>Ga0206850_10210_pt1 | contig 17264 bp, 11 predicted proteins | sample Alteio_BWOrgCont_16_FD_152885 | JGI IMG/M metagenome (GOLD analysis project Ga0206850, IMG submission 152885) | Enriched cells from forest soil in Barre Woods Harvard Forest LTER site, Petersham, Massachusetts, United States -... | ecosystem: Environmental > Terrestrial > Soil > Temperate forest >...
AAAATGGCCGTAAATATTATTCGTTGGACCTGACCGTACATGACATTCAAGGTGTCGCGGTCTTTCGATCGAACGATAACGGTGATATTCAAGTGAACGGCAATCACTATAAGGGAACTATTGAGGTTATTGAGAGGGCGGACGGTTATTTGACGGTGGTCAATCAGCTGCCCATGGAAGATTACATCATGGGTGTGCTGGCGGGCGAGGTGCCCGGCAGTTGGCCCTTAGAAGCCTTAAAAGCCCAGGCGGTGGCGGCGCGAACATTCGCGGTCTATAAGCAGGCGGAGTCCCGGCGCAAAGGGCTGGACTACGATCTGGAAAACAATACTCAATTCCAAATGTATATCGGTTCGCGGTTGGTGAATGAAAATATTCGTCAAGCTGTCCTGCAAACGCAGGATGAGATCATGACTTACAAAGATCAACCTATCATGGCGGTCTTTCACTCGAACTGCGGCGGTGAAACGACCGGGTCGGAAGCGGTCTGGGGGCAGAACCTGCCCTATTTGAGGCCGGTCAATTGTTCGTTCGATCGGCAGGGAAAACACTATCTTTGGCGGGCGGAGATGCCAGTGACGGAGGCTGCGCGTCATTTAAGGGCGTCAAAGGTGAATCTATATGACATCACGCAGATATCTTCTGTCCAACGAGATGACGCGGGTCGGGTTTCTTCTTTGATTTTGACAGACGCAGAAGGCGGTCGAAGGAAGGTGAAGGGGACGGTATTTCGCATGGCTTTGGGGCCCGATGTGGTCCGCAGCACGCGATTTGAACTGAAGCTGGATGGAACTAAACTGGTCTTGACCGGGACGGGTTGGGGGCATGGAGTGGGGATGTGCCAAGACGGCGCTTGCGGCATGGCCAAGGCTGGTTACGGCGCTTTTGATATCCTTCGCCACTACTACTACGGCATCATTGTTGAAAAAATGAGGGCTGATTGAAGCTAGATCTTTTTGACTATCACTTGCCTCAAGAGTTGATCGCCCAGAAACCTCTGGAAAAACGGGATGCTTCCCGAATGCTGGTGCTCGACCGAAAGACCGGCCGTATTGAACATAGTCATGTGCGCGATCTAGTCAAATGGCTTTTGCCAAAAGACCTCATGGTCGTCAATCAAACCAAAGTGATCCCAGCCCGTCTTTACGCGGTCAAAGCCGAGACCGGCGCTCATTTGGAGGTTTTTTTGCTTCGGCCCACACTGAACGGCGCCCCCAATGAATGGGAAGTTCTCATTAACCCCGCTAAACGGATTAAAGGGGTGACTGTTCTCAAGTTGGAGCCTAAAGGGGAAGTGGCGGTCCTTGAAGCGCTTGGGGAAGGGCATTTCTTAGTGCGCTTCAACAAGACCGGCAATTTTAAGAGCTTTCTCGACAAATATGGGCACATCCCTTTACCGCCTTATATCAAGCGCAAGGATAGCGCGGCGGATAGGGATCGTTATCAAACCGTTTTCGCCAAAAAAGCTGGCTCGGTGGCCGCGCCGACGGCGGGTCTTCATTTCACGCCCACGCTTTTAAGATCCATTCAAAAACAGGGAGTGCAAAAAGCCGAAGTGGTCCTTCATGTCGGGTTAGGAACTTTTCTGCCGGTCGATACGGATGAAGTCGAAGACCATGTGATGCATCCGGAGAGGGTGGAAATATCACCCGCTTTGACCAAGGCCATCCAAAAGACTCGGGACCAACATGGGCGGGTGGTGGCCATCGGCACGACAGTCGTTCGGGCTTTGGAATCCGCGGGGCAAGTTGGCGGGTTGGTCACGCCAGGTTCTTTTGAGACCCGCATTTTCATGACGCCGGGTTATCAATTTAAAGTGGTGGATGTGCTCTTCACCAACTTTCACCAACCCAAGTCCACGTTACTGATGTTGGTCAGCGCCTTTGCGGGGAGGGAACGGGTTTTAGCAGCTTATCAAGAAGCCATCAAGGAAAAGTATCGTTTCTTTTCTTATGGGGACGCGATGTTGGTCCTTTGATCACGACTCGATCTAAAAGTGTTGAACGACATTTGCTAGCTATTGTTCAGTTGAGACTTGTTTTTGAAATTTTTGAAAAACAGGATTCTTTTGTAACGCGATAAAAAATGAATTGGCGAACTTTTCGGCGCTGGGCTCATCCAAATGAATGCCATCGAAAGTGAACAACCCCTCGTCCCTCGTCGTTATGCATGGCAAACCCAATTTTTTTGCCATTTGATCTATGCGCTCATAACCGGATACGGCTTGGGCGATCCACTTACGCCTTTCGGGGTCTTTGATCCACTTATCTAAATGATCGACGTCATCTGTTCCGTAAGGCACACTGGTCAACACCATTTGGGTTCCTTGATCCTCCATTTCCTTTTTGAAGGCCATCGCATTGTTGAACTCCTCGATGGTCAGTTCTTCCTCGGAAAATCTCTTATCAGCCACAGGAACAAGACTTTTTTCAAAGTTTTCCATGCATAAACAACCGTTGTAGAGAGAACGGCATGTGACAATAGGGATCGGGCCAAAAAGTTTTCCAAGGCCAAGTCGAGGCAGCCAATGGTGAAGATGGCTGCGAAAGAACCAAGAGGAATCGATCTCGAAAATGCGGCTGAGCGCCTGAAGATAACCCATTCGCAAGGTTTCTTCGGTGTAAGGCGACACGCCTGGACCGAAAAAGTGATTCTCGTTCACAATCAATAAAGCCGGTCTCAAATGATGACGTTCGATGAGTTTTTGAGTCATGGCGAGTTTGTCGCCATTGGGAATTGAGAGGTTGTAAACCCTGTGGCCTGTCTTTTTTTCAAACTCCTGGACGGCGTGGTTCTGGAAGCCGAAATAGGGTTTGGAATTACCAACAATAAGGATGTCGGCTTCTCTGGCTTTCTCAATGGCGGGACCGATGCCATAGTATTCCCGATAAAGATCCGGTGCCTGATCGGTGTAGGTTTCTAAAATAACATAGGGGTCGTTGGTCACGATGGGTGGCAGATCGGCTTTCCAACATTGGGCGGGGTTGAGAGCGTCGAAGAAATAAAAAGAGACGGAAATGACCAAAAAAGTCATGCCGAAAGCCCATAGGGCTGTGGAAAGGGAACTGGGACGCTTAGAATTTGAAGTAAAGGAACGCATTCGTTTTTCCATAAAGGGTGAATATGCCATAAAGCATCAAGGCAGCCAAAATGCCTTTTTCGATCGGGCCCGGAACGGATAGCCATTTCTTTTCAATGAAGAGGCCCCGAAGGTGAAGAAAGAAAACGGGAAGGACGAACCACAAGGCGGAAAGAAAAAGGGAGCCGTATGAGGGGTTCCAACCGCCGTTGAAAAAGAGGTTGTTCAGGAACCGAAAGGCTTGGGCTAGGGTGTCGGAACGAAAAAAGACCCAGGAAACTAGGATGGTCGCTTGGACAACGAAAAAACCGAAGATCTGCCCGAGGATCGACCTCGTGTTCAGCAGTCCGTTCTTCCGAAGGATCCTCTCAAATAACAGGGCTAAGCCGTGGATGGCGCCCCAGAAAACAAAGGTCAAAGCGGCGCCATGCCATAGACCCGCGAGGATCATGGTGATCATTAAGGTCGCATAAGTTTTGAGTTCGGAACCTTTGTTACCGCCGAGCGGGATATAGAGATAGTCCCGTATCCAAGTGGAGAGGGTGATGTGCCAACGGGTCCAAAATTCACGAAAAGAGGAGGCGATGTAAGGGTTGTTGAAATTCAAGGGAAGTTTAAAACCCAACAAATAAGCCGTGCCCATGGCGATGCGGGAATAGCCTAAAAAGTCCGAGAAGATCTGACAGGAAAAAAGAAGGGTTAATAGAAAGGGGACAACCGCGGCCATGTTATCTGCCGAACCGAATTTCCAATAGGTGTTGATGTAGTCGCCAATGTTATCGGCAACTACCATTTTGAAAAAAAGCCCGGAAATGATCAGGTAAAGACCTTCGAGGAGTACCTTTAAATGGATCCTTCGCTTTCTGTCGAATTGGTAGATGAGTTCTCTGGCCCGAACGATCGGGCCGGAGATCAAATGAGTGAAGAAGCAAACGAACAACAAAAAGCGCCAATAGGTCCTTTCTGGTTTGATCAGTCCGCGATAAATGTCGATGGTGTAGCTCATGCTTTGAAAAGTGAAGAAGGAAATGCCGATGGGTAATATCAGGTCTAGGTGCGGCAGGGGGCGAAACGGCGCGCCGAACAAGCGGGCGACAAGGATGGTGGTATCCATGAAGAAATTCGTGTATTTGAAAAAGGCCAGAAGACCCAGGTTGGCGGTTAAAGACAAAACGAGAAATAATTTTTTGGACCGCGAGGATGGGTTTTCATAAATGTGTTGGCCGGCGTAATAGTCGACCAAGGTGGTGAAGAGCAGCAAGGTGAGATACCAAGGGATGTAGGAACCATAGAAGATAAGACTAATGATCAAAAGTAGAAGTAAGTAAGCTTTTTCTGTTTTTTGGCGTCCGACCGTTAACCGGACCAGGAAGGTGAAAAGGAAAAGGAATAAAAACGAGAAGGAAATAAAACTCATTGTGTCGGTGGCTTGCCTTTCTGATGAAACGGCAACGACTTGCATATGAACGGCATGATAACATATTCGTCTTATTCAGGATCAGGTATGAATTTGAGGAAAAGTAAAAGGCAACGTGATTGAAACGAATACAAGTCATTGATCTAGTTCGTACTTTTTCCATCTTTAGTGTATTGGCCTATCACTGGGCCTTGACTAGGCTGGTTCCCGTGAACCTGCAAGGCTGGCCGGCATGGTTGTGGGGGCGGGTCGCCTATAACGGTTCTTTAGGTGTTTGCGCTTTCTTTGTGGTCTCTGGTTTTTTGATCACGCGGCTGCTCGCCGAACAACCAGAAGGTTTGTTGCGGCCCAATCTATTTGATTTCTATAAACGGCGGATAGGCCGGATCGTTCCCCTTTTGCTTTTGATCGTTCTTTTGGGTTGGATCTTGATCCACACTGCGGCCAATTCTCCTGCTTTGGAAATGTGCTTCAAACAGAAAAACGCTATTTTTCGACCAGTTCTTTGGCTTTCTTTAGTCACTTTCACCTTTAATTGGTACGTCACGCTTTTTTCTGGCTCGCCCTATATCGGAATGCAGTGGGATCTGCTCTGGTCCATCTCGATCGAGGAACAATTCTATTTGTTCTATCCTTTGCTGCTGCGTAAGTGCTCGAATAAAAAGGAGTTGGTTCAACTTTTGGTTTTGCTTTTTTTGTTAGGGCAGGTAATCCGCTGGATCAATGTTTGGTTCTATCCTGAAGCACTTTCGTACAATTCGTTCCAAAGTTTTGACCAGATCGCTTTGGGTTGTCTTTTATATTTGGCGCAAGATCGTTTTGGGGGGCTTTTAAGGAAACGAAGAATGGCGAGCTTCTTTTGCTGCTGCTTGGGACTGGTCTTGGGAAGCTTTATCTATTTTCATGTCCCGATCCATCCGGAACTTTGGTGGGCCATGTGTAATAAGCCCTTGTTCGCGCTGGGTGTTTGCTTATTTTTGCTCGGGGGTTTGAATCTTTCATTGTTTGAAAAGGGTTTGTTCAAGTCTTTAGCTTTTCCTGGAAAACTCAGTTATGGCATTTATCTGCTTCATGTTTGGGTGCTTTATTTGTTGTGGGATACCTTGAAGCAAGAGAACGTGATCGGTGGACTTTTGGAACTGACGGCAGCTGTTTTGATATTGGCTTGGATCTCTTATCGTTACTTCGAAATGCCGGTCAATCTTTGGATACGCAAGCGGTAGAGCTCAGGTAAAAATATTTCCGGTTCTATAACGGGTTGAAATTCTTTGCACATCAGGTTTTGTTGGCGAAGACGTTAATTACTTAACGATGCAACAGATCTGAAAGCTATGGTTTAGAGGGGTACTTCTTGAGTTTTGCGTCCTTTTCGTTTCTTTTTCTCTTTTTGATCACTTTGATCGCTCGATATTCGTTCGGGAAAGATTCGAGTAAGGAGACTTATTTATTTTTTTTATTGATCGCCAGCCTCGTTTTTTACGCCTCCTATATCCCTCAGTATCTTTTCATTCTTCTAGGTATCACCTTGGCCGATTTTTTACTGGCAAGAGGCATCGCGGCCGCAGGAAAACAAAACAGCAAAAAGATGTTTTTGGCCCTATCGATCATCTCTAACCTGGGTTTGCTTGGGTTTTATAAGTACTACAACTTCTTTGTGGATGAGTTGCGGGATTGGTCCTATGTTTTCGATCTTCATCTTTTGACACGCGCGGAACTGCGAATTGCCTTGCCGTTGGGCATCTCCTTTTTCACTTTTGAGAGCATGAGCTATACCATTGACGTTTATCGAGGCGTGATCCAACCTGAAAAAAGATATTGGCGTTTTTTACTTTTTGTCAGCTTTTTTACCCATTTGATCTCGGGGCCTATTGTTCGGGCTAAAGAGTTGCTTTACCAGTTCGATCGAAAAAGAGAGCCGCGGATCAATGTTTTTGTGGAAGGGTTTTACTTGATCGTTCGGGGTTATTTCTTGAAGGTGGTAGTGGCTGATAATTTGGCTGATTACGTGAACGGCTATTGGAGTTACGCTTCGGGAGGGTCCGCTTCTCCCGGTTTTGTCTTGGTGATGGCCATCCTTTTTGCCTGTCAGATATTTGCGGATTTTGAAGGGTATTCTTGTATCGCCCGTGGAGCTGCTTTTTTGCTGGGGTTCCATCTTCCCTTGAACTTTAACAATCCCTATATCGCGGGTACGTTCAAAGAGTTTTGGTCGCGGTGGCATATGACCCTTTCTCGGTGGATGCGTGATTACCTTTATATCCCTCTGGGCGGAAACCGCCGCGCCCCGATACGCAATTACTGCAACGTTATCCTGGTAATGCTGATCGCCGGGTTTTGGCACGGGGCGAACTACACTTTTATCTGGTGGGGCGGCATATTGGGAACGGCCATGGTGATCGAGAGGTTGGTCGGTTTTTCAGAGCTGAGCGGGCGGGTTTGGTGGCAACGGGCTATTTGGTACTTGATCGTTCAAACGGTCATTTTGATATCTTGGATCTTCTTCCGCGCGGAATTTGTCGATCAGGCGCTATGGATGGTCCGTCATCTTTTCACCGCTCCCCTGGGTTTTAGCGGTATGGATCTTTTGTTACCAGGCTTACCTTTTTGCGCACCCATTCTTCTCCTTCATCTCAATGGTCTGCTCGTGGAAAAATGGGGAGTGAAAACAGTTCCCTGGGTGAAAAGTTTAGTGTCAGCTTTCATGCTTTACGCGATCTTTACCCTTTACGGCCAAGGGAACGCATTTCTCTATTTTCATTTTTAGGACTAGGACAGCGATATGAGGTGTTCGGTATTTTTAAAGCTAGCTTCTCTCTTCGCGCTATTGTTCTTTGCCTTGGTCGCGGTGGGGTTATTGGTGTATAAGCGCTGGCCGGAACGTTTTTTTTACGATCCGATCATCACGGACATTTTTTACTATCGAGAAAATACGATCCTGGAGAGCCTGGATCGGCCCTATATGGACCTTAGCCTTTATTACGGTATCGGCCCTGCAATAGAGAATGCCCGCAAAGCGGATGTGTTGATCCTGGGTAATTCAACTTCACAAGGCGCTTTTAATCATGATGAAGTTCAAAAAGTGGAAGGCCAGTCGGGGATCTCTATTTTCAATCTTTCGACGGCCGGGGCAAGCTGTCTTTATGACCTGGAGGTCATGCAAAAGAACCATTTAAAACCCAAAGTGGTACTTCTCAATAGCTATGGTTGTCTTTTTACGAAGTTGAACCGTCCTCAAGAAGAAACGGTGAACAGTACTCGATGGCAGGCTTTGATGACGGTCGAGGAACGATGGGGTGCGTTGGTCCTTCGACATTATTTCCAGGACATTTTTCCTAAACCTCTTATGTTCAATAAGGAGGCGGGGAAGTTCCTTTACTACCTATTTTCAGCGAACGACGGTTGTCTTGAACAGATCAGTATGGAGTCCCATGGGGAGTTGCGCCCACTCGACCGCCCGGACTTTCCGGCGACAAATGAGGAGGTTGAAGTGGCGAAGGAAGTAAAAAGGCGGCTGGAAGCGCAAGGCATAGGATTGATCTTGATCTATGTTCCCTCGAATTCACGGCCTCAAAATGTTCGGGACCTTGCCCGGATCTTAAAAGTGCCTTGTATAACGGCCTGCCCTGAAAGGACGGATACGATGGATGGTAAACATCTTTTTTGGAAAGAAAACGCAGAGTATACCCGGCAGTTCTTTGAGGCGCTTTTGAAGATGCCGCAATTTCAAAGCATGATGGCCGCACCGAAAGGCCGGTAGAAAAACGGTTTTTGTGAGTCGGTGAAAAAGGATCGGCGATTTTAAAGTGTCTGTCTTGTTCGATAATTATTTCAAGCTTTGTTGACCATCCAGGCGGAGAACCCTTCCAAAAAGTCCTTGAAACCCGCCATGTGCTGCGTGGGAAAGCTATATTTCTTATCGGCATTTTTGAGGGTTTTCATGAAACAGGCCAGCCAAACCTGGCGGGCAGCCTCGTCGATCTCGAAGGGAATGTGGCGTGCCCGCATTCGCGGGGGACCGTGATCGATGACATACAAAGGCGGCCCGCCCAGTACTTGAACAAAGAACTTGGCTGACTTTTGTGAGGCTTCTTCCAAGTCCGAAGGGAACATGGCGGCAATCGAGGATCTGCCCAGCTCTTGATAAAAGTCCGCAAGCATTTTGAAGATATTCTCTTCACCCATGAGTGGGTAGATCTCTCGGCTGGGGCCGGGTCCTTGCGGCGGGCCCTGGGGAGGTACGTAAATAGGTCTGTCCATGGCGGGCATTGTAGCCAAAGACCTGTTTTTTCCAAAGACTCCTCGGAAATTCGCTATCATGACCGGGTTTTGAAGCCTTAACCGAGGAACTATGTCCGCCCATCAATTTCAGGTCACCGCTAAAGATTCTCAAACTTCCGCACGTAATGGGTCATTGACCTTGCCGCATGGAACGATCCAAACCCCCTGCTATATGCCGGTAGGTACTCAGGCCGCTGTTAAAGCGCTGTCCCCGGAAGATGTGTTGGCTTGCGGGTCAGAGATCATCCTCGCGAACACCTATCACTTGATGCTCCGCCCCGGCGCGGACTTGGTCGCCAAGGCGGGCGGACTTCACCAGTTCATGCGTTGGGATAAGCCTATCTTGACGGATAGCGGCGGGTTCCAAGTTTTCAGTTTGGCTGACCTTCGCAAGATCACTGAAGAGGGCGTCCAATTCCAATCCCACTTGGACGGTAGCAAGTGGCAAATGACGCCCGAAAGTGCCACGCAGATCCAACACAAGATCGGCGCGGATATCATCATGGCCTTTGATGAATGCATTCCTTACCCTTCGCCTGAAAAGTACGTGGAAGACTCCGTGGATCGAACGACCCATTGGGCGGAACGTTGCTGGAAGACCCATCAGGAAAGCGGGCGGGATAACGTTCAATTCCTCTACGGTATCGTTCAGGGTTCGAACTTTCCCCATCTTCGGGAAAAGAGCGCCAAGGCGCTGCTGCAATTCGACTTCCCAGGCTACGCCATAGGCGGCGTTTCAGTAGGTGAGCCGAAAGAAAGTATCTATGAAGTGGTTCGACGGACCGCGCCCTATTTGCCAGAGAACAAGCCTCGCTATTTGATGGGCGTGGGCACCCCGGAAGATCTTTGGGAATGCGTGGAACGCGGAATGGATATGTTCGACTGCGTGATGCCCACCCGTATCGCCCGCAATGGGACCGCTTTGACCCGCAAGGGAAGGGTGATCCTGAAGAACGCCCAGTACACCGAGGACTTTTCGCCCTTAGACCCAGACTGTTCTTGCGAATGCTGCCAGCGCTACACCAAGGCCTACTTGCGGCACTTGTTCCAAGCTGAAGAGTTGTTAGTACTCCGGTTAGTGAGCCTTCATAACCTTCAGTTCATGACGGATGTGACCCGCATGATCCGTAAAGCGATCGCGGAGAACCGCTTCTTAGAGGCCAAAAAAGAGTTCTACTCGGACTATTTTGGTGGAAAGCCGCCCTTCAAAGCTTCTTAGTGGGTTCTGCACGACATTTTTGCAGTAAGAACTTACTTTTTTGTCGGGAAGGGGGTCTTTTTTTAGGCTAAAAGCGTTTACCTAGATTTTTCTCCGACAGCCACCAGCCATTGAAGAAGCATTGAAAAAGCCCACATTCTATTGTAATTTACCTCTCCACTTTACCTTCGCTCCGTGGCGGCCCCTCTAAAAAGGCCGCCTTTTTTGACTCTGGAACAAACCTTGCTTTAGTTTCTCGGACTAAAAACCGCAGGAGAATTGAATGTCGGAACAACCGATCCAAGTGAATGAGAACGAAAACCTACTGGTGCCCTTTGACGCTGGCCGCGACGCTTGCGGTGTGGGCTTTGTGGCCAATATCAAGAACAAGAAAACCCACGAGATCGTTCAACAAGGCGTCGAGATCCTCCTGAACCTGAACCATCGCGGTGCTTGCGGCTGCGAGATCAACACCGGTGACGGCGCGGGTATCCTGATCCAGATCCCGGACAAGTTCTTCCGTAAGAATTGCTCTAAGTGGGGCATTAACCTTCCCAAAGAAGGCGACTACGCGGTCGGTTTTGTCTTTTTGCCGAAGGAATCCAAACAAGCCAAGGCCTGCGAAGATATCTTCGCAAGGGTCATTAAAGAAGAAGGTCAAGAATTGCTCGGCTGGCGCTTAGTGCCGACCGAGAACGCGGAAATCGGTCCGACCGCCCGCGCTGGCGAACCGGCCATGAAGCAGATCTTCATTGGCAAATCTGCTTCCATTAAAGATTCGGATGCTTTTGAACGCAAACTTTTCCTCATTCGCAAACGCGTCGAGAACGAAGTGGCGGCTAGCCCTGATATCAAAGCGAAGTCGCTGTTCTATGTGACCACCTTGTCTTGCCGTACGATCGGCTACAAGGGCATGTTGACGACCGGTCAAGTGTCGCCCTATTTCCCGGACCTTCGCGATAAAGACATGGAATCGGCGGTGGCTTTGGTCCACTCCCGTTTCTCGACCAATACTTTCCCTTCTTGGGACTTAGCTCACCCTTTCCGCTATATCGCGCACAATGGTGAAATTAATACCCTTCGCGGCAACATCAACTGGATGCATGCCCGTGAAGCCTTGTTCCAAAGCGAGCATTACACGCCTGAGGAAATGAAGAAGCTTTTGCCCATCATTCGTGAAGGACAGTCCGACTCAGCTAGCTTTGACAACGCCTTGGAAATATTGGTCATGGGCGGCCGCAGCCTGACCCACGCGATGATGATGCTCATCCCCGAAGCCTGGCAGGGTCACCAGACCATGTCTCAGAGCAAAAAAGACTTTTATCACTACCACTCCTGCTTGATGGAGCCTTGGGATGGTCCCGCCGACATGGCTTTCACCGACGGACGAGTTATCGGTGCCGTCTTGGACCGTAACGGTCTTCGCCCCGCGCGTTATTACGTGACCAGCGATGACATGGTGGTCATGGCGTCGGAAGTGGGCGTGCTCGATATCGAAGCCAAGAAGGTCGTCAAAAAAGGCCGCGTGGAACCGGGGAAGATGTTCCTTATCGACCTTCAAGAAGGCCGCATCGTTGACGATGCCGAGATCAAAGATAAGATCACTAAAGCCCAGCCTTATGGCGAATGGGTGAAGAAGAATTTGGTAAAGTTGGAAGATCTGCCGGAAGCCCCGCATGTGCCCGAACCGGACCATCAGACTGTTCTGAAGCGCCAAAAGGCCTTTGGTTATACCCATGAAGACTTGAAGATTCTCTTGGCCCCCATGGCCACCAACGGCGAAGAAGCCATTGGCTCCATGGGTGATGATACGCCTTTGGCTATTTTGTCGAACAAGAACCAACCGCTCTTTAATTACTTCCGTCAGTTGTTCGCTCAGGTTACCAATCCGCCTTTGGACGCGATCCGGGAAGAATTGGTCACCTCGGTCAATACGACCTTGGGCTACGAAGGCAACATCCTCAAGCCGACGGCAGAATCTTGCAAACAAATCGAGCTCAAAACGCCGGTGTTGGACAACGACGAGTTGGCCAAGTTCACTCACATCAATACCAATGGCTACAAGTCCATCACCTTGCCCATCCTTTATAAGGTAGCCGAAGGCGGCAAAGGTCTAGCGAAGGCAGTCAATGAAGTCCGCGCCAAGGCTAGCCAAGCGGTGAAGGATGGCTATCAAGTCATCATCTTGTCCGACCGTGGTTTGGATCACGACAATGCTTCCATCCCAAGCCTTTTGGCGACGGCGGGTGTGCATCACCATTTGATCAAGAATGGCGACCGCACCAAAGTGGGTCTCATTGTGGAAACCGGTGAAGCCCGTGAAGTGCATCACTTCGCCATGCTCTTGGGCTATGGCGCTAACGCCATCAATCCCTATTTGGCTTTTGAAACGCTGGATGACATGATCCGCCGCGGTATTTTGCCAGCGGAGATCGACCACAAGACGGCCGTGAAGAAATATATCAAGGCTGCCAACAAGGGCATCGTGAAGGTCATGTCCAAGATGGGTATTTCGACCATTCAAAGCTATCGGGGCGCTCAAATTTTTGAAGCGGTCGGCTTGAGCCGCGAGTTCATCAATGAATATTTCACTTGGACGTCCAACCGTATCCAAGGTATCGGCATCGACGAAGTGGCGAAAGAATCCGAACGCCGCCACCGGGACGCTTTCCCGGAACGCCCGTCGCGCGAGATGGACCTGGAATGGGGCGGCCGCTATCAATGGCGCCGGGACGGGGAAAAGCATCTTTTCAACCCCGACACCATCCACAAATTGCAAACTTCGGTGAAGACGAACAATTACAAACTGTTCAAAGGCTATTCTCAAGACGTGAACGACCAGTCGAAAGCCTTGGCCACTTTGCGCGGGCTCTTCAAGTTCAAGCCTGGCAAGTCCATTCCCATCGACCAAGTTCAGCCCGCTAGCGAAATTGTGAAACGTTTCGCCACTGGCGCTATGTCCTATGGTTCCATCAGCATGGAAGCCCATCAAACCTTGGCCATTGCCATGAACCGTTTGGGCGGTAAGTCCAACACCGGCGAAGGCGGCGAAGACGATGAACGCTTCGTGCCCGAAGCCAATGGTGATTCCCGTAACTCAGCCATCAAGCAGGTGGCTTCGGGTCGTTTTGGTGTCACCAGCAATTACCTGGTGAACGCTAAAGAAATTCAGATCAAAATGGCGCAAGGCGCCAAGCCGGGTGAAGGTGGCCAGCTGCCGGGCAAGAAAGTGTATCCCTGGATCGCCAAGACCCGTCACGCCACGGCGTTCGTGGGGCTTATTTCGCCCCCGCCTCACCATGACATTTATTCTATCGAAGATTTGGCTCAGCTGATCCATGACCTGAAGAACGCCAATAACCAAGCCCGCATCTCGGTGAAGCTCGTTGCCGAAGTGGGCGTGGGTACGGTCGCCGCCGGGGTTTCAAAAGCCCATGCGGACCACGTTCTGATCAGCGGTCACGATGGCGGCACAGGCGCTTCGCCCCTGACCTCGCTCAAATATGCCGGCGCTCCTTGGGAACTCGGTTTGGCCGAGACCCAGCAGATCCTCGTGAAGAACAAATTGCGCGACCGCATCACGGTCCAAACTGATGGACAGCTCAAGACCGGTCGTGACGTGGCGATCGCTTGCTTGCTGGGCGCGGAAGAATTCGGCTTCGCCACCGCCGCTTTGGTTGCCGAAGGCTGCATCATGATGCGCGTCTGCCATTTGGACACTTGCCCAGTGGGTATCGCCACTCAAAACCCCGAGCTTCGCAAGAAGTTCACGGGTAAACCCGAATATGTCGTTAATTTCATGATGTTCATCGCGGAAGAACTTCGCGAGATCATGGCGGAACTGGGTTTCAAGACCATTACGGACATGGTCGGCCATTCAGAACTACTCGACATGAACGAGGCCATCCAGCACTACAAGACGAAGGGTCTGGATCTGTCGGCCATCTTCTATAAACCTGAAGAAGCCAACCAAGGCCCGGTCTATTGCACGCAGGTGCAAGACCATGGTTTGGACAAGGCTTTGGATCAAGAAGTGCTCATTGAACGCTGCAAGCCAGCCCTGGACGAAAAGAAACCGGTTCGCTTCGAAGTGCCCATCCGCAATATCAACCGTACGGTCGGCACCATGCTAGGTGCTGAGATCTCCCGTAAATACGGGTCGAAGGGTCTGCCCGACGATACGATTCAGATCACCTTCCACGGCTCGGCCGGTCAAAGTTTTGGGGCCTTTGTCCCCAAGGGGATGACCCTGCGCCTCGAAGGCGACGCGAACGACTATGTTGGTAAGGGTCTTTGCGGCGGTAAGATCATCGTGAAACCCTCCGCGGATGCTACTTTCCCGGCGGAAGAGAACATCATTGTCGGTAACGTGCTCCTTTACGGCGCCACCAGCGGGGAAGCTTACATCCGCGGCCGCGCCGGGGAACGCTTCGCGGTGCGCAATAGCGGCGTGAACGCGGTCGTCGAAGGCGTGGGCGACCACGGCTGCGAATACATGACCGGCGGTCATGTGGTCGTCATTGGCGAAACGGGCCGTAATTTCGCGGCGGGTATGAGCGGCGGTATCGCTTATGTCTGGAACAAGACCGGCGATTTCGAGCTGCGCTGCAATAAAGAAATGGTCGAACTCGAACCGATCTCTTCGGAAGACGCTGCTGTGGTGCAAGAAATGCTCCGCAAGCACGGCGAATATACAGGCAGCCCCGTGGCCGCCAATTTCCTCAAGAACTGGGACAGTCTTTCGAAGCAATTCGTGAAGGTCATTCCGGTGGAATACAAGAAAGCCTTGCAGGCTCAAAAAGAAGCCAAGTCAGCCCCTGTGGCTGTGGCATAAAGGCAATTAAGAATTTTGAATTTTTAATTATGAATTATGGTTATTTTCAATTTTGAAAAATTGAAAATTCCTAAGACTTAAATTTTTGGAGCTTAAAGTGGGAAAACCAACAGGATTCATTGAGTCGGGCCGGGAGAATCAGCACAAAAGGCCCGCAACGGAACGCGTTAAGGATTGGAAAGAATACGTCCTCGCGCCGAAACCGGAAGAACTGAAAACCCAAGCCGCCCGCTGTATGGACTGCGGTATCCCTTTCTGTCACATGGGTTGCCCGCTGGGCAACATCATTCCAGATTGGAATGACCTGGTCTATAACGGCCGTTGGGAAGAAGCCGTTGAACGTCTGCATGCCACCAATAACTTTCCGGAATTTACGGGTCGTTTGTGCCCGGCGCCTTGCGAAAATTCCTGTACGCTCAACATGGATGTTTACACCCAACCGGTGACCATCAAGCAGATCGAAGTGTCCATCATTGACCGCGCTTTCCAAGACGGCGGGGTGGTTCCTTTGCCTCCGAAGAAACTGACGGGTAAGAAAGTCGCCGTGGTCGGTTCGGGCCCGGCTGGTTTGGCCGCCGCGCAACAGTTGGCGCGTGTTGGCCACAAGGTCACTGTATTTGAACGGGCGGATCGTATCGGCGGCCTGCTCCGCTATGGCATTCCTGAATTCAAGATGGAAAAGCGCCACATCGACCGCCGCATGAAGCAAATGGAAGCCGAGGGCGTGGAATTCAAAGTGAACTCCAACATCGGCCACAATGTTCCCATCGAAGACTTGCAAAAGAACTATGACGCCATCGTTCTTTGCGGCGGGGCCACCCAAGCCCGTAACTTGAACGTTCCGGGCCGTGAACTCAAAGGTGTTCATTTCGCCATGGAATACCTACCCCAATCCAACAAGGTCCAAGAAGGGGATAAGGTCGAGAATCAGATCCACGCTAAGGACAAACACGTCATCGTTATCGGCGGCGGCGACACGGGTGCGGACTGTATCGGCACCGCTCATCGTCAAGGCGCGAAGAGCGTCACTTCCTTGGAACTTTTGCCCAAGCCTCCCGCCACCCGCGCGGCGAACAATCCCTGGCCTGAATGGGCCCGTATCCTCCGTGTGGCTCCGGCCCACGAAGAGGGCGGCGAGATCCTCTATAGCGTTTCCACCAAGTCGTTCGAAGGCGAGAACGGCGTGTTGAAGAAGCTCAAGTTGGTCCAGGTCGAGTGGGTACCTCAAGAGGGCGCTCCTCCGAAAATGCAGGAAGTGGCGGGTAGCGAAAAAGAACTGCCGGCGGACCTGGTCTTCTTGGCCATGGGCTTTCTGGGCCCTGAAAAGAATCCTTTATTCGAAAAGCTGGGCATTGAGCTGGACGGGCGTTCGAATGTGAAGGCTGACGCTAACAAGATGACCAATGTTCCGGGTGTGTTCGTGGCGGGGGACATGACCCGCGGCCAATCGCTCATCGTTTGGGCCATCGCCGAAGGCCGCACCGCGGCCAAGGGCGTGGACCAGTATTTGATGGAAGAAACTAGCCTGATAGCGTCGATCCAATAGGTCTTTTGCATAGTTTAAGGCGTCTAAAAAAGGTCGGAGTCATCCGGCCTTTTTTGTTGGTAACAAGTTTGGGGATTGAGATATTTATGAAGTTTAAAATCCGCCATCTTTTTATTTTTTTACTGGCTCTAATCCATTTTTCATTCATTGAACCTTCACTGGCTTTTTGCCCAAGCCCTAAACCAAGAGTTCGAACTTTATTTACTCGTTCTGATTTGGCGTTAATCGGCAGGGTCGTTTCTGTTCACGGTGTGGATGAAAAAGGAAAAGAAATAAAGAACGAAGACCTTTCACCTTTTGGAGATGCAGTAAAACTTCGATTCAAAATGAAAGTGTCGAAAACATTTAAAGGTTCAAAAGTCGAATATGTCGAAGTTTGTGAAAATAATGACTCTGGAAGAATGGGTTTGGAAGTGGGTCGCACCTACCTAGTTTTTATACAAAAAGACGAAAAGGGTGAATTGCTCGGTTATTGCGATGATGCGGTTGATTCGCGAGATGAAGACTATCAAAATGACATTGCTGAGATTGGGGAGATAGAAAGAGAAATAAAAGCAGGTGCGAATGGGGATATTTTGGGTTTTGTGGGTTCCGCCGAAGATGTGGGCGTCGACGGAGTTTCTGGTATTCGTTTTGTCGTTTCGGGAAGTGGAGTCGTTAAAGAAGTTGTAAGCGATAAAAATGGCTGGTTTCATATTCAAGTTCCCGCAGGTCATTACAAAGTGAAGGCGATAAATTCCGGGAAGACCGTTGAAAGTAGCGATTACTGTCCTGATGACCCAGAAGATGTTGATGTTCGAACAGCTGGTGGTGGGGAATTAAGCTTTGTTATTAAATAACAAGATAAATTTAAATAAAACCTTTCTTCTTTTTTTTGTTTTGCTTGGTTTTTTGTTCTTTTTCTCTAATTTG
>Ga0206850_10212_pt1 | contig 17087 bp, 16 predicted proteins | sample Alteio_BWOrgCont_16_FD_152885 | JGI IMG/M metagenome (GOLD analysis project Ga0206850, IMG submission 152885) | Enriched cells from forest soil in Barre Woods Harvard Forest LTER site, Petersham, Massachusetts, United States -... | ecosystem: Environmental > Terrestrial > Soil > Temperate forest >...
CGAATCGAGCGGGCTTTGACATACCAACGAACGGCCGGGGATCACTATTGGATGGCTCTCGAAGAGGATAACCCGACCTGGCTGGAAGAGAAATACGATATGCTGCACCGGGAACTGGATCTGGACAAATCCGGACTGTCTGGATCGTTGGTAACCGTCGGTTAATCTGTATCAAAAGAATAGACCCCGAGTATTTTGAAGACAAATCTGAAATCGAAATTCTTTGAGGTGAGTCTTGCCCAAGTCCACTGCGAAAACTGTTGACCAATTCGTTGCGGAAGCGTTGGAGATAGCTTTAAAGAAAGGCGGTGAAACACGTTTGATCACTGTGGGGATAAAACCTGAAGGTGCTGGCTTATTCCCTGACGAAAAAGGCACCCGAAAAGCCGCCATTGATATGTGTTTGAACAGTGAGCCAGCACTGTTGAAAGTGGTCCGAACGGAGCAAGTTCAAGTTGGTAAGCAGAAACAATCTGATCGATTTGTTTCGATCACACTTCACGGTATCAATCACTTATTCCAGCATCTCTCGCCTGACAAGATAGGTGAACTCCTCGTCCAGTGCTCTCAACAAATCAGTCGGGATCAACAGATACAACAGGAGCAACTTGAAAAGCTATGCCAGGCGCGTCAGCGCATGACAGAAACTGTACAAGAACTCATTCAACAGTTCGCGAAAGCAGCGGATCGATTACGCGCTACGGCGGATGACACTTCGGAAAAGAACGCGCTATTAAAAGCGAAACTCGAATGCTTGCCGTTGCCAACTTTGCTTCTTCCGACAGCTTCGACGCGTCCTCCTATCCGCGCCACAACAACGGAGGATGAATCTGAATACCGTAGGCGCGTTGCTCAACAATTAGTCTTCGCATGGCAAGAAACAGCCCCCGAATCGAGGGAACCAATTGAACGCGCGTTGTTCAATGTCGGGGCGGAACCAGTCGGACAAGCTGGAGAACGTGTCGAATTCTCGGGCAGGCTTCATGAATCTCCGGGACCGATCTTTCCAGGTGATCCGGTGGAGATTGTGCAGCCTGGTTGGTTACTGCGAGATGAGTCGCAAGGTTATCTCTTAGCTTGCGTTCAAGTGAAAGCGATCCTGGACTCGGTAGCCGAATCACATCCTGACGCCCATTGACACACAATTTTCGGAATAATGTCCGAGTAGACAGTCTAATAATTGATTTATCATCTTAGATCAGCCATGAGCTTAGGAAGTAAAGGTCGAGCTTAAAGCTCGGATCTCATCCCCAAATCTGGCAATTCTAACAAATATCAGAAGATCGGCATTTTCGCGAAATTTTTGTCACCGGTCTTGGTATTTTGCACACAGGTGGTAGAATTGCACTTCATTGGCCAAACATCTAGACCAAGATTATTGCTGATCGAATTTGAGATTTACTCCGGTAATACTGGCAAGAATGAACTGGCAGTAATTCTCATGGTTGATCAATCAACTGAGTGGAGCCTCCCATGACTGCCTCAATCAGCATCGATTTCGGAAGTGCATTCACGAAAGTGGCGGTTCGTCAGAAGTTGAATAAACCCTCAGTTCTCATAAGCGATGGCAAATTGGTTTCTGGCTTCTGCATACCCACACTTGCCGCGAGAACTGAGCGAGTTGGTAAGCCACGTTGGGCATATGGGTTGGATGCTACGGAAGTGGTTGCCGGGAACGGCATCCAAGTTTTTCAGAACTGGAAATCGAGCTTATTTACGGCCACGCCCGACCCAGAGATTAGGCCGGTTGCAGTTGGATTCTTCACTTGGCTGCGTCACTTCGTTGCCCGCCACACCGAGCCCCTTGGGGTGACCGACCTCGGCAGCGTACCTGTTCGCCTATCTGTGCCCGCCTTTCCGATAATGGGAATCGAGCAGGAGAATTCCCCGCAATCGACCGAATTGCTCGCAATACTCGCTCAAGCTGGATGGAAAGCCGATAGTATACGTCCGATCATAAGCGAGCCAGAGACAAACGCCATTGGCATCTACACGCACGGAAAAAATTCCACCTGGATTCCACCAGACATTTATCCTCGTGAAACGTGTATTCACTTTGGGGGTATGTTCGCATTTGGTGGTTATCTGGCGTCGCTTCGAAACCGGTCATTGCGGAATGGAAGAGGAAGTCATTGCGTTCTGGTTATCGATGTCGGCGCATTTACCACCGACCTCGCATTCCTTGAGTTCGATCTCGATAATGAAGAAGAGTCGCCTACCACCAAAGTCGAATCTCGGGCTCTTGGTGTTCATGATTTAGACCGACTGGTTTTGAATCAATTGCCACCCGCCAAAGCTGCTCTGATCACCAACCTCGATGCATTGAGGCGTGAGGAGTTGAAGCGCTCTCTTTACTCTGATGAAAGACCATACCTTCTCGCGCGGAATGTTGAAATCGGGATTGACGGCGAGATTCAGGGAATCAGGCAATGCCTTACTGGATTTACCAACCAGATCCTCCAGTTTGTTGGAGACTTTCTCTTCCAGAATCAAGTCACACAACTGCATGAGTTAATCCTGACCGGCGGAGGCAGCTTTATACCGCGACTTTCCAAACACACGGTCAATGCCATCGTGGAACGTGGACTGGATACAAGGTGGATTCATTCGCCAGCCAGCGCGCACTCAACACCCCGCTATATTCATGCTCATCTGGAACCGCAATCAACCCGTGGTTCCAGTGCTCTTGGAGGCGCCAGCATTTACTTTGAAGATGAGTTGTGGCGAAGTACTTGCTTGGCTGCTGGGAGTAGCCGCTCCAGTTCGCACCGAACTGCGTGATACTCGCGGTCGCCGATGCAGACCAATCCTGGAACTGCGCCCCAAACATGGGGAACCGGAGCATGCCCGCAATTTGAGAACGGCGACGGGAAGAAAAGGCAGATAAGGGCATTCAGGTACACTGAACATCGCCCAGATACTGGGGGCGGGTAGTTTCCTGTTGTATCCCTCACGATAATACATGGTCTCTCAACCCCCTTAAACAAGCCCAAGGAGCTTCAAATGAGTGCTGAAATGGTTCGTGTTCGGTTTGGCGGGCCGAATGGTCCTGAATATCGAGAAATGCCCCGCTCTGAAGTTCCAGCAGGCTATACCCCAGTTCGGATGGTTGGCATTGGCGAATGCTATGTGGACATGTCAACCTATCGAGCTTCACCGGGATTTCGGCACCCACCGTTCCCTGATGCTGCCAAAGAGCGAATTGTCCGCATACATCAAGTTGTTGAGCAGTATTCTTCGCACACATTTGAGCAGTTCGAAGAAGGTTTCCGAAAAGACATGCACCCGTGGCGAGAAATTGCACTATGGGAACTTATTGTGGATGCACACCAAAGGTTTACTTCTCATCTCACCGGAGAAGACCAGTTAACTTCTCAGAAGAAAGAAGACATTTTTAAAGCCATCATGTGGATGTCGAATCACTTCCCCGATCATGGACGTGTTCGACTTGGGGCTACTGCATCCCTGACGGCTAAACGTGCCAATGAGATTTTTGATTGGATGTGCAGCAATGAGAGAGCTTCTCTGCTGAAAGAGCGTAGACAAACACTTCGGGAACTCCTCTGCAATTCATTGCCTGGTCCCGAAACGGTTTCCATTCATGCTCTCTTCGGTGAAGAATGTAAGCCCAATGAAGCCGCGAGTTTCATCCCAGAGGAATTGATTGCGGCAGCCGAAGTAATCCTGGGAGTAGATGTAAACACCGGAAAGATAGCCATTTTCTCCGGCCGCAAGCTATTGGAGTCGTGTGAGGCAAGTGGTCAAGGAATTGAAGCCAGAGTTCTGCATGTAGAAATGGACTTCGATACGACCGAACCCGAGAAACTAGCAGCCTTGGTCAAAGTGGTTAAGGGAGAACACGATTGACTCACTTCCACAGGAAAGGCGTGGACACATCGCTTATGAAAGGGTGGTTCAGGAAATGTTGATGGCGTTTTCGATCTCCCGCAGCACTTCGAGCAGGCGCTCGAAAGCGGGTGCTTCGCCGAAGATCATTTCCTGCATTTTTCGATAGTCCTGCTCCAACTCCGGCAGGCGGGCGTCCGGAGGCAAGATTCTTAACGTACCGGGTTTAGCTTCCGCGTAGCGTGCCCATGCCGCCGGGAAGAATACCTCTTTGTGCCGGGCGACCTTCAACAACAGATCGGTGTTCTTGATCGCGGCCTTTCCCAACTCATGCTGGTACAGCCGCACCACATCGTAGTAGTGCCGCGACTGCCGATCCCGAAACTTCTTGTCCGGCGGAGCATGAAACCATGTGTGTAGTACGGTTGCCTTTTCCCAGAATGTCCGTTCGGCTGCCAGGACGTGGACATTGCACCCCGGTTCTTTGAACGCATTGGGGAAGTCCGCCGCCGCATAGGACGAAACCGTCGCCTCGACTGCTGGCCAGTGATCCGACCTCGCCCCGATCTCCAGACGCACGGCCTGCTGGATATAGGCTGGCTCATCGGCAGAGCGAGACCGACTGGCAATCGGATAGCGAAACAGGAGCGTCTGCCCGTCTGGGTCATCCTTGGCCAGTTGTATATCCCAGGTCGTCGAAGGCGGTTCACCCAATGCAGCGCCGAAGACCGTCACGATTTGGGGCAAGAGCTTATCGCGGATGACCCGCTGACATGTTTCGTTCAACGCTTCGAGGCCATGCTTTCGCTTCTTGCCCGTGAGAGCGTTCAGCGGGTCGCTTTCACCACCGAATCCCAGGCCGGCCCGGTCGAAGGACAGATCCACATCCTCCGAAAACCGCTCGATGACTCCGAACACTTTCGAGAGCGACGTGCCACCTTTGAAGAGCAATCCTGCGGGCGGATCGGGCAGTGTGAAGACACGCTTGAGCGTCCAACAGACCCAGAAGTCTTTCTCGATGATTTCAGGAGTCAAGCCGCGCATGCGAGCAGATGCCGAAAACAGGTCCATCCGGTCGGTGACCGGTAGTCGGGCGATGTCATCCATGATTCACTACCTCCTCTTCCTCCCGAGCGACTTGGCGGACCACGTTTGCGATCCAGTCGGTCGTGTACCGCGCCTCCCGGAGCAGTTCCTTGAGTTGCTCCGACGACAACGCCCGCCTGAGTTGCGCCACCACCTGATCGTCCACAGCTACTTCCCCAAGGTGCCGTAGTGCCTGAAATACCATCGCACTCGTCCGGCATCCCACCGGGAACTCTTTCGGGGCAGCGTGCCGAAGTTGGAACGTCGTTTTACCGATCCGCACTTGGCGCGTCCGTCCGTCCGTCAGGTACATTGGATTGGCTGGCACCTGTGTGGATAAGCCTAGCCGGTTGGCTGCCACCGCTCCAGACGGGACAACCCTGCTACCCGTTTGCCGTGCCAACGCCTCGGCAATTTCGTCCAGGTCGGGGCCTAGCGGGATGCCGAGCCTCTCGTTTACACGAGGGTAGTGGTATAGACCCCGCCCGAGCCGCTGGATCTCGCCACCCTTCACCAACCTGGAGAGCGACTTATCTGCGGCATCGCGGCTACCCAGGTCGAGGAAATCCTTCGGCGTGAAGACCTTACCCCGGCCTTGCCCACGAATCCGGTCAATAATCTCGTTTTGAATGGTACTCATTAGCCTCCCCCTTGTCAGAAAAGTGTACACGAATTTCTGACAAATGGCAAGGCCCAAACGAATGTCAATACTCTGAGTGGACCAAGAAGGCCGGCTTGTCAATTCCGATAGATTGTTTGGAAAGACAGACATGAGAGAGGCTTATAAGAAGTTGATGACTCCCGTCCGGTGCTAACAAGGCCAAGACAACGACAGAACCCCACCGGACTCCCTCCGGCTCAAGGATGGCGCTTGAAATGCACCTTCCCTCTGCCTTAATCACCGTATGGGGCCGGGCCGCAATTATACCGGCTTCCATGCCGGTGCTGGCCCTTGAACCCCCATACGGCGACCGACGGCGACGGGAAGGAAAGGCAGGCGGAGACATTCAAGAAATAATCCGGCAAATTAAGTAGCGGCCCAGATTCGTTGCGCGCTCCATGCTTGAATTGTGAATAGGGACATGGCATCAGTTCATGGAGGGGCCAATTTTGACACACGTCGCTCCATGCGAGCCAAGGAAACTGCTAGCGAGCGCGCTGGCTTTGTCGAGTCGCCTCCGCTCGGGAGTGTCCAATTCACAGAAAATCAATCGTCCTGCGTGGTTTCGCAACCTGACTGAGACGGATAGAACATATCCTCTTCCGTACTGATCGCAGGAACGCCGATGATGAGCATTTTCGCCTCCCCCGTGAAACTGTGCACGACCCCTGGAGGAATGTGAAGGAACGAGCCTTTGCGGACCAGGTGCTCTTCCCCGTTGAGGGACACCACTCCCTGCCCATCGAGAACGTAATAGAGCTCTGTGGTGCGTTTGTGATAGTGCGGTTCCACGTCTTTCAGAGCCATTGAACAGGCTCTCGCCGCTCCCCCGTCAATGATTCCGCAGAGGCCTTTTTCCAGGCCACATTTGCTTTCAGTCTCCGGAATTTCCGTCTCGTGACGCACTAGGATCGGGCCTAGTGATGCAGCAACCGCTGCAAGCATTCCGCGCCGGCTGACGTTTTGTACCTGTTGTATAGTCTGACCCTCCAAAATGAAGTTTGAAACACCATGTGTCGCCGCAGTTGCTCCCAGGCCTTGATGCTCAGGAGCGGCTTTTCGAACTCTCGCATTTATCCCCTTCTCAGCCCAGCCCCTCACATCGATGTGGCGAACCGTAAGGTCAAGTGAGTGTCTGAGCAACCGGCTGGTGACACGCCTCTCACCGATTCTAGCCTTGTCGGAGGTTGCCGCCTGTTCGGCCCAGACAGCGAAGAACTCAGCGAGTTCGGCCTTGTGCTCGGGGTACCGTGCCACCCATTTCTGAAGCGCCCCGTAGTTGGGCTCTGCCTCCTCGAACATGATGGTGTCTAGTATCTCTTCCAGTGTCATTGGCGTGTCACTATTCATGGTTTGCTCCTAGAGCATGTCGCATCTCCTCCAACGCGGTCCTAAACCAGTTACGAATTGTGCGGTCGCTGACACCGAAGAGTCTGCTCACTGTTTCCCGGCCTGCGTCTTTGTCAGTGATCGGCCAGCCATGCAAAAAGTGCAACACAACTGCCAGCCGATGATTGGGGTTACCTATGGCAGCAAGAGCCTTCTTGATCTGTGCGGGTGCGAGGCTCCTCAGTTCCGCTTGATCCACCAGATCCGTCTGTGAAGGGCTGTCATCGGCAATTGTCTGGGCACCGCAGGTCGCCGAGTCATCATTGTCAGCTGCATGAACTCCAAATTGACGGTTGCGGCGAAGATGAATCCGCTTTGCGGATTGCTTGATCACGCGTCGCTTTACCCCCAGGTCAAACATGCATTCGAGGAATTCGCATTGGGGCGTTGTTTCTGGTGAAAGCACAAGTTCCATTATTTCAAGTCCGACCATCCAAACGATTTCCTCTGTAGTCGTCTGGTCGAATCCACCTGCCCAGCGTGAAGCCAACCGAGTGACCCGTCGCGCCAATGTATCCAGCAAACGTGCCAGAACAGTTTCGTCACCATTCGGACAGCCCCGACGAATTAAGTACACGATCGTCTCACTGCGTAATCCGGCAAGGTCCCATTGCGATGAGTCAGTGGACATCACATGAGCAATTTCAGTCTCGATTTCCTGGCGCCTGACGTAGATGCTCCCCTTTACGGAACGCGCGCTCAGAGGGAGGATCGCCGGTAACGCTGGCGTCTGAAGTGGACCAGATGGCGGCTCTAGATCGCTCATTACCTATCTCAAACCTGGTCCGCTTATTGACCGGAAAGCTTTTTTCGATTTTTTTAAACTTCCTTCCGAACAGATAGTTGGGCAGGTCCATTGGTCGGTTTAGAGTTCTTCGAAACCGTCCTCAGCAAACCATCCCGCGACGTGGTGTTTTCCTCAAAACCGCCATCGCTATAAGTTGATCCGCCACATAGCATTTGGACCTCCAACAATAAGGTATTGCGTTCGTGCGGTGTCAGTTCTCCCCGCCAGGTCAGCAAACACCGGCCTGTGCCAGAGGGCTTTTTCGCATGAAGCAGGACGAGCTTGCCAATCCGGTGATGAGCTGTCATTACCCCGTAGGAATCCTCAGCCTTTCCAAGCCGATGAGCGGCGTCCTGCACCACATTCTCAGCCAGGAGAACCTGGAACATTTCCGCATCGATGCCACGGTATTCTCGCACGAAGGTGAACATTGTTTCCTCCTTCAAACTTTTTCTATGGTGGCACTTCTGAGGCGTCATCCACTGCGATTATCGACTCTCCTCAGGAGTCTGCAGACTCGAACGGGACACGGGAACTAACCTTCCGTGGTGTCTGCAAGTGCTGGCGATAAAGGCTCCCGCTGGGATAAACCGCCGGTATTCTGCTCCTTTTGGCTCGGGCTTGCTCAACTACAGACACAACGGACTGGTCTCACCGCGAAGCTCTCCAGACTCGAACGGGACGAGCGAACTTACCTTCCGTGGTGTCTGTAACTGCTGGCGATAAATGCTCCTGCCGGGATAAACCGCCGGTATTCCGCTCTTTCTGGCTCGGGCTTGTCTAACTACAGACACCACAAACGCGAGGTCTCAGAGCGAACGTCTCCAGACTCAAACGGGACAAGAGAACTGACTTACGTGGTATCTGTAATTGCTTGCGACGTTCTTCGGCACGTGGTAACCATCAGAGCATGGCATTCATCGTTCTTCGCAGATCACGCAACACACGAGGTTTCTATCTAGTCGAGAGCTACCGCGACGAGCAGGGAAAGACGCGGCGGCGTACACTTTGTTATCTGGGCCGCGAACAGGACGGCACCGATACGCTCGCCAAGTCGCTGGCCCATTGGCAAAAAGCAGTAGAACTGTGGAACCAAGAACTTCTCAGAGCGAGGGGCGAACGCAGGCAGGTCATCGTCCGACGCATCAAGGCCACGAGAAATCGCATCAGCATTATTGAGCGGCACGTGCAATTGCTGGCCAGTGCCGAATCGCAGCGAAGGAAGCGTGAGCAGCAAGCCGAGGAAGCGGCCAACTGGCAAACCTTCGAGCGGCTGCGCCGCTTTCCTACGGAAGATAACGCCCAGGTCGCGAAGCGCGCTTTCCGCTTTCTTGCCAAGCTCCACCATCCTGACCAGGGCGGCAGCCACGACGGCTTCCTGCGGCTCAAAGATGCCTACGACCGGGCACTTGCCGTCTGGCAACGAGTTGCAGCGTAAAGTGGAAGACCCTAGAGCCTGTTATGAACTTTCAAGTGCCACATGTTTGATTATTAGTGCAATAAACGCTAACCAGTGCCATTGCTTGAGGACCTCAGCGAGTCTTTCGTAGTCTCGGGCGAGTCGACGAAATCGTCCGAGCCATCCGAATGTTCGCTCCACGACCCATCGTCGAGGCAGCAGCACGAAGCCTTTCTTCGCCTCGGTGTGCTTTACGACTTCCAGTTTGATACTATTCTTCTCGGCTTGTTTCTCAGCGTTTTCACCAGTGTAGCCTTGATCCACATAGGCAAGTTCGACGTTACCGCCAGTCACTTCCTGAACTCGCTTCGCCAACTCTTCGACTTGGGCCCGTTCCTGTTCGTTGGCCGCCGTTACCTTCAAAGCCAACAGGTTTCCCAGGGTGTCCACGGCTACATGGATCTTCGAACCCTTCTTCTTCTTGGCACCATCGAACCCGCCGCGGCCACCACTTTCGGGGGTCGATTGCAAAGTCCGGCCGTCCAGTATCATTGCGGTAGGTTGCGCGTCTCGCTCTTGAGCCATGCGGATTATCATCCGTAGATCGTGAGCGGCCTCTTCGAAGACGCCTGCCACCATCCAGCGACGCGCCTGCTGATAGACTGCTTGCCACTCCGGGAAATCATGAGGAAGCATTCGCCATTGGCACCCCGTTTTGACAACATAACGAAGGCCATTGAAGACCTCACGCATGACGTGTGTCCGCTGCGGAGCGTCCTCTCGCATCAGACAAAGATAAGGGGCCAGGAGCTCCCATTCCGCATCTGTGACATCGCTCGGATACGACTTCCGTGTCGTGCTCATAGCCGTAACATCGGCTACTTCAGGCACTAAAGTTCATAACAGGCTCTAAATAAGTAAGCAATGAGAGGTGTAGGTTGCCAAAACAAGGTGTTTTTTCCTTGGCACCTAACTGGCACCTAAGTACGTGGAAAGGGCGGAAAAAGCGGAAGGGGCGGAAAGCTGCCAATGAAAAAACCCCTGGTTTTCCAGGGGTTTTAAGTTGCGGCGGTAGGATTTGAACCTACGACCTCCAGGTTATGAGCCTGGCGAGCTAACCGGGCTGCTCCACGCCGCGTCAGGTTGTAAAAGAAATATAGCAAACGGGGTGTCAACTGAAAAGGGGAGGTTCGCAGATCGAGACTGAGAGATACAGCACATTGCCTGCATACCCCGATGATTGGCTCATTGCCAGAGTGCCATTCACGCAGGTAAATCATTACGAACGGCGTCAACGCCCAATGATCTTGCAGTCGGGAAGCGCCTTCTTCAATTCGTCGGACCCCGCCGCAGACAGCAGGGGAGTATAGGTGAGGTCGAGTTTGGTCAGCCCCTTCAAGGTGGACTTGTCCGAAACGCCGCTGTAATTTCTTACATGCGGCAAGTTCCGCCAGCCCCACTTCATTGACACTCGTCAATCCCAAGCCCAGACTCTCCAGTTCGGGGAACGTTGCCAGTATCTTCATCCCCTCATTCGTCACAGCGGAACTTATCAGATTCAGTCGCTTGAGTTCTTTAAGCGGAACCAACTCGCGCAACCCCTCGTCGGTGATCCTCGTATTGCTGAAATCCAGCTCTCGCAGGTTCTTGAGTTCCGCAAGGTATTTCATTTCCGAACCGATCCGGGGATTATGAAAACTGATACTCAGTTTCTCCAGCTTGGTGAGCTGCGCTAAGTGGTGCAACTTGCCATCGGTCAAGTCGTTGGTCAGCTTGAGTTCCTTCAACCCACGGAGCTGCCCTATACCCTCCAAATCCACGTCCGTAAAACTCCAGCCGCCAGCAGAAAGTTATTCCAGACCAACAAGCGAGGAGAGAGCTTGGTAGCCGGGACCGGTCACCCGCGTGTGAGACACATCGAGTGACTTCAGGCCATCGTGTTGGGCCAGTTCCTTCATCCCCACATTGGAGATCGTCGTACCGTTTAATGCCAGTGTCTGCAATCCTGGGATTGCAACTAGCCCTTTCAGCTTGTCGTCCTGGATGCCTGTCGCGGTGAGACGAAGTTCCTTCAACTCCTTCAGCGCTGCGAGATGCTCAAGCCCCTTCCCAACGACTCCGTTCGAGTTCACAAGGTTGAGCGTCTTGAGATGCTTGAGCCCAGAAAGGTTCTTCAAGCCGGCATCCGTCAACTTGGTCAGCGTAAGACGCAACATTGTCAACTCAGCCAGTGGGGTAAGTGCCTTGACTCCGCTATCTGTCATTTCAGTGCTGAACAATTCTAGGGTCTTTAACTTTGTCAGGTCCACAAGATTCCCCAGTTCGTCATCGCTCATGTCGCGTTGCAGGAGGTGCAATTCCTTCAGATGAGGCTGACGAACTATCTCACGGATGGTCTCACGCGGCACGCGGTTGTATAGTTTGACCACGACCACGTTGCCTTCATCGTCACGGATGATCTCGCCAGGGAACTTCTCACTCATGAAGTCAAACGGCTCGTTTTTGGGAGATGGTAACTCACCATCCGGTTTTCCAGTCGTCGCGTCAGCTTTTCCGTCTGTCTCGCTAGCAGGAGAACCAGGAGGGTTGTCGGATTGTGTCGCCGTGGTGGGTGAGGATTGTGAGCAACCGACACTCAACAAAATGCTCAGGCCAAGGAAGTGCCAGCGCATGAGAGTCCCTCCACTGGTGTTTATGTGAAGGGCATTGGCTTCTAATAGCTAACATTGTCGGGCCATCTAAGTTGAGGCTTGGGCAATGGTCGGCTGGGAACGTAATTGCCAAAGTGAATGGAACCGGAACACCGTCGTTTCAACGTGGTGAGACGAGAAGCGTTTTCGCGTGACTGTACAGTGAGCAACGGGCAATCATTGAGGCGTACATTCACGATTTTGAACGCTACACTGAGTTAAAAACACGGAGCGGGAGTTGTCATGTCGTTCACCTCGATGGAACTGATGATCTGTTGCGCAGCCCGTGAGTTGGAAGACGGCAAAACCATCGCGGTCGGGACCGGGTTGCCCTGCGCTGCGGCGATGCTTGCCCAACGGACCCATGCCCCCAATCTCGTCGTGTTGTTTGAGGCTGGCGGCGTTGCCCCACTACTCCCCACAATGCCAGTGAGCGTTGGGGATAGCACCACCTTTCACCGCGCTGTGATGGCAACCTCAATGGCCGATGTGATGCAATTCTGCCAGCGCGGACTGGTCGATTACACCTTCTTGAGCGGAGCGCAGATCGACCCCTTCGGCAACTTGAACTCCACGTTCATTGGCGGCACCCACGACAAGCCGAAGGTTCGGCTTCCCGGTAGCGGCGGTGCCAATGATCTGGCTTCTTTCTGCTGGCGGACATTGATTGTGATGAAGCACGATGCCAAGAAATTCGCGGCCAAGCTCGACTTCCTGACAACGCCCGGATTCCTGAGTGGTCCCGGAGCGAGGGAGGCCGCCGGGCTTCCGGCAAATACGGGACCGTGGCGGGTGATTACCGACCTGTGCGTGCTGGACTTTGGTCCGGAGACCAAGCGAATGCGCGTGCGTAGCCTACACCCCGGCAAAACCCTGGAGCAAGTTCGTGCAGCCACCGGGTTCGAGTTGGAAGTCTGCGACCCGCTCCGCACAACAGTCGAACCCAACGACCAGCAACTCCATATCTTGCGAACGGAAGTCGATCCGGGGCGATACATACTTGGAAGGGCCGGGTGATGGTTTGGCAGCAAACGTCATTTCCATGTAACTTGTCCCACGATCACCGTCTGCGAGAGAGAACGAATCGCCCGGAATCGCTGCGTGATGTGAAGCTCGCATCGAAGGATGTGGCCGTTGACGTGGCTGTTGTCTGGAATGAGCCGAAGAACGGTAGGTTCTGATTTGCGGTGAGCAGGATCGCATCATCCGTCATTCCCTCCACATGCATTTTCGCGGAATACACGAATGGAATGATCCCGGCAAATCGTCCGTGGTAACGGACGCGATAGGTTTCATCATCGAGCTGAACAAACTTTCCGTGGAGTGGTCCGGTGTGTCCCGACTTTTCGCTGACCCAATAACCGGACCATCGTCCGGTTAATTCGGGCGGAGCAGCAGAGGCAGCCGCAGAAAAAGCACATAGAACGCCCACAGCGCACGCAAGACGGATCATGATTCACCCTCTGAAAAGCCGGGAAGCAAAGCCCACTTTAACAGAGTGATCGATGAACTGCACGTTTGCCGAGGGTAGGAAGGGTTCAAGAATTGATCGGTGTGGGATGGAATTGTCGAAAATGCGGAATGTTACGTTGGCGATCGTGAATTGTTGCTTGTTGCTTGTTAATTGTTCAGCTTGAATGTGAAATGCAGAAGGAGAATCCGCGCGCGGGATGGCTTTCTGGCGGCCAGTCATTGGGTAAAACACGCTCATTGGAGACCCCGACGATGGCCATCACCAGCCAACTGCTCCGGATCGCCCGTGACGTCGAGCCCAGCGCGACCGATGGCGACCTTCTCCGCCGATACGTCCAGAATCAGGACGAGGCTGCGTTTGCCGAAGTCGTTCGCCACAATGGGCCGCTCGTCCTCCGTGCCTGCCGGTCGGTTCTCAGTGAGGCGACGGCTGCCGAGGATGCGTTCCAGGCAACCTTCCTGGTACTCGCCCGCCGAGCCAGTCAGCTCACCCAGCCCGGGTCGCTGGCCGGGTGGCTGCACGCGGCCGCGATTCGGATTGCCCGAGATGCTCGGCGGGCCGAGGTCCGCGCTCGCCGCCGGGAGTACGCCTGGGTTCCCACTACTCCAGCTTCACCCGACGACTTGACCTGGCGGGAACTCCGCACGATTCTCGATACTGAACTCGCTGCCCTGCCCGAGAAGTACCGCGTCCCGCTCGTCCTCTGCTATCTCCAGGAATTGAGCTACGAGGAGGCCGCACGGCGGGCAGGCTGCTCGGTTGGGGCGTTACGGGGTCGGTTGGAGCGGGGGAAGGAACGGCTTCGGAAGCGGTTGGCGAAGTATGGCCTGCCTCTAGCCGCTCCGGCCCTGATACTCGGCCCACCGACCCCGGTATCTGCGGCGATCACGGAGGCCACCCTCGCAACAGTCCGGACGATGGTGGCCGGGGGCAGAGTTCCGGCCGCTGTTGCTGAGCTGATTCGCTCGCAGACAAGCCTCGGGACAGCACTCCTCGCCCCCATCACTGTTGCTCTCGTCGCCGTTGGGGTCGTGCTGGCTGGAGTTGGTCGTCCGCCCACAGATCAGCCAGTGGCCGACCCGCCTACGCCTCCCGTCAGCAAAGACGCCTCCGAGCCAATGCCGGGGATCGACCGGTTCGGCGACCCGCTTCCGGATGGGGCTGTGATGCGACTTGGGACCACACGCGGACGGGCGATCATCGATGGGTTCGGTGTTACCTCAGACGGAACCGTGGTCACTGTGACTTCGACCGCAGTCGTTCGCATCTGGCCACTCAAGGGTGAACAACCGAGTGAATCGGTCCAGCTCCCGGTGCCCATGTCCAATGGATTTATCCCCCAAGCGGTCATCTCACCTGACGGTCAATTCATCGCCGCCAACCATCCAGAGAAAAAAGTCGTGATCTGGGAGAAGAAGGGCAACGAGTTCAAAGAAATCACGTCGTTCGACATTAAATACTCGCGGAACATGAGGTTCTCCCCAGACGGAACCCAACTCGTGGCAATCGGAGCGGGGATACACCTCTGTGATCTCCGCACCGGAAAGATACAGCAGCTCGACAGGATCGAAGGATACTGGGATTCAATTGCATTCTCCGGTGACGGCACGAAGCTGGCTGCCGTGAAAGACTACGAAGCGTACCTTTGGGATCTGAAAAGCGGTCAGAAACTGGCCCAGTACAAGACTGGCCAGTTGCGCTACATGGGGGTCGCCCTCGACCGCACGGGCAGTGTACTTGCGGTGAGTCCAACATGGGAGCCGTATACGGTGGTCTTCGTGGAACCGACCACCGGTGCGCGGATCGCACGGTTCACCAGCCCCGAGAAAATCCGCTCCTTGTGGGCGGAGTTCGCACCTGACGGCAAGACCGTGCTGATTGGCGACCGAACCGGCATCACCTGGTGGGATCCCGTGGCCGAAAAGCTGATTCGGCGGTTTGAAGGCACTGCACTCAGTTGGTCTGGTGGTTGGACCGTGCCAGCCCATTTTACCCCAGACGGTAAGGTTCTCGTTGGGACCAGTGGCCGGATGCTGCTCCGCTGGGATGCGACGACCGGCAAGCCGCTCCTACCGCATCTCCACGATGCCGTTCATCACTCAGATGTATCCGCTATCGGTATCACGCCTGACGGGAAATGGATTGCCACTGGCGGACGTGACGCCCGGGTACACGTCTGGGATGTCGGAACTGGTCGATCTGTGGCTGCATTCAACGCCAGGAATATGCTGGGGCTGCGGAATGTCGAACTCAGTTCGGATGGTCGGTTCGTATTCGCCCCGAGCCCGGATGGTGAGGGCATCACGAAGTGGGAAGTGGCGACCGGTCGCGCAGCGCTCCAGTTCGGTTATTCCCAGGGCGTCCCACCCCGCGGGAGTCTGGTCGGATACCAGCTCTCGCCTGACGGTCGAACTTTAACGGGGCTGTCAGGACCGATGACTACCCGCGACCCGATCCTCCTGTCCCGTTGGGATGCGGCGACAGGGAAGATCATGTCCGAGAAACCGTCTGATCTGCACCTGCAATTCCCTCATAGCGAGTTCTCACCAGACGGCCGCTGGCTGGCGACTCAAGCCGCCCTGTACCCGACCGAGGTTGGCGAGGCAGGGAACACACTGCCAAAGGACGTGTTCAGTATGTTTAATGCTGGGACGTTCTCGTTGGATGGCCGGCTGCTGGTGAAGGTTCTGGATTCTCGGATCGCGGCCTACCCCTACGATGTGTGGAGAGCCGCTGTGTTCGAGGTCGTTACCGGGGCGAAACTGGCCGAGTTCCCGCTCGATACTCTCGGAAAACTGGCATTTCATCCGGATGGTCGATCAATAGCAGCGAGTGAATCGAAGTCACTGACTTTCCATGACTTGACCACGGGCAAGCCATTTGCCGTGCGGAAAGCTCCAGAGCCAAATGCTCAAAACGAACCCTACGCTGAGGCCATTCGGTACTTCCCGGACGGCACGAAACTGATCACTGGCCATGCGGATACGACTGCGTTGATTTGGGAATCTCCGGCACGGCCGAAGAGAGTGAGCAATCTGGACGAGAAGGGACTGGCTGCGGCATGGAACGATCTCACATCACTGGATGGGGCGAAGGGATGGGCGGCAGTGTGGGCACTCGCGGATGACCCTGGCGCGGTTGCGATGCTGCGCGGCAAGGTGAAGCCAGTCGTGGCAATCCCGGCCAAGGAGTTCGACCAACTCCTCGCCGACCTCGGGTCCGACGTGTTTGCCACTCGGGAGGCGGCCACGGAACGGTTGGGGAAGACCGGTGAGAATGTTGTGGGACAGCTTCTGGCTGCATTGAAGACAGAACTGACCCCAGAGCAGAAGGTGCGGGCCGAGCGATTGCTGGCGACCTGGACGGGTGTGGATCGGCAGCCGCCAACCGGAGAGCGGTTACGCATCGTCCGTGCCGTGGCCGCGCTGGAGTTGGCGGCAAAGCCCGATGCACGGAAACTGTTAGGGGAGTTGGCTGCGGGGGCGAACGCCGCGACAACCACGAATGAGGCCAAGTGGGCGCTGGAACGGTATAACAGCGGGTCAAAACATCGCTAAAGACTCTTCTTCACTTATGAAACGATCAGGGAGAACATAGCTGTTTTCGGGGTGTTTTATTTAGTCGTCAAAAAGGCTCAAAAAAGCTCAAGTTGTCGCTATTGTGTCGGCCTAACCTTAACTCCTGTCATATCTTGCCCGCACTCTAATAATTTAGCTTTGTTTTGCAGAATCGGCCATTTTCAGAGCCGATATACT
>Ga0206850_10045_pt1 | contig 17005 bp, 16 predicted proteins | sample Alteio_BWOrgCont_16_FD_152885 | JGI IMG/M metagenome (GOLD analysis project Ga0206850, IMG submission 152885) | Enriched cells from forest soil in Barre Woods Harvard Forest LTER site, Petersham, Massachusetts, United States -... | ecosystem: Environmental > Terrestrial > Soil > Temperate forest >...
TGACAGGCTCGACGCTATGTCAGATGCAGTGGTTTCCTTTCGGAGGTTCCCAACTCGAACGGAACACTAACAATCCACAACTAACAACCAACAATCCACAACTAACAACCAACAATCCACAACTAACAACCAACAATCTCCAATTCCATGCTGTTACGAATCGACCACGAGACCCGTCTGACATATTCGGCTCCGGTCACGGAGTCGGTCATCGAGACGCGGACAGTCCCGCTATCACAGGATGACCAGACAGTTCTGGGATACAAGTTGCGAGTCACACCACCATCTCCCGTGACCGGATATCGGGATGGCTTTGGGAACAGGGTTGAACTGTTTAACCTGCTGACCCCGTACACGGAAATTGCGATCCGGGCCGCAGCGTGTGTACGGGTGCAGCGTCCGATTGCGACTGAGCAACTCCGGGAGATCGCTTGGATGCCCGAGTTGGCGCGACAGGTGGAGGCGATGGAGTTTCTTCGGTCGAGCCCACAAGTGGACTTTGCTCAGTCAGTGCGAGAGTTCGCGGATGCGGTGCCGCTCAGCGATTGCGCAACGGTGCAGGAGGTGGCTGAAGCAATCATGCGAGCCGTTCGGATGCAATTGCGTTACGAAAAAAAGGTGACTGCGGCACATACCCGCGTTTCGGAATCGCTGGCGCTGGGACGTGGCGTGTGCCAGGACTTCACGCACCTCTATTTGGCTGCGGCACGCCTTCGTGGACTCCCGGCCCGGTACGTCAGCGGCTATATCCATCAGCCCGGCGAGCTTGCGACTCATGCCTGGGTTCAGCTCTGGGCTGGTTCAACCGTGGGTTGGGTGAACCTGGACCCTACGCACGGCAAGTGGGTGGAATCGGAGCATGTTGTTACAGCCGTTGGGCGCGATTTCTCCGATGTACCCCCTAACCGCGGAGTGTGGAAGGGTGATGCCACCGAGACAATTGCCGTTGCGGTAAACGTGCAGCCTGTGGATCGCGTTCCCGCAGACCTTGCCGAACCAACCGATAGCCCGGGGTGGTCAGGCCAGGAAGGTGGACCGGGTACGGGCAGAGGCAGCCAGTCCCAGAGCCAGCAAGCCCGTAACCGAGCATTCCGCCAGCAGCAGAGCCAACAGCAACAGACGGAGTCGAGAAGCAACGACGAATCGCACACCCCTTGATTCCATGAGTTCGCTATACTTGATGGTGTCGCATATCCCGCAGAGGGTTCACCATGTCCGAGCCTGTCGATCGCCGCACGTTTGCAACCGCGTTGACTGCTTCCGTTGTTCTCGGATCAGAAGCATTGTCGGCGGAAACGCCAACGATAGCGCCCATGCCGCACCCGATACCAATGGAGGCCGCATTCACGCGCGATTACCCCACCCCCGGCTTTCAGCCGTCCTGGAAGAAACCACAAATCAACCGCGTTCTGATCCAGGACTTTGTCATCTTCGCCCACATGGACCTGGAGATGGTCAAGAAGCTCCTCGAACGCGAACCCGGCCTGTTGCACAGTCACATGGATTGGGGCGGTGGCGATTTCGAGTCGGCACTCGGAGCCGCATCGCATATGGGTCGTCGGGATATCGCCGAATTCCTGCTCTCGAAAGGTGCCCGGATCGATGTTTTCTGTGCGACCATGCTCGGCCAACTTGAAGTGGTGAAAGGATTGCTCATCGCGTTCCCCCTCTTGATCGATGCGAAAGGGCCACACGGCATCGGGTTGCACCTTCATGCCAAGATGGGCGGCAAGGAGGCCGAGAAGACGCTCGAATACCTCCAGTCGGTCAAAAAAGTCGAACTCCCCGTGTTCAAAAAACCCTGAGATGTCCTAATTGTGTGTTGCTGATGAGGCGAAACCGTGAAAGCAGTGATCTATCGTCTCACTCAACTTGAGGGACATAAGAGTTGGCGTCCTCGCTCCCTTGTGGACATGCGTGGAGCAGTTTTTCCCAATGAATATCACGAGCTTCTAGTACTGAATGCCGAGAACATCGAACACGTCTTTAACCAGTATCAGAGCAAGCTCGGTGATGTAATCTTCTTAGGCGAGAGGGATGAGTTATTGGCTTATGTCGCAGCGCCGTATGGTTGGGAGTTGGTGAAATTTGGGAGAGAATGGCGATCTCCCGAGTAAACGATTGGTGAATCGCTACATCGCAATGACAGGACACCAATAAAAACCGTGACCACTCAACTGAGCGAAGCGATTCCACTCCGCAAACGACCCAGACGCTGGCGAAGACGCTTTCTGATCGTCAACGGGCTGGGAATTGCTCTTTGGCTCTTCGCTTCCTGGCTCGTTACCGACCAGTTGACTCAACGAGCCACTTCCATTCGGCCCGAATCAGAGCCCGTCATCGAATGGGGTCGCATTCAACCACTTCGGCTCACAACTGGCGATGAGCAAGATCTCGGTGCCTGGTACATCCCTGGGCGGCCCGATCGCCCTCCGGTGCTATTGCTCCACGGCAACGGTGGTACTCGCGGAGATTGTCTGGATCAGGCGGAATGGATGGCCGCGGCTGGTTATCCGTTATTGCTCATCACCCTTCGCGCCCACGGCGACTCGACAGGCAACTTGAACGACTTCGGCTATTCCGCCCGACACGATGTCGTTGCCGCGGTTGCATGGTTGGAACAGACCTGTCCCGGTCGGCCCATCATCTGGGGTAGGTCACTAGGTTCCGCGGCAGCGATGTTCGCTGCGAGCGAACTGGGCAACCGTGTCGGTGGCTATGCCCTGGAGTGTCCGTATCGAGACCTGCGAACCGCCGTCCACAACCGCACTCGCGCTCGTTTGCCGCCCCTGCTGAGTTGGGTCGCTTATGCCGGACTCTCCCTGACTGCCCCGCTGGTTCTCGGGGATGTCGATCGCATATCGCCGCGGGATGCCAGTGCGGGCGTTCCAAAAGATATTCCCGTATTGCTCCTGGCTGGCGGTAACGATCCACTGGCTACGCCATCAGAAGCAATCGCTCTGGCCGAGCGGATCGGTTCGCGGGCGCAGGTCGTTGTTTTTGAAGGAGCGGGACACCTCGAACTGCGCCAAACCGATCCAATCCGTTATCGCGAAATCGGTCTGCGATTCCTGGCATCCTGTCGGACAGCGGATTGAACCACCTGCCTCATATGGTAAGATCGCCATCACCTTCCCTTTCCACAGCGAGTCACCCCATGCTCTTCCGTTGCTTTGCAGCCGCAATCGTGGCGATCGTCCTGACGACTTCGACCTACGCTCAGGAGCCGACATTCACCCGTACCGAGGATGTGATTTACGGGCGAAAATTCGGTGTTGCTCTTACGATGGATGTCTTCTCGCCCAAGGAGAAAGCCAACGGGCGGGGCATTATCTTCTGTGTGTCCGGCGGATGGTTCTCCTCCAAAGAGAGCATCAATCTCGGGTTCATCAAGGAGTTTCTCGATCGCGGATATGTGGTATTTGCGGTCGTCCACGGCAGCCAGCCAAAGTTTACCATCCCCGAGGTTCTCGAAGACATGAACCGTGCTGTACGGTTCATCCATTTCAACGCCAAGAAATACAAGGTGGACCCAGACAAATTGGGAATTGCCGGGGGCTCGGCAGGCGGTCACCTGTCGCTGATGCAAGGAACGGCATTCAAAGCGGGAGACCCGAATGCAAGTGATCCAGTTAATCGGGAGTCGTCGCGCGTTGCAGCGGTTGCCTGCTTCTTTCCCCCAACGGACTTTCTGAATTACGGCAAAGAGGGTGAGTTGGCGATCGGCAACGGCACTCTCTCGGGGTTCAGAGCACCATTCGATTTTCACGAGTTCGACCGAAAGGCTAATCTGTTCGTCGAGATCACCGACGAGGCGAAACGCAAGGAGATCGCCAAGCAAATCTCCCCGGTTTACCATGTAACGAAGGAATCGGCCCCGGCTCTGATCATCCACGGCGATGCTGACAAACTCGTCCCGATTCAACAAGCAGAACTCATCATTGCCAAATACAAGGAGGCCGGTGTTCCGTGCGAATTGGTGGTGAAGCCGGGCGCTGCTCACGGCTGGGGCGGCATGGACAAGGACATCAAAATCCTGGCCGACTGGTTCGATAAGTATTTGACCAAGTAAGACGAAACGCCGCCCTCGTTATGACACAAAGCGTAATAACGAGGGCACTTTCCATCATAGTTTTGCGCTTTGCTTATGCGAGTATATCCTCCGATTGATTTATCTCATCAGTCCAGGATAATCTTACACTTTGGGAGTGCTTTTTGGAGCCAGGCTACTCCCCGGTCGGTCACATGCTGGCGATCAGTCACAAGTCTGAGTTCAGTCAGGTTTGAGAGTTTTGCCAGTTCCTTGAGGCCGGTGTCCGTCACACTGCTACAGAACAGGTTGAGCCGCTGAAGGTTTTTGAGTCGTACAAGGTAACGGAGACCTTCATCAGTCACGTTGGTAAAAGCCAAGTTCAAATCGACGAGTTTTGAGAATGGTGCCACCTCCTTGAGAGACTCGTCTGTCGCGCCTTCAAACGTCAGATCTAATTGCTGTAGATTTTTGAGCGGTGCGAGCCGTCGGAGACCCTTGGCCGTTACTTCGGTGCCCCCGAGGTGCAGGTCGGTGAGACTTGTGAGTTTTGCTAATTCTTCCATACCCGCATCTGACACTTCAGTCATGCCCAGATTGAGCTTGGTAAGACTTGTGAGACGTGCGAGTTCTTTCATACCCACATCCGTCACTTTATTCAGTGAAATGTCGAGCTTGCGGAGGTTCTTGAGTCGAACAAGTTGGCCAAGTCGTGCATCAGTCACATCTGCGTGTATCAGGCTCAAATCTGTGAGGTTTGAGAGTCCTACCAGTTCCTTCCAGCTCGCATCATCTATCTGGCAATTCAGAAGAGTGAGCCTTTGGAGGTAGGGAAGGGCTGCAAGTTTCTTAAACCAAGTGTCCTTGATACCAGAATTATTGAGAGAAACCGCGATTATGGGTTTGTTTGGCTTGGTTTGGTCTCGAACAATCTCACCGTGGTCCTTATCAACGGAAGCCACGACTCGATCTTCAGCGTCGTCCGCAATTGTCCGTTCAGAAACGCACAGCCCCATCGAAAGTGCGATCAACAAGTTGCGAATGGCCATCGTCCAATCTCCCAAGTCGAAGCCAACGAATCCATAACAAGCGAACTCTACTCCCGGCACAAGTCGGAGGTAAAGTCCAGTAGGAGCGACGATTTGGGATAGCCAACGGGATGTGAGATCATCGTTCGTATTCGTTGTGTCTTGATTCAACACTGTCCCCAGTTGAGAGGCTACGAAACTCAGACGATGCCCAATTTGATCGTCGGGCGACATGCAAACGCTCAATGCCTCTCGTTCTTGTTGTAATCTCTATGCGTCTGCGGAAAACTGATCTGTTTGCGCCAGTCTGACGGATTGCATCAGGAGCGCCCACCGCGATTTGTGGTCGATTTGTTTTTGTTTAGCACATCGAATTGCTCATTTACTCCGAACAGGCAGAATTCATTCAAGTCACCGATCCTGGTGGCCGAAGCCGCGTGCGAGAACCCGGCGGCTAATGCAGGAATTGCCCCAGGGGATTCATCCGATGTATCGCCAGACATCCATCCTGACAATCGGAGTCGTCCTGGCGGTTTCCGCTGGGTGCCGACAAACCTGTGGGGACGGACACGGCTGGTGTACCTCGAATTCCAATGGAAATAGCGCCAACCAGCCATGCCGACTGGTTGGGAGTGGGAAACCACTGACCGAAGGCTGCTACGATGCGGTCACCGGGGTGCCGGTGCCATGTCCACCCCAGGGCTCAACGATGGTTATCCCTGGCGGTTATCCGATCGGTCCAACGCCACAGCAAATGCAACCTCCGGCAAACGAGTTACCCTTCCCAAGCCCCAATGACATGATCCCCGCCCAACCTTATGGTCCCAATGCCATTCCAAGTCCAGCCCCTGGGGGGATGACTGTGAATCCGAATACCGGACAGCCAGTGAAAATCTCGCCGAATAGATGAAAGCACCTGGAGGGTGACCCACGACGCGGGCCGACGGAAGGAAGACCGTCGGCCCGCTGTGTTATTTATCGCTGGGAATTGCGCCGCATCAAAGCATCCACCGGGGTTATGACCTGTCGTGCCGTCAAGACAGCTGGAATAAATTCCGCTGACAACGCCGCTGCATCGGAAATGACTGTGAAACCAACCGGTCTAAACTCCACCTCCACAACTGGTACCGACCCTTCTGGGATCTGACTTATCGGGACAGTTTGAGAGCTTCCACCCTGGCAACCCCTCCCCGGATAGCCTTGAACAGCCATCGGCATATAGCCTTGAGCAGTAGTCATCGGCATAACACTGACGACCGGTCCTGACCCAACAGGCACCTGCCCCTTCCCCTGGCTGATGCCAGAAGGAGGACTAGGAGGTACGGCTGCACATCCCGTCTTTCCACCACACGCAGAACCAGGATACCCGCCACAAGTAGACCCGGGAGCCGAAGTACAGGCGAATGTCCCGGTAAATGGACCAATGTAGGGGTGTACTCTGAGCTTGGGCAACGCATCTCCAGCCGTTGGGCAGAAACACAGCCAGTTTTTCAGTTTTTTTGAGGCAACTGGTTTTGGGAGCGCCTCCACAATCCGTGCAATTGCCTATGCCGGAAGGTTGTCCCTGCACGACTTGGGGGGTCGTGGGAGGGGCTCGGCCAGCTTCAACTTGTGGAGCAGGAACCTGCGGTGTGGTCGGGGCGAGTTGTGCTGGGGGGTCAAACGGAACAGTTCCCCCATCGGCTCTCACAGCCGGTGAGCCAACCGATATTCCAGCAAGCAAGACGAGCGTTACAAGCCACTTCATTTTTCGCCTCCGTGCGATTGTGTGGTCAGGTTCCAGATTCAGGATGGTTCCAGATGGTGGCAGGTCGTTATTCACATCGGGTTCTTCAAAAATGGAGCACTACAATTGTGCGACCGGCCGATCACCCATGTTAAAGATGATCGGCCCATACTGGTCGGTCGAAGTGGATGGTTGAGGTAGAACGGCTGGAACGAAGCGAACACAAGATGGTGCGGTCGCTACAGCCCGCACTTCCCGAATCAGGCATCAAAACCTGGAAGAGAAGGTTGGACCCTGGAACGCCGCGTTGAAACAGATGTAGCGATTGTGCGGGGTGCCGTGCGATTCACTGCGTTCGGCTTGCGGATGAGTGAGATCGGTTTGGTAGCGACATCCTGGTGAGCCGTTATGACCTCGGTGCGGGAGTTCAGAATCTCCAGAGATGCTCGACCCGCTGCTGAAGCCAGTTCCGGACGATTACATTCCTTGCTCAAGTGCAGTTGAATGAGGTGACTGGGGAACCCATCCCCGGATTTCGCGACAACCGCCGCAGTGAGTTCCGCTGCCTGAGCGTTCGAGAGGTGGCCGCAATCGCTCAACACCCGGTCAATCAAGAATTGTGGTCTCCGACTCATCCGTTCGAGCTTGAGGTCGTGGTTGTACTCCAGCGCCAACACATCCACCCCGGCAAACGCTTCGATCAATTCCTCTGACCCACAGCCGAGATCCGAAGCATACCCAACAGACCAAACCAATCCCTGTTCATCGCGTCGATCGATACGGAAGGCAAACGTCGGATCGGAATCATGAGACACGCGGACGGGTCGCACGACCAGTCCCGGAACAAGTTCCAGGGAGCTGTTGTCGGAATACGTGCGGGTGAGCTTGGCCTGGCGGAGTGGTTCAAATGCGGCAGCAGCCGTTGAGAGCTGTTCAAACTGTTCAACGTGAGCATAAATGGGGATCTTCCGGCTCCGCAAGTCTGCAAGGGTGTGGTCTTTCCAGTGGTCGCCATGCGTGTGCGTGAGAATGACTGCATTGATCTTCTCCCAGCCCGCATTAATCTCGCGGAATTTGGCCGTGAGCATCCGCGGATGAAGACCGCAGTCGATCAGCAACCCAAACCCATCCGTTTCCAGCAATGCAGCATTCCCGCCACTGCCACTCGCCAGCACTGTAAACCGACCCGCCATTGTTTGGTATTCCCTATCTGTCCAGGTTGGTTAATGAAGACTGTCGCAATAAGTTGTAACCGGCCGTACCATTACGTGGTAGGCCGGTAGCTTCCGGATGGCTGATTGTTGATTGTTGATTGGAAGACAAGGAGTCGTCACACTGCTTCGCTTCTGCCTTCCAATTAACAATCCCCAATCCACAACCAACAACCAACTTGTGACCTTGGGTTGTGGCTGATATTGTTGAATTAACTGTGAGGGCCGGCTATGGCCGATCAAAAGACGATTTTGGTAGTAGATGACGATCGCGAACTTGTGGATGCTTTGCGGTCCATGTTGGAACGTCAAGGCTACCGGGTCATTCAAGCCCACGATGGGCACCAGGCTAAGCAAGCCGTTTATAACCAACGGCCTGACTTGATGATCCTGGACATGATGATGCCGCGGATGGGCGGATATCCGGTTCTTGAACACTTCAAGGACAAGACGGATGCCCCTCCCATCATCATGGTTACGGCCAACGAAGGTAGCCGACACAAGGTCTACGCCGAATACCTCGGTGTGATCGACTACATTCGCAAGCCGTTTGCGATGGAACGCCTTCTGGAGACGGTGAACAAGGCACTCGGAATCGCAAAACCGACTGATGAGTCAAAAAAGTCAGAATGAGTGGTTCTGAGTCCTGTGGAGGGTGGCAACCGTGCGTAGCACGGCCCCACCATTCACACTCACACACTCTCTCGCCACCGCCGACAGAGGTCGCGGGCTGCTTCGGGCCACGATGGGAACCGGAACTCGAACCCCGCCTCCAATAATCGGCCCGGCACCACCTTCCGGCTCTTCAGCACCAGTTCCGACTCGGTTCGCAGAGCCCACGTTCCGAGTTCGACCATCCACCGCGTTGCGGGAAGTCCAAAGCGAATGCCCGAGGCTTCCCGTAATATCCGCATGAGCTCAGCGTTTGGCAGCGGTTCCGGAGCCGTGAGGTTGACCGGGCCACTGATCTCGCTTTCGATCAACCACTCGACAGCGCGGATGAAATCCTGGTCGTGAATCCACGACACGAACTGCCGTCCATCGCCGACTCGACCGCCAAGCCTTCGCCGAACCAAACCGAGCAGCACATCGAAAACACCACCACGGTCAGGGCTCATCGTCATTGCGGAACGCGTGCAAACTTTCCGTGTCCGTGGCGCATCAATGGCGTCAAAGGCCTTTTCCCAGGATGTAGCGACATCGATACTGAACCGCCAGGTATCGGGTGCATTGGGTTCCATTCCGCCGATGATGCCGGTTCGCTCATCGTTTGGAGTATCGTAAGTGTGAGCGTAAATCGTGGCTGTACTTGCCTGGAGCCAGACCCGCGGCGACCGCTTTGCTTGAGCGATCGCTTCCCCGATGATTCTGGTTGAATAGATGCGGGATTCCATGATCTGACGGCGATTCTCGGGCGTGTATCGGCAATTCACGTTTCGCCTAGCCAGATTGATGACAACATCGGCCTCAGCAACCTCTGTGACCCACGATCCCATGGTCTCTCCATCCCAGACCACGACTTGCCACGGAGCTGAGACAGGCTTTCGACTGAGAACGATCACCTCGTGAGCATTCGCTTGGAAGTGCCTGGCGAGAATGGTTCCGACCTGCCCCGATCCACCAGGAATGACGATCTTCATTATTGGTCCCTTCGGCACTGGCCCAAAGAGACAACCGCAGACAGACACAAAAGAACAACCACAAAGAGGATCAAGGCTGGCAGAAGGTCATGATGTAGCTGCGGAAGGGTTACTCATGATCATTGCCGATGGTAGGTTATCGATTTTATCAGTGCCGACCGATTCCTTGTTCGCCGACAGATGGAACAACGCGATCAATTCCTCAGTTGCTTGACGAACCCGTGGAGAAAGATCATCGGTAACTGCCAACACCACCGCGGCGGCCCGTGGGTCGTCTGGAGTCTGTTCCAGAATCGCGCGAGCAGCAACCAATCGAATCCGTACATTCGGGTCATCCAGCAAGTGGCTCATCAGATCCGCGACCTCACCAGGGGGTGCCAACTGAAGTGCCACAGACGCGTTGAGCCGGAGGCCATCGTTAGGATCCGCTGCACACTCCCGAAGGGCTGGAATAGCCTCAGAGGGCAAAGCATCCAATCGACTGAGAGCGAAGGCGACGTTCGCTCGCACTTGCGCTTCGGGGTCTCTGAGCGCATCGATGAGAGCGGGGATGACTTCAGGGGGTACTGATGCCGCTTTGATCCAGCCAGCCGATGCCACGACCCGAACCTCGGCGACGGGGTCGGTCAAACCGGCGGCAAGACCTTCATTTGCCTCGTGGGGCTGGATCATCACCAGGGCGCGCATTGCCTGCTCCCGCACGCCGGCTTCGCCGGTCCGGGCCACTCTGAGGAGCGTTGGACCCGCCACCGCTGCAGGGGGACCAATCTTCGCAAGCGCCAAAGCCACGCCCATCTGAACCAAGGGACTGTCATCCTCTGCCAGAGCCTGCGCGAGTTTCTCGACCACAGACCCCACGGCTCCAACACAGCGCGGCAGAACTTCGGCCACCTGGACCTTCACCTCGTCATTTGGATCACGTAGAAGTGGGATGAGATCAGCGACCATCTCATCCACAGGTAGTTCCCACATCCCAACCGTTCCCACTGCTCCTGCCCGGACTAATGGATCGGGATCCCCAAGCCCCGCCCGGACCAATCCCAGTGTGATTGGTGTTGGCGGCCCGAACCCTCCCAGAGCCTGCACTGCTGCTGCCCGGACACCACCATCCTCGTCTGCGGTTGCTCGCTCCACCGCTACTCGTGCCTGGGCGGCCGCTGGGCCTAATTTGCCAAGCGCTGCTGCGGAATTCGCCCGAACCTGAGGGTTGACGTGACTCAACGTGTGGATGAGAGCTGGAACCGCGCCTTCGCCCACCCCGCCCATTTCGCCAAGAGCCTCGGCTGCCAGGGCACTCACCCAACTGTCAGGATCGCGGAGAGCGCGAACCAGACTGGGGAGTGCTACCTCGGCCGCCGTTTCACCAATCTTACCCAGCGCCTCGGCAGCCTTGGCGCGAACAACATCATTCCCATCCTGGAGAGCCTCAACGAGGGGAGGTACGGAATGCTCGACTGAGGCTTCAACCGTTCCCAGCGCTTCGGCAGTTTGTGCCCGAATGACTGTGTCCGGGCTAGTTAATCCAGCAGCCAGTTTGTTCGTGGAGTCGCCGTTGAGGACACCGGCCGCTGCCAATGCCTCGGTCGCAGCAGCACGGACAGCTTGGTCACGGTCTTGGAGAAGATCGACGAGTTTGGGAACGGCTCCCGCTGCCGCTCGACCCAAGGATTTTAACCCCCGAGCTGCCGCAGCTCGAACGTCCGCTGTTGGATCATCGAGTACTGCCGAGAGGCTGTCCGCCATTCCACCGACCTGACCGAACGCTTCTGCCGCTCGACAGCGAACTGTATCATCTGGATCGTGGAATAATTTCGCAAGTGCCTCCGCGGCACTGGTGCCCGCAGAACCCGCCTGTCCTAAAGAAACTGCGGCCTGACAACGGACGGTAGCCATAGCATCGCCCAGCGCACGCTGGAGAGCCGCGACCGCCAGGGTGGTTGGATCGCCTTCCATAACAGCCAGTCGTCGAGTGCGAAAAAGCCTCCAGCGTATCCGTTCGCGGCGTGGCATTCGCATCAAGCGGGTTCGCTCGGCCCGCGAGCCTCCCGCCACAATTAACCCCAGAGCCTCAACAGCACTCAAACGGACCAGATCGTTCGGATCCTCAACCAGTATCGTGAGTTCTGGAGTCGCCTCACGTGTACCGAGGTGACCCAGAGCCGCAGCTGCGACAGCTCGGACGTGTTCGCGGGGATCTCGCAGGTGTTGAACCAGGGTAGGGGCTGTGGATGGCCCAATCGCTGCTAGTATCAGAGGCAACTGATCCCGTTGCTCCTTGGTCAGTGCCGTCATTTCCCCCAACGATATGAGAAGTGGGTCGATTGCTGCCGCTCCGAACTGTGGAAGTGTATTCCGTGCGCGGTCGTGGATCGGTTCATGTGGGCTCCAGAAGTCTGTGATTGTCTCAGCGAGAAGTCGTCCCTGGCGAACCGAAGCAAACACTTGTTGTAAAAGGATCAAAGTGAAGAACGACCGAAATGCTGCAAGCAGCACCGCCGCTTCCCAAGCTCCTTTCCGCACGAAACTGGCATGGAGTAGCTGGCGGGAATCAGCCAGATCAAGTACATCAACCAGGCTCAGCAGGTTGATCACAGCATAAGCCAGAAAATCGATGAAGACCGGCTGGCCACCCACTTCAACCAGATACCACCTCTGACCAATGCTCTCATACAGACCCAGATTTAGGAGCGCGAACCCGCCAATCAGCCCCGCAGCTGCTACAGCCAAAAGTGGAATTCCGACTACGTGACCATATTGCGCGACGTTGGTAGCCAGTTCCTGGCCCTTCGTCGGGTTGTGCAGAGCCTTGCGACCACGTTCGACTTCGTACCGCTCAACGTCGATAAACATATACGCCAGACAAGCCACCACCCCCATGGACAAAACCACAACTGCACAGCACATTGCTCCCCAGGGCCAAACCGCGGCGATAATCCCCCCCACTGTCAGCAAAGCCGTGGCGATCAGGAAGTAAACTGCCCAGTTGGCCCATGAAAGCCACTGTTCCCACACCTGGAATCCATTGCGTAGTGCCCAACGGTTGACCCGACTGAACAGGCTGAATCCCCGCTCAAGAAGTCCAATCTTGTAGAGGAAAGCGATGACCAGTGCGGCGACTATCAACCCGACCAGAATCGAGTAGGAAGAGACAGTCTGGTCGAGCCGAACAAACCAACTATGCGGCATCAACTTCCCCACTGAGAGTTATCGCAACCAAACGCATTCTGAGATGATGGAACGCAACAGGGCGTAAGAACTACAGCCAATAGTAGAAGTAATTCAAACCATGCAATTAGGATGCCGACAAGCGCAGCGTATGAGAAATGACTCTGGTTCAGACGCTGGTGGATTCACCGAAATCCAAACGCAAAGATCGGGTTTCCAAAGCCCCGGTGTCAGGCACTGTTATCAGATTGTGGCTTCGCTGAGTGCTTCTCCAAATCCTCTCTTCTCTTGAGTGTCTTGTCGCGTTCGCCGCGGTGCAGATCGTAGATGCCGGGTGCATCCAGAGTTTCACCCGGGGCCAGCCGACAGACTGAGCGTTTCGTCACCGCCAGCGCATAGAGCTTCGCCAGACAATCGTGACAGGCCAGGTAATAGGTTTTGAGTTCGTCGGTGATCCCATCGCTCCAGCGTGCAGCGATCTTGAAAGCAGCGTGGTGAGGGCACTTCACTGCGTAGCACATCACGGGATAAGGCGGCATTGGCATGCAGAAAGGCTCGATCTCGGAGGTATTGGCAACGATTGGTCAGGTCAGTCCGAGGGATAGGGGAGTTGTTCGCCGTTGATGTGAGCCAGCGCATTTAACGCGGCTTTCAGTTCGGCTTCTTTCTTGGTCCGACCCCATGCGGCCGGGAATCGGTGGTCGGCCACCTGAGCTGCCACCTTGAAGCACTTGTCGTGATCCGGTCCTTGCTCATCGAGCAGGAAATACCGAGGAGTGCCCCCAAACTGCCGCTGTGCGACCTGCTGCAACTGCGATTTCGAGTTTGCCGAGACCGCCTCATGCGCGACACGGACAATCTCTGGCTCCATGAATCGGAGTACGAACGCCTTGGCTTCATCCCACCCGCCATCGAGAAAGATCGCCGCGACGAGCGACTCGAAGACATCTGCGAGCATGTTCGAGGGAATCTCGCCGTAGTTGCTGACACCCTTGCCAAGGAAAAGGAAATCGCCCAGGCCCAATTCCTGGCTGAAGCGGGCACAGGTTTTGCGGCTGACCACCACGGACTTGACCTTCGTCAGGTCGCCTTCCTGATAATCGGGCAGCCGAAGAAAAAGTTGTTCGCAGGTGACAAGTCCAAGAACGCTATCGCCAAGGAATTCCAGGCGTTCGTTTGATGCAGCGCGCGTGTTGGCCCCCGAGGTGTGGGTCAGCGCGGCCCGAAGCAACTCCGGCTTGCGGAACCGATACCCGATGGTTTCCTGGCAGTTTTCGAGAACTGCGCGTTCGCGAGTTCCGCTCAAAGTATCCGAAGGAGGCATGATAGAGTACGTGTTCGGCGTGCCGAGCGACTTCCTCGCCGGTCTGTGATGAAGGATTACGATCTCCATTCACCGCGGGTCTTTTGTTGTTGGCTTGTGTTGTGTCTGGTTCCCCCGAACCGTTCACCAAACGCGCCAAATCAGACCGGCCCTGCTGCTACACTTGTCAGACAAAGTACCATTCGCAGACCTCAGAGTCAACGCAGCCCATCTATTCGGGTTACGGAAAACTGGATCGCACAGCCATTGCGGCCGGTTGTGGTATTACTCCCGATCCGTTAATCCTTGCGGTTGGCGCGGGTGGACACAACCCCTCAACGGCTTCCAGCAATTTCGCTATGGCGAACGGCTTAGCCAGAAAGCGGTCCACTCCGGCCGATAGTGCGTAATCCCTGTGAGCAACCGATGTGTTTCCGGACATCATCACCACAAAGACCTGTGCCTCGGACTGTTCCTTGAGCCATTGCGTGATCTGGAAACCACTCTTTCCAGGCAGCATCATGTCCAGCACGGCAATGTCGGGGAGTTGCTGCGCAATCAAAGCCATCGCAGTATCCCCATCCCGTGCGGACAGAACGTAATAGCCCCGACGCTGAAGAGTGAATTCAAATGCTTCCAGGATGACGGGATCATCCTCAACCAGCAGAATCGTTCGTTGCGATGCCATTTTTTCGCCTCCCTGCGACAACAGACTTGCCCCCGAACGGCATACTTCCTGAACCTAACTGGCCACACTGGTTTCAAGCTCAAACCAGGTGTGTGTGTCTTCCCAGCCGATTTCCGTATTTCTGGTCTTCAATCCGTCAAAAAAGAAGTGAAATGGCGTTCCATTTCTCTCAGATCGGGCGATGGAACTAATCACCATCTGACCGGACTATACCGACAGACCCCACAAGGTGCAAACACTTCCCGGTCGTTCTGGAGCATCACCACCCATATACCACGTTTGAGTCATGTGCCAGCGCACATTTCGCTCTTACGATTCACCTGTAACCTGACTTTTCATACCCTTGCATGATGAACCGCTCAACTGACTTGCTCGATTTGCCAGCCACCAACGGATTTCGGATGCCCGCCGAGTGGGAGCCCCACGCCGCGACTTGGCTTGTCTGGCCGCATGAGGAATCGGACTGGCCTGGCAAATTTGCTCCAATCCCCTGGGTCTATACCGAGATCGTCAAAGCTCTCTCCCGACACGAGCCGGTAAACTTGTTGGTGCAACCGGAAAACGAAGTCGATCCTGTGTTCCACTGTTTGGGACAAGCAGGAGTGGATACTGCTAACGTGACGTTTTGGGCCGCCGAGACAGACCGCTCCTGGATTCGCGATTCAGGGCCAATCTTTGTTGTGAACGACCGGAGCGAACGGGCCATTATCGACTGGCATTTCAACGCCTGGGCCAAATATCCCAACTGGACACTCGATGACCGCATCCCCCTGTTCGTGGCCGAACAGCACGGCTTGCGCCGCTGGCAGCCACAGTGTCGAGGTTGGCGCGTCGTTTTGGAAGGCGGCAGTATCGATGTGAACGGGCAAGGCTTGATGCTGACGACCGAGGAATGCCTGCTCAGTACCACGCAACAACGAAATCCACCACTTGACCGTGCCGATTATGAACGAGTGTTTGCCGATTATCTCGGCGTGAAGAAAGTGCTGTGGCTCGGCCGCGGCATCACCGGTGATGATACTCACGGTCATGTGGATGACCTTGCCCGGTTCGTGAATTCCCAAACAGTTGTGACGGTGCTGGAAAGCAACCCGGATGATGAGAACTACACCGTACTCCAGGAGAATCGCGAACGACTGGAAGGGGCCACCGACCAGACTGGACACAAGTTGGAAGTTGCTACATTACCAATGCCCGGCCCGATTGTTTTCGATGGGACGCGATTGCCAGCCAGTTATGCGAATTACTACATCGCGAATGATGTAGTAATTGTACCCACTTTCAACGACCCGGCGGATCGAGTGGCGTTGGGCCTACTGGCGGAATTGTTCCCAGATCGCGAGGTGGTTGGCATTCACTGCCTCGATCTGGTTTGGGGACTGGGAACGCTTCATTGCATGACGCAGCAAGAACCTGCCGTTTCATTATCAAACGTTCCCAACGAACCGGAAAACTAACCCCTTTTTAGGACTTTGCCTTTAGCTCGCTATTGTCACTTCACTGAGAGAGCCGGAACCTTCCGACATCTTTGGTTTTCACCTCAATTGGTCGCCTTAATCGATTGAGAGTTTGGCACAGAGAGTGCTATTCCTCATGCTGGCCGGTTGGAACCATCGTCGGGCCACCCGATGATAGCTACGCATTGAGGAATGTTGCCATGGAATACCGACAGCTTGGAGGTTCAGGACTCAAAGTTCCAGCACTGAGCATGGGTACTGGTACATTCGGCGGCAGGGGCGATCTCTTTAAGGCTTGGGGTACGACTGACGTCGCTGAGGCGACCAAGCTCATCGATATTTGCCTGGAAGCCGATATCACAATGTTCGATTCCGCCGATAGTTACTCAGACGGTAAAGCCGAGGAGATTCTCGGACAGGCCATCAAGGGCCGTCGCCATCGCCTTCTCATTTCAACCAAAGGCACCTTCGGCACCGGACCAACTCCCAACGATGTGGGCTCTTCCCGCTACCATCTCATTCGTGCTGTCGAAGCTAGTCTCCGACGACTCGGCACCGACTACATCGACCTCTATCAGTTGCACACATTCGATGCGCTGACTCCCATAGAAGAAGTCTTGGATACGCTCGACAACATGGTGCGGGCGGGCAAAATCCGCTACGTCGGTTGCTCGAATTTCACCGGCTGGCAACTGATGAAGTCGCTGGCCATCTCGGAGAAGTATGGTCTGTGTCGCTACGTGGCCCACCAGGCCCA
>Ga0206850_10213_pt1 | contig 16909 bp, 16 predicted proteins | sample Alteio_BWOrgCont_16_FD_152885 | JGI IMG/M metagenome (GOLD analysis project Ga0206850, IMG submission 152885) | Enriched cells from forest soil in Barre Woods Harvard Forest LTER site, Petersham, Massachusetts, United States -... | ecosystem: Environmental > Terrestrial > Soil > Temperate forest >...
GATGCTGTTTGACCGACGGCTTGGCCATTTCGCTGCCGAGCTGCTCAACGTAGGCGGCTACGGTCCTTGGCCTGATACCATTCAGCGCCAGGTCGCGTTGCTCGCACCAATTGAAGAACTGACGGACGGCCAAGGCATACGCCATTCGGGTATTGCGGTTGCGGATGTTGGCGGTAAAAAATTCGATGAAGCGCTCGCTCGTGTCTGTGCCGGCGGCCGCGATCGCTGCCGGCAGCGTTTCGAGGCCGACCCGGACGAGCGCTGGAGGCGCCGCGATTATGTCGGAATCGACCAAAACTATCGGCACCTTAGGCATGGATCCGCCACCTCCCCCCTCACTCTACTCTATCATAAAGGACGTTATGTTACGTCAATTAGTATTTTAAGTAGTTATATTTACCTTTAAGATCATCCAATGATGGACATCGGTCTCTTACTGGACAGGCCATGGTGTTCCAAAACTTGAACTTTTGATGCACGGTAAGGTGATGAGCACCGCTCTCAAAAAGCTCGAAGATGACGCCCTGAAACTGTCGGCGCGCTCCCGGGCGCGCCTTGCCGAACGGCTCATCATGAGCCTCGAAGAGGCTATAGATCCGCATGCCGAGCAAGCTTGGCTCGATGAGATAGAGCGCCGTTCAGCCGAGCTTAAAGGCGGCAAACTTACCGGCATCCCCGCCAGGAAGGTGTTGAAAAAAGCGCGTGCCGCGCTTCGGTGACTCTCGTCTTTCACCCTCTGGCGGAACGCGAATTCATCGCAGCCGCCAGGTTCTACGAAACTCGCGCACCTGGCTTGGGTGCGGACTTTATTCGGCAGGTCGAACGCATCCTGAGCGAGATTATTGCTCATCCAAACTCTGGCAGCCTGTTCGTGGGCAGCACGATCAGGCGCCGCCTTATCCAGAGATTTCCATTCGGCATCGTGTACGAGCCCGAGTCCGCAAACATTTCGGTAATCGCTGTGATGCATTTGCATCGCCGCCCAGGTTATTGGCAGCGTCGGCTCCACTCCGGATCGCCGGCTCGCCGCTGAACCGACCATCGTTCAAGAGCGGCTTTTTGAGCACGATGGCGCAGTCCTCATTAAACGCCAATAGACATCCGGCATACCGAGAAAGGCCAGTGCATCTTCCGACAAGCTCTTTCGGATCGCAGCCATGCAAAATTAGCCATAGTCCAGATGCGAACCAACGAGAAGGCATCCTACCGCAGGGAAGCGGATGCTGGTGAATAATTCCCGACTAAGTCAGGATGCGAGGTGGCGGAGTTAAGCATGGCAATCGGCTCGGAAGGATTCGCAAGGGCAACAAAGAATCTAAAACAAGAGGCTTAGGTCAACCATGAAGCTTCGGCGGGGGACAAACCGGCGCATTACACAGTATTCTGGCTCCGACGTTCAATGTATCGGATCCTCACCACGGAGCAGCGATCGATGCCAAGCGCTGAGTCCTGCCGCTAACCATAGGGGCAGACCTAGCCTGATCGGACCCGCTCAAATGGACGCGCTCATCAGAGATTTAGGACGTCCGCCCAGTCAGTTCGGATATCCTGAACTGATTTGGACCGGCACACTACTCTCCCATCACGTCGTGCGAATCTACGGTACTAAGATTAGTACGCGCCAGTGTCGGCGAATTCTGCAAACAGTTACCTTGCCGCACCCAACCAAACGTTACACTCCATCGGCTCGTAGCGCTGCGATCAGTCCACCCGTCGCGAATTTGGCAGCAGGACCGACGCCGGGATTGAGATCGTACCCGAGTATCTATCGCCAGCAGATGGCTCTCGCGCGACTGAGGAAACTCGCCAGCTCCGGATTACCCGTGATCTCTTTGGTAATGGGCATTTTTGAGGTCATCGAAGAGGCTATCCCGAGCAGCGATCAGAAGGCGTTGTGCACGGCGGCAGACGGGAACCTTCGCAGTCCCGATAATTGGATCCGTCGCAGCGTAGTCGACGAGGCAAAGAACTCAGCGCGTTACAAATATTATGTAAGCGATATTCCGGTTGATCGCAGCCTCATCCCTAATCCTCGGATCTTCGACGACAGATTGTTGGATGAACAACCGACGCTTCCGGGATTTCATCGCACTGAAACTTATAACGAGTACTTCCGGCCGATCGAAGAACATCATGGCATCGTCATTATCGCACGCGACGGGAAAGTATGCGTAGGTGCATATCCCATCTGGCGCAGCGCAACTATGCCAGAGTTCAGCGTAAATGACATTCGGTTTGCGAAAATAGCCGCACTGGAGATTGGCCACGCTTTAAGCATAGCTTATCGGCTTGAATCACGCCGTGTGGATGGCGAAGAGTTCAGGTCGACGGAGGAGGGCACTCCGGGATTGATTCTGATGCGGCCCGACGGACGCGTATTAGCTATAGACCAAGCCGCACGATCGATTTTCACTCGACTGGCCATTCTCGAAGGGTGTGGCATGAACCTCCTTATGAACCAGAAAATCGCGCCGATGCTGAACTACATCGCGCGCACTCTCGACGAAATCCTGCAACTACGCAGTGCTGTCGTGGCCAATTCTGGACCGCCCTCAAGGTGCCTCTTTTTTCACAGGACAGGAATTACCCTGAAGCTAGGGGGGTTCGTCCAGGAAGGAGATGCCGGCGCGCTGTACTACAACGTAATGGTTGAGGTTGGCGAACTCGCCGAACATCGCCGCAAGCGCCTCAGCATTCGCTATGGGTTGAGTCCACGTGAAACAGACCTGCTGCGAATCCTTGGAGAAAACTACCGGGGAACGGAAGCGGCCCTGGAAGCTGGCATCGCGCCGAGAACTCTAAATAAATACGTACGTGAAATGACAGAAAAATTGGGATTGCGCGGTTCTGCTCAGCTGAGACAATTTTCCCGACAACTTCGTCTGTGACGATTACGACAACTCCATCGAGATTGCGTCCTTTCCGATCAATGACCCGGTTCCGATTCGCGCATTTTGATCGCATACGCGTCGATGATCGAAAGTTTTAAATGGGGACCGCTAGTATAACTCGAAATACTCTCGCTGTTCCCAATCGGTGACCGTATCGGTGGCATTCTCTGCAGAGATACCTGCTGATTCCAAGTATTTTACAAAGCGGTCCCATTCAAATTCTTTAATTTTTACAATGTAGTCGATAAACTCATCACCGAAGCTCCTACGTAACAACTCGTCTTGTTTCAGGAGTGCAGTGGCTTCAATGAGAGTTTTCGGCAGCAACGGCTTATCGATTGCTGCATAGGGCGCTTCACTCGGCAACCCTGGGTCGAGCTGGCGTTCTATACCGTCCAGTCCCGCGAAAATCTGTGCCGCCATATAAAGGTAAGGGTTTGCAGCAGGTTCTCCGATGCGATTCTCGATATGGGCCGCCAGATCGTTGAGGCCGCCCTGAACGCGAAGCATCGCGCCCCTGTTCTCGATTCCCCAAGTTGCTCGGTCGGGTGCGAGAGAGAAAGGCTTCGCGCGCTTATATCCGTTAATCGTCGGGGTGGTGAAAACGCACGCAGCGCCAGCATGTGCCAGAAGGCCTCCCATAAAATGGCGTCCTACCCCTGAAATAGCCTGATCAGGCTGCCGGGACGTAAAGGCGTTCAGCTTGGTATCGAGATTTATTAGAGACTGGTGCAAATGCCACCCGCTCGCGAAGAAGCTGGGGATGCCCGGCTTGCACATGAATGTCGCATGATAGCCGTGACGCCGGCAAATCTGCTTAATAGCCGACCGCAGCAGCATCATGGCATCGGCGGCCTCCATTTCAGGCAGCGGATCGAAGGTGAACTCTAGTTGGCCAGGGCCCCATTCGTCTTCCATCGTACGCAGGGGCAGTCCAAGACCCTCCAGATTATGGCGAAGTATCTGCAAGATCCCGTCAATTTCGTCCAGATGCGCTTCCATGAGGTACTGATATCCACGAGTTACTGGGCGGACTCGTGGTGCAGGTGGCGGCTTACCAGGCCCTCCTAACTGATCTGGATTGAGTATGGTCTCATCGAGCCTCGTCAGATACCATTCGACCTCCAGGCCTGCCACGTATCCAAACCCCTGCTTTTTCAAAGCATCGAGAGCCCTTTGCATCAGAGCGCGCGGAGCCCACGGCAGCGGCTTACCTGAATTGAAGTATAAATCTCCGAGGATCCAACCGGTCGCCGGTACCCATGGCAAGATCCTAAAGGTCAGCGGATCGGGCACAAGCACTACATCAGGTAAACCCGACATCTCCGGCGATCCAAAACCACCGCCAGCGACAAACGGATCGAATACAATCGAATTGGCGGTATCAAACACAAACGGGGCGACTGTGAAGTCAACTCCGTTGCGCAGCGCGCTTTTGAACGCCCGAGTCGTTAGAGTCTTATTCCTGAGAATGCCATGCTGGTCAGATACGGAAACGCGCACTAGCTCAAGTCCCTTTTGATCGATTTCCTTAGAAATGCGATCCACCGCGTCTCGCTGTTCCACACTCCACAGCGCATACTGCTCGATAAAATCGACTTTGCCGATCGCGATATTTGCCAAGCTTATTTCCATTGCACTTGCCTCCGCCGTGAATCAATAGCGTTGCTTCGCTAGGACCCATTATCAGCCCTGCGCCACCTCAAGCACTAAATCGAGCGACGTGTAGTGACGACAAAACGGACTTCCTTTCTGCTTCTCGATCAACGCCTGCGAACTCAGTTGTTAGCGAACAGCACCGTAGTAGTCTCGACCTCGCGTCTAAGGTTTAACTTTCGTTCAGATATCACAGACTTCGATAGACCATCCTCCGTAGTGGCCGCCTAACTCCGCACTTTGCAGCTTTCGCACCAAAGCTAACCGCATTCCAAGCGCGTGACAATAAAATGCAATAGCAAACTCCTCCTCGAGCAGGGATTTATGGCCATACCCTCGATTTAAAGGGTTCCTTAGATGAACGTGCGATATTACCGTTGTTCGAAATAGGGCCGTACTAAGAACTATTCATTACGGGAAGAAGCGATTCTGTTTTCGGGATCAGGATGTAGAGGATCGGAATATTCCATACTCTTCAGAACCGCGGGGTCTAGGGTATTGCACGCAACTCAACGCCGCTCCCGCATTTCGTGGTCCAGATTTTAGTTCGGCTCATCGCAGCGACCAAAGAGCTGTTCGCTGATCACAGAGGATAGGACAAACATTTTATGACAGGGATCGAACGGCAGCAGAAGTTTGTCACCTTGGCCGCTGCCCACGCTGACGACTTTAAGACCCGCGTTAGTCGGCATGACCGTGAGAACAGCTTCCCCTTCGAGAATATCGAAGCGTTGAAGACCTCCGGATACCTCAATATGACCCTGCCGACCGAGGTCGGCGGCGGGGGCGCCAATTTGCAGGACTTCGTATTGGCGCAGGAGCGGCTGGCGCAGGGTGATGGACCTACCTCAGTTGCGATTAACATGCACATATTCAACGTGGCGGTGCGTTCCGACCTCTGGCGTTTGGGCGACCAGAAACAGCGCCCGTTTCTTGAAGCTTGCGCCCGCGATTCTCTCATCTTGTGCTCGGGTACCAGCGATCCAAGGATGAATACTGTAATCGGCTTTGCTGGGCTCAACGACACCACTCGCCGCGCCGAGAAGGTGCCAGGCGGTTATCGCATTAATGGCCGCGCCGGATTCAGCACTTTGTGTGTCTGCGCGGATTTCTTTGAGGAAACCGCCCACTATGACGACCCAACGGAAGGACCCCTATGCTTATTCTTTACCGTACCCGCCAAAACCGCCGGTATAAATATTCAGAATAACTGGGACACCATGAGCATCCGGGCTTCTGCCAGCCACGATATCATCTGGGAAAATGTGTTCGTTCCTGAGGAGCATATTACCGCTCGCCCAGCCCGCAGTTGGGATGCCTACAACAGTGTATTTGTCTCCTGGTTTATGACTTCAATCTCAGCTTGCTATTTGGGCATGGCGCAAGCCGCACACGATCATGCGATTTCTTGGGCGCGCGAGCGGATCCAAATACCCTTTGACAAACCAGTTAGCCACTATCCGGGAAATCAGTTCCTGGCCGCTGAAATGGAAGTGGAATTAAGGGCGGCACGGGCAATGTTGCTACAAACCGCGAGCGCACTGAATAAACCTTCTCTGCGTGCCAGTCCACCGCTGATAGATTTGCTGGCTTGTGAGCATTTTGTTACGGAGACTGCGATTGGCGTGGTCGACAAAGCGATGCGCATCGCGGGTGGTTCAGCCATCTCCCGTTCGGGCCCCCTTGAACAGATTTATCGGGACGTCCGGGCGGGTGTCATACACCCTCTGGCTGGCTATGACACTCTCGGAGTCCTGGGCAAGCTGGCGTTCGGCATCGCCCCTGACACGATGCCACGCTGGGTGTAACTAGTCGGTTCGCTCCTGATCGTCACGTGTGAATAGAATACTCCGAGATCGCGACACGGCACCTTGATTGCGCAGCAATTAATAGCGATGGAATGGATTGAGGCGAGCCGATGCGGTGGGTCGAAATGCCTGCTCGGCATATTTCCCCACACATTTTGCACCTAACATTTGCATCATTGCAAACCCTTATTACGGGGCTTTCAGCAACGATGCAAAACTTACCCTTTTGAAACCACATTGCGGTGTTACGCGCTACCCGTTAACACGTCGTTGTGGAAGAAGGAGTGAGGATAGACTGTCGTAAGTTGGTAAGTCATGCTCTCTTATATATGGCACAAGACAGACCGAACATCGTTTTCATCCTGATGGATAATCTCGGCTACGGCGAGGTTGGATGCTATGGCGGGGGCCTGATTCGCGGTGCGGCGACGCCGCGCATCGAGAGTCACTGGTGGAACGGCCGGGGTAATGAAGCCGGTATCTGATAGGCCCAGGCGGAATATTCTGTTGCTGGTCTTCCAAAACACCCATTCGCGATCAGCCAGATTCGGAAGTACCTCTTCGACGCTCTGCACCTGCTCTTTGATCCCGTACGGCACCGGACCGAAGTCGGATCCGAACACCACTCGGTCCACGCCGCACAGCTCAATCGCGGCGCGTACCCCGATTGCGTTGAACCCCATGGTATCGACCAGGATGTTGGTCTTGAAATAGTCGAACGGCGACCGCTTGTTCGTGTACGGCTTGCCCGCGGGCGGATTCTTGATCCCGTTGTAGTTTAGGCGCCAATTGAATTCGAGGCGTCCAACAATCGACGCGAGTCCGCCGCCCATGTGGACGATCAGCACCTGCAGCTTCGGGTGGCGATCGAACACCCCGGAGGCGATCATCCGGGCGCCGTTAACGGTTGAATCGAAGGGGCGGCCAACCGCCTCGTTGAGGCGGTATTGCATGAGCGACTCATGCCCGATCGACTGCATCGGCGGATGGATGTGCACCACGATGTCATTCGCTTCCGCAAACTCCCACAGCCATTCCGCTTTGGGGCTGTCGAGGAAGACGCGATTCGCGCCGTCGCCGTAACTGGACGCTACTGCAATTGCCCTGGCACCGCCCTGGCGGATCATCCCCTCAACAACGGGGCGACAGGCCTCTTCGAGTGCGTGTGCGTTCGCCGTCGGTACGAACTCGCCGGGATAACGACTCATGATATCCACGTATTCGTCGTTAAAGAACTTGAGACCCTCGACTGTGCTGCCTTGGAGCAGATCCCGGGCAAGCCACTCCACCTCGCCGCCATTGGTCATGAGGCTGAGGGTGACGCCGCCCTCGCGCTGGATCGGCATGGCGTAGTCCAGATCGAAAACCTCGCGATAGGCCATCAAGTCCAGAGCGTTGGTCTGCGGGAATCCTTGTTTCGGATCGAGCAGGCCCCGCTCCTCTATTTTGGACTGCATTTTCTTTCCCCACGGGTGTCGGTGGGTATCGACGATGGCCCGGCGCTCAGTCTTGTTCGGCAGTGTCATGGTAGCCTCCTTAACATTTGTTTTAAACTCATAGGCCACCCTCGCTTTTGCGGTTTGTTGGAAAATACATATACATCACCGCCTAGCAGCCTTCGGTGCGCTTCCCCACTCAGCTGCGGTGTTTATATGGCCAATGTTAGATCCAGCGGTTTAGGGTTTTGCCGCCAGATCTTGAACGGCCCAGCCACTTGTCCACGCCCTTCGCGATAAAGTCATAGGCCTTCTTTTTCGTCGGCGGTCATCCTGTCGAAGGAAGCTACCTATACCGACCAAACGTCTGTAAATCAAAAGTCTTAAACATGTGAGAAGTGCCTCCTAAGTAGCGTGCCCGTGCAACGCAATAAAATGCGGCTTCTTAATCCAATCCAGCTGACCTTGAGGGACCTGCATCGTCCAGCGCTAGTCAAAAAAAGTCTCGCGTCGCCCTCACTCTGAGGGCTTGTGGCTAAGCGTGCCGTCGGTTTCCCGAGTGAAGAAAACCTACAATCCCAATTTATTAGTTCTGTGAGTTGACGCCACATCCAGCACGTTACGTGGGGAACGATTCTTAACGTTCGCCCGCGAAGTTGAGCAGATCCTCCCCAGGAAAATAAAGCTCGGTTTCACGCACTTCTTGGACGCGCGTCTGCAAGTGCGCAGATTTGGCACATTCGACCGCTGTTGCGACAATTCGAATTGCACCGCTTACTTTACGACACGAGCAAGAACCGAACGCGGCGATGGTGTGTCGGGACCGGATGCGAACGTCGCCTCCGTTGATCGCCCACCGCATCCCGACCGCCCAACCTCTCGCCAACTGATCGTCGGCGCCAGAGCTGCATGGCTTGATACACCGCTCCGCCATCGCACAAGTCGGTTATGCGGAGCACATGCGCTGTCGAATGAAACATATTCCTTTCCGACAAGTCTGATAGATTTGTGCAATGAACGCAGGACGAGCGGCCGAAGTTCGCAACCTGCGGGGGCTCAAGAACATTTCCTGGCTCTCGTCGCGGCAGCTCAAGCGCGTTGCCGCCGAACTCTCAATGAGCGCGGTCAAGCGGCGCGAAATAATTATCGACGACAAGCATTCTCCCGAATCGGCTTATATTCTGCTTTCCGGCGTCGCGCGCATTACCTGCCGCAACCGCAAGGGCGATCGAACACTCGTGATTATGGTCGCGCCCGGGATGATTCCAGGATTCCCGCCACCAGTTCCCGGGATCAGTTACAGCTTTCGCTGCGAGGCTATTACCGACTGTCAAATTGGAACCATTGACCTGAAAACCTTCGTCGAGATCTCCCTGGGGATAGCATCGGAGGACTTCAAGCGAATGGCCCTCAGCTATCTCGGCCGGTGGGATCTGGTCCAATTGCGCTGCGCAAACTTTATGAGTTGTACCCTGGAGGAGCGACTCGCCCTGATTCTGCTTGAGCTAAGCGAGAATTTCGGCATCAAAGACGAGCGTGGAACGCGCCTCACGTTCCTTACACGACACAAGGACCTGGCTGATCTGGTAGGTGCTTCGCGTCCACGCGTAACCGAGTTCCTCATTCAGTTCGAGCGCGATCATCTGATCGTGCGCGACGAGCGCCGCTTGATCGTCCGGCGCGATCGGCTGGAGAGTTTTCTGGCCCCCGCTCATTCGCGCCCTACCGCGACGAGGGAAACCCTGTCGTCTGTCGAAATTCAATGACCTTTGGACACTACATCTCGCACTGTCCGTGGGCCCTCGCGGTTTGAGCGGCGTACGCTCGGCTTGGAGAATCGGGAGCGACCGCTTTGAGTAACACTGGCAACACCCCAAAACCCTCTTACTATACCTCAATGCCACGCCTGCGCATCGCCCAAATTGCGCCCCTGTACGAACGTATACCGCCGAAGCTTTATGGCGGTACCGAGCGCGTTGTTTCGTACATCACCGAAGAGCTCGTGCGCCGCGGACATGACGTCACGCTGTTTGCCGCCGGCGATGCCCAGACCACCGCCAGATTGCATGCGGCCTGTCCGCAAGCACTGCGCCTGGCCGGCAAGCAGGAGCTCGGAGGATTCCTCCAGCTCCCGATGCTGTCGGACGTGTACGAGAACGCCGAAGACTTCGACGTCATTCATTCGCACATTGACTACTGGTCATTCCCTTTCGCCCGGCTCAGCAAAACGCCGTCCGTTTCGACCATGCATGGCCGGCTCGATCTGGAGGCCCTCAAGCCGATTTATGCGCGCTACAAGACCGTACCACTGATATCGATCAGCGACGGTCAGCGTATGACGGTTCCCTTCATGAACTGGATCTCGACGGTTCATCATGGACTGCCGCGGGACCTATTGAATTGCAGCAAGGGTCCGGGTAAATATCTCGCCTTCCTCGGACGCATCTCGCCTGAGAAGCGCCCCGACCTCGCCATCGATATCGCTCGAAAGGCCGGGATTCCAATCAAACTTGCAGCCAAGGTCGATGTCGTGGACCGGGCCTACTTCGATCAGGTGATCAAGCCTCGTTTGGCGTTTCCTGACGTCGAGTACATCGGCGAGATCAACGAATCGCAGAAGAATGAATTCCTCGGCAACGCGCTTGCTCTGATGTTCACCATCGATTGGCCGGAGCCGTTTGGCCTCGCCATGATCGAGGCGCTCGCCTGCGGCACACCGGTTATCGCGCGCCCTTGCGGGTCAGTTCCAGAGGTCCTGCGAAACGGCGTCAGCGGCATTATGGCCACCGAGTTCGACGACCTCGTGCAGGCGGTCAAAAATATCGACAGCATTTCGCGCGAGGGGTGCCGCAAGGAGTTCGAGACACGCTTCACCGCGGCGGTAATGGCCGTGCAGTATGAGCATATCTTTCACAGCTTGATCAGCGCGCGCCGCAACGAATCGAGTCCGCAGACCCGCTTTGAGGAAATATCCGCCGTGGCGCAGTGAACCAGGCGAACGGAAGCAGCGAGCTAGCGTTCCGGACCTGGCGCTTACAGAACTGGAGTGGCGGGTTTAAATTTCAATTCTTTGCACCCAGTCGAGCGACAGCTCCACTCGGGTAGTCTGGGCGTGATCGAGCCTACCAACATTCAGCAAATACATCGTGATGCGGATAGCTCCGTGTGATGGGCATCCGAGGAAGCAAGCAGCCACGAATTGGTCTATCCGCTCGACCTTCGTGACATCGTCGGTCGGGGATGAACGCAGTACTGCTAGAGGACGTACGCTCCATCAGGGACGGAGAGTTTCCGAAGACATCCCAGAGCCCTAGAGACATGTCTCGATTCGGCAGGCTCGATAAAGTGTAATGAACAGCAAATGTCCGATGAGGATTTCTCTAAATGATCCGAGTCATGTACCGTTGGACCGTTAGGAAAGAAGACCGAGAGGAATTTGTTCGAACGTGGGAAGAGGGCACTTTAAAGATCCAGACCAACTGCACCGGTGCACTCGGAAGCATTCTTCTGCATAGTTCGGAAAATCCTGAACACTTTTTTGGAATGGCACGTTGGCCAAGCAAAGAAATCTGGGAAGCAGCTCAACGAACTATGCCACTTTTAAATCTACAAGGCCCAAAGCCCGAGTCAGAATACTTCTTTGATGAACTTGTTGACATAATTCCCGAGGGCGTCGGATAAAAGCTTCAGATCAGGGAGCCGAAACCGCTGCGCCTGGAGTTCAATAAAATTGAATATGTCTCGATCGTCAGCGTCAGGCTGGTTTGGATGGAACTGCATCGACTAAACGTTTTGCGGAGCGGCCACGCGGACTATTTTGCCAGTTGTCAAGCAGCTGTGGAGAGGGCAACCAATTCGGCAGAGTTAACAAGAGATACTCAGACAACCCGATCAAAAAGGGTTCGTACGTAGATCGAAACTCCATCAGCCTGTCTTCGGCGCCCTCATCGTCGACGATCAGCATTCCCGAATAATTAAGCTCGGCTTTCATCTGTGCATAGTCTGACAACGTTAATCGCGCTTCCGCGATTGCTTGCGGTTTGACGGCGAGAACCCTGCTCAGTTCAATGACCGCGAGGCGGGAGCTGGAGAAAGTCATCCTGGCTTGAAACGTTGACAGATCTTTAATCCCCACCATCACCAACGCGCAGGAATCCATTATTACCGTCAGTGCCGCTAGCCACGATTGATTGTCGTGTTGCGAACGATAGTAGCTGAGCATCGGATATGAGAGGTGACTCTCCACCACTTCCGCCGACCATCGCTCCCACTCACGCAGCAATTCGTCAAGAGCATGCGTGCTCTCGCGATGGCCGTGGCGGGACAGTAGAGTAGTTGCGTTCGGTGGTGAACCGGCGCGGCCGTCGAGCATGATTACGTGGGTTTCGCGGCGAGAGAACAGTTGATACAGGACGGGCAAGTAGCCAATTACGATCGCCAGAAATCCGAGACCGGTGCCCGCCTCGAACATAGGGACTGATCTTCGCATCTTTGACATCGATGTGAGGCTGGCGGTTCCGAGAGTAAAGAAAGTATCGCCACTAAGCAGGAAATTGGCACCAAAGCTGACGGGCTTGGCGCCAAAACTGAGTGAATGCTGAACGAGGGCGAAACCTGCAATCAATCCTACCACCCACGAGCCAAGCAGGATCACGAGGGACAACGGTCCATAAAGGCTCAGAAACATATCGCGGCGAATACCCAATGCCATCCTCTCGGCAATCCACGACCACAGATTCCACGTGTACCGAAACAGTAACGTGATAAAGCGAAGCTTGCGGCGCACTCGTCGGGAAAGCAGCATGACCTCGAACGCGTCATGAAATATGAGCGCGAGTAAAATCGAGCCAGACATCAATTCGAACAAGTACATTTATGTGACAACGCGTCTCCCATCAAATTTTGATCTTCTCCATCTTTTCCAACGAGAGTTCTTCGCGAGTGCGATCGTAAAGCTTGGTCGTCCTGGGTGATTCGTGGGCCGAGATCGTCTGAGCGTGTTCGAGTATACTCCATTCAGCAAATACCTACTGATACCGGTTGCCCTGAACGTATGGCAGCAAGTGGAATGGGGAGCCCTGCCGGGCCAGGCCGACCACCACCGGCTGGGGTCCCGAGCGTACCGCGTGTGCGTGGCTCGTGCTGATGAAGCGCCTTGGATACGCGCAATTTGTGGCCCAAGGCGGCGATTTGGGCGCGGGTGTTTGCACTGCGATGGCCGGGCAGGCGGCTCCGGGATTGCTGGGCATTCACACCAACTTCCCCGGCACCATTCCAGCCGATACTGCGAAGGTCTCCAATGCGGCGATCCGCCGCCATCGAGCTTATCGCCCGACGAAAGGCGCGCGTACGAACAGCTGACTATCTTGTTTACTAAGAGACGCGCTTACGCACAAATGATGGGAACGCGCCCACAAACGCTATATGGATTGGCGGATTCGCCCGTCGGCCTTGCCGCGTGGCTCTTTGATCACGGTGACGGTTATGGCCAGCCGGCGGCACCGATTACCTCGGCCGAGCTCGGGCGTACCGTCAACGGACACCCCGCGGGTGACCTGACGCGAGACGACGTGCTCGACGACTTCGCGCTTTACTGGTTAACCAACACGGCGGTTTCTGCGGCGCTTCTATTGGGAAAGTCACATCAACCTTTACAACGCCGCCGATGTCTCCATCCCGGCTGCGGTGAGCGTCTTCCTGGTGAGAACTATCAAGCCCCGCGCAGTTGGACGGAGCGCGCATATCAAAACTCGTCTACTACAACCAGGCTAGCCAGGGAGGGCACTATGCGGCCTGGGAACAGCCGGAACTCTTTTCACAAGAGGTTCGGGCCGGCCTCAGATCACTAAGCAAAAGACATCCAAAGGTCAGCCACCAGACGTAATACCTGTCACACTCTCTTGTCAGCGATAAACAAGAAATTTAAGTTAACTTTCAGAGGTCCTGGCGATGGCCCATAGCACGAGGAGAGGAGAGCGCCAATGTCCCACCATCTAGACTCACCAATTGCTCGCAAGGACGTCCGCCTCGATATCACGGATTTGTATGTTTTCCGCGGTGAGACAGGTACGGCGTTTGTGATTAACGTGTGCCCCTCTATCGCGGGCGATATCCCGATACCCGGCTACCTCCAGAAGGGCGTTACGAGTTCAAGATCGATCTCAACGACGACGCTATCGAAGACCTGACTTATCGGATTACTTTCGACGAACGCGACCTTACCGGTAAGCAACGCTTTGTACTGCGGCGTATCACGGGCGCCGACGCCGCCGAACAGAACGCGGCCGGTACTGTGGTTGCGCAAGGCGCCACCGGCGAGGCAGCCAAGACTCCAGCCGGCGGGCGTATCTGGGCGGGTAAAGCCGGCGATCCGTTTTGGATCGAGCCGGACGTGGCCCGCGCAGTAGGGCATGCGTTCCAGGACGGCACAATCGTGGATCTGTCGACGTGGAATCCCGCGCGCGCAAAAAACGTGTTTGCCGGGCACACGGTGTACTCGATCGTGCTCGAATTGCCGGTTAAGGAACTGCTCCCCGACGCAGCCCACAACCACTGTATCCGCGTCTGGGCCCTGGCGAGCCTAGCGACCGACGCCGGAGGATGGAGTCCGATCAACCGGGCCGGCCTGCCGATGATTCACCCGCTGTTCACACGGCACAATGAGAACCTGGGCAACCGCCTCAATGCGGGACGTCCCGCTGACGATTTCGAGACCTACGGCGCGCTGTTCATCAAGTCGATCGCCGGCGTCGTCGGCGCCAACGGAACCGCAGACGACCCGCGAGCATACGGGGAGAGGGTTGCACACCGATTCCTTCCAAACCTGCTGCCGTACACGGTCGGCACTCCGGCGGCGTTTGGATTCGCCGAGTGGAACGGCCGCTCGTTGACCGACAATGCGTCCGACGTGATGTTCTCGATCGCTTCGAACACCCCCATTCGTCTCGGTATAGGTAAGGAGTCGGTCTCGTCGAAGCCCTCGAAGATTTTCCCGTACGTCCCGGTGGCCTCCTAGACGGTTGCCTCACAAGCAGGGAGCCGCACCTAAGACATTCGGAACGGCTCACGCCAGATCCACGTCGCATTCTCTTCTTTGAAAAGGATCTGTCCGTTTTAGATTCACAAGCCGCATTCACTTCAATCGCATGACCCGAGAGGCTAGGTTGGAGCGGTGCTTGACTCCTAGCACACGAAAAGAAAGCTCAGATTCGATTCGAAACTATTCAGAAGGAGAACAGCATGACCCAAACCAGTGCTACACAACGAAGCGGCGAGCAAGCAGCTGGCAAGAATGCGATGCGTCCGTTTCAAGTGAATATTCCGGAAGCGGAACTCACCGAATTGCGCAGGCGCATCAACGCGACAAAATGGCCTGAACGCGAAACGGTTACAGATGCATCCCAAGGAGTACAGCTCGCGACGATCCAGGCGCTCGCGCGCTATTGGGCGACGGAATACGACTGGCGCAAGTGCGAGGCAAAACTAAACGCCTTGCCGCAATTCATCACCGAGATTGATGGGCTCGACATTCACTTCATTCACGTTCGCTCAAAACATGAAAATGCCTTGCCGCTCATCGTCACGCACGGCTGGCCCGGTTCGGTCGTTGAGCAGCTGAAGATTATCGATCCGCTCACCAATCCCACGGCCCATGGTGGAAGTGCATCAGACGCCTTCGATGTCGTGATCCCGTCGATGCCTGGGTACGGATACTCAGGCAAACCGGCGATGACCGGGTGGAGCCCCGATCGCATCGCACGCGCCTGGGTCACGTTGATGAAGCGCCTCGGATACACGAAATTCGTTGCGCAGGGGGGCGACTGGGGCGCAATCATTGTCGATCTGATGGGCGTGCAAGCGCCACCGGAATTGCTTGGCATTCACACCAACATGCCTGGTATCTTTCCAGCCGAGATTGACCAGGCAGCTTTCTCCGGCGCGCCGGCGCCATTGGGTCTCTCTCCCGACGAGCAGGTTGCCTACGAGCGTTTGCAGTTCGTTTACCAAAAAGGAATCGCCTATGGGTTCCAGATGGGGCTGAGACCTCAAACGCTGTACGGAATCGCAGATTCCCCCGTAGGTCTTGCCGCTTATTTCCTCGATCACGACGCGCGCAGCTACGCGCTGATCTCACGGGTCTTTGCTGGAGAATCCGAAGGCCTCACGCGCGACGACATTCTCGACAACATCACGATCACCTGGCTGACGAACACAGCGCTTTCTGCAGCTCGTCTCTATTGGGAATATTGGGGCAAAGGGTACTTCAATGCGAAAGGTGTCTCCATCCCGGTTGCTGTGAGCGTTTTCCCTGACGAACTCTATCCAGCCCCGCGGAGTTGGACAGAGACGGCCTATCCCAAATTGATTTATTACAACAAGCTCAACAAGGGTGGACACTTTGCGGCGTGGGAACAACCCGAAATCTTTGCAGAAGAGCTTCGCGCGGGCTTCAGACCCCTGCGCAAATAGATACCCAAGAGGTGCGCAGCCAGAAGTCAGGCCGGTAACAGTCTGCGGTCAGCGATATTACAAAACCGAGAATAACAACTGCCCCTTAAGAGTGATGGCCCGATCGACCGGCAGGAGAAGCGCAGATGAAGAGAATGCTCGACACCAAGATCGCGCTCGTTACGGGCGGAAATTCTGGGATTGGCCGGGCTAGCGCTATCCTTTTCGCACAGGAGGGCGCCAAAGTCGCGATCACAGGCCGCAATGCGGCGGAGGGCGGGGCAGTAGTGGCGGAGATCGGCGCAAGTGGCGGCGAGGCAATCTTCATACAAGGCGACCTGACTGTGGCCGGGGCCGCCTCAGCCGTAATCGCGCAGGTCGTCTCGACTTGGGGACGCCTCGACTGTGCGTTCAATAACGCGGGAGTCAGCGGCGGCGGACTGTTATTAGATGCCGTTGACGAAGCGGCTTTCGATAGGGTGATCGCGACCAACCTGAAGGCTTCGTTCTTCTGCCTCAAAGCCGAAGCGGCCCAAATGAAGGCTAGAAGCGGCTCGATATTGTTCAACGGCTCGATTCTCGCGGAGATCGCGCAGCCAGGAACCTAGTCTACAGCGCCAGCAAGGGCCGTATCGTATCGCTCGCGCGCGCCGCGGCGGTGGAGCTGGGG
>Ga0206850_10215_pt1 | contig 16835 bp, 20 predicted proteins | sample Alteio_BWOrgCont_16_FD_152885 | JGI IMG/M metagenome (GOLD analysis project Ga0206850, IMG submission 152885) | Enriched cells from forest soil in Barre Woods Harvard Forest LTER site, Petersham, Massachusetts, United States -... | ecosystem: Environmental > Terrestrial > Soil > Temperate forest >...
TAATTGCCTCGTGCGGTGGCTTGGAGAGAATCCACATACAGGCGGCCCCAGCCACTGCCAGAGTCCACATTCCCCAAAGGAACCACCGCCGCCAGGTGCGACCCAAGAGCGTTACGATCAGTGGTGTGTTCGTCCCGGCGATCAGTACGAAGATGGCCGATCGGTCGATACGCTGGAAGAACCGGAACGCGTTTGGATTGTCAGTCTGTGTGAATGGGTGGAACACGCCGCTGGCCGTGTACAGGAGAATCATGGAAACCCCGAATACTACCACCGAAGGTCGGCGGTACACCGGGGTTAATCGCATCAACACAAGGAATGTGTAGATGGCCCACGCACCGACAAGTAAGTGGGAGGCTGAACTGACAGGATCACGCAAGCCCATCAAAGACTCCCCGAGGCCGGTTGTTGTTCGACCCGGGGCGTATCCCCTGGAGAACTGTGACCGTTTGCAGATGTTTTGCAAATTGGATGCCGTTTCTCGATTGACGGCTGAGAGCGGCTCAGGCTGTTCCGGGGAGAGCGTATCCCAATCCGGCTCCCGGAGAAAGCCCATCAGCGGCTCTACTTATCCGAGCCGACGGAAACGACGCCAGTCGTAAGGACCACAATGGTCGATTAAGTTCGGGCGGTGGGGTGATGGTTTGTGTGGGTTGTGAGAGTGTCGGAGATACACCAGTCTAAGAAACATGAAGTGGGGATCAAGTCCGCGCTTCTCTCAGCTCGATTACGCACTTCGCAATGGAGCAGCAGACCGATGTAGCAAACGAGACCGGGAATACATCTAGCTCCTCAGCACTCTGACCTCAAGGTCCGAAAGGTCCGAGGAATGGGGCGTGGCGTTTTCGCCAGTCGCGGATTCTGCCAAGCAGAACTGATCGAGGTGTGCCCTGTGATCCTACTGCCTGGGATAAAGGATGAAGACCAACTCGGCGGAATGCGGAAATACGTGTTCCATTGGCAAGAAGCCGGGGATGTCCTCGCGATTGCCTTGGGGTACGGATCGCTGTACAACCACGACCCGAATCCGAACGCAAAGTTCACCCTTCGCTATGCACGGAAAGAGATCGTTTTCCGGGCTGTGCGGGCGATTGCTCCGGGCGAGCAGATCCTCGTCGATTATCGCTGGGATGAGACCGACTACGCAGTGTTCCGGAAGACCGGGTGAATCGTACCCTCCGCTTCGGTAATTCGCTCATTCTATGTGAGTGTGGTGATTGCTGCCCAATGTGTCTACACTGCGAAGAGTACTCCGAGTGTGAGCCGATGCCGATGAGAGTTGGAGAAACATCCGCCATGCAGGGTATTCTGTGTAAACTGTGCGATTGGGATCGATTCCCTGCATAAACTGTGTAAAACATGGAAAGTGTGCGATCTATAACCCGCTGGAAACGCTGATCTTACGCTATCAGGCACGTAAACCCGCTGAATGGCATTCAAGAGGTCAGGAGTTCGATCCTCCTCACCTCCACTGAAAGAAAAGCCTAGGAAATAAGGTAAATCTGTTAACTAGGCGGGTGTCCTGAAATGCCAACAGGGCACGCTATGGGGCACGGTAAACAAAAACCCCTCTCCTGTTAGTGGCAGGAGAGGGGCGAACAAAGGCAAGCCTTCCGACTTACCCGTGTTTCACGGGAGGCTTGTCATGCGTCAGCCGAAGCCCTGGTTCCGCGAATCGAAGAACGCTTGGTACGTCCAGCACAACGGCCAGAAGGTCCGTCTTGGCGGGCACCCCGAAGGTGCGCCGCCACCTAAGAAAGCGAAAGGATCGTGGAACGCTCCACAGGTGATCCTTGACGCTTTTTTCAGGTTGATGGCGTCAGATCCGGCAAACCTGCCGAAAGCCAACCAAATCCTAACCATCCAAGTATGCGACCTGTTCCTGTCGTATTCGGAGAAGCACAACGAACCTGATACATATCGCTGGTACAAACACTTTCTGCAAAGCTTCACCGATCTATATGCCCATACACCTGCTCATGAGCTTAAACCCTTCCACGTCTCAAGCTGGCTGGATGCACAGAAGTGGAGGGGTGGCAGGCGAAACGCCGTCATCGCAGTCAAGCGTGTGTTTAACTGGGCCGATAAGCAGGGCATTCTCTCCCCGAACCCGTTGCGGAACGTGGAGAAGCCAGCCGCTGGACGACGCACGCGGATCGTAACGCCAACCGAACGGGAAGAGATTCTCGCTGCTGTCCCCGACCGCAACTTCCGCGATTTTCTGACGGCTCTCTACCAGACCGGCTGTCGTCCCTCGGAAGTCTCCCGCGTCACTGCGGCAAATGTAAACCTCGACCTCGGTGTGTGGATCTTCGAGCAGCACAAAACCGGCAAGAAGACTGGCAAGCCCCGGGTGATCTATCTGAATCCGGAGATGCTGGAGATGTCCCGCCGATTGGTTGCCGAGCGTCCCGAAGGACCGCTGTTCCCCAGTAGGAAACTTGGGCGGCCATTCAGCAAAAACGCGATCCGTTGCAGGTTCCGCCGGTTGAGGAAGAAACTGCCCCACCTGAAGGGTGTCGTTGCTTACGCGTACCGGCACTCATATGCTTCCGAGGCCCTGGAGCGGGGTGTGGGTGTCGCCCAAGTAGCCGAACTGCTTGGGCACACTGACACCCGCATGGTGATGCACCATTACTCCCACTTGAATCAAAAAGTTGCTCACATGCGGGAAGCAGCTAGGCTGGCTAGCGGACAGTAAGGTGTTTCAGCGGGATTGGGGCGGTTTTTAATCGCCCATTTCCTTTGCTCAACGCGAGGTATTCCTCGACAGATGCCTCAGTAATACGAATGCAACCGCGTTTCCCTGATCGACCATGACGAGTGTGACGAATCACACCCTCAGAGCAGAGAGCATAAACAAGGCTTGTCGAAATCCCGAGCCTCCTGGCCGCTTGCTTCACTGTGATTACTCTGTCTTCAACTGACAGGTTTATTTCATCGCTCATGGCGTTCCCATTCCATTCTTAAACTCATCCGATCTGCTGGCAAATATGGCAGTCCTAATGAGATCGCAACAATAAGCCCTCCCGCTGGTATCGGAGGAACTCATGATGGCTGATACACCAAGCCATAAATGCTCCCCGTCCAGACGACCACTTCTCCGCATGAATACGACCACGCCGACACCATTCACGTACTGTGAATTCAGCCTTGCCCGCGAGCCGTGCGAATTCCTCGACTGAGTACCAATCCTTAACCAAATGCCGCTCGATGAGGGCAACAAGCATGGCCTCGATGCGTCCGAGCTGCTCGGCAAGAGCCAAGGAAACTTCGGTGGTGTGAGCGGTAGCTGATCCGTTGCCTTGCATCATTGTGCCCCATTAGTTGTCACTCGGTGACGGGAGCCACCCTTCCAGGCCATCGAAGTACGCAGTAAACGCCGTGTGGAATATGTCGTACAGCCGCTCGAACCCTTCCGCGCACGGGAGTTTCGCAATCTCGGGGAGCGTGTTCCAGAGATAGGCGGCTGAGGAGGCGGATACGTCCTCGATGAGTTCGCTGGATTGACGTTTCATGGTCATTTCTAAAGACCTCCGAGCGGTGGGTACTTGCGGTTACGTTTGTTGAACAACACGAGGCAAATCACCCCCACCGCGATCAAGATGAGGTTGTCATTCATGCCAGTTTTCCTCGGTTCAGTTATCAGCGGAGTAACCCCGTTCGATGATCCAGTCATCGACCAGGGCGAGCATCAGCATCATCTCCTGCGTGGATTGGATAAACACTTGCGGTGTCAGTTCTGCCGCCCGGCCATTACCATCAGCGATCACGAACGACCCATCAGGACCATCCAAGGGAACGAGACGAAATCCGTCACCGGGCTGAGTGAGATCCCGGATCATGTCGCAAACCGCAGGAGGTATGCCTCCAACCGGGAATCGGATATTGCTGAACATCCCTATCGAGATGCTTGGTCCCTGGTTAACAAGGACGGCAATGAAAGTCCGGCCTCTAAAGGTCGGCTCAAAGGTCGCAAGATGAGATTTCAACACCGTGAGTGGTATTGATGTGTCCTGTGCCAGGTACCACATGTGCTGCTCAAACCTGTAGCTGGCCGGGGAACCTTGAGACAATGCACGGTGCTGTGCGTGTTTCTCTACGCCCCACTCGAAAAGCGCCTTGAGCAGGTGTGCCAAGAAATGGCCTAGGTGATGCCACATGGCTTTTCCTTGAAACATTGAGGATGAAAAAAGGCCCCTTCCGTGGGGCGACACCTTCCGTGTCCGCTCTAGAACTCGATGAGTTAATTCCGGGGGTGGAAAATCTTTGTTGCCGCCCAGATCCCGAAGATCGATCCGGCAGTGATGAGCACAACCAGAAGACCAGCAGTAGTGGCCATACTCATTTCTGCGAACATGGAATACTCCCTATGAATGAAGGTGTAAGAAGCGGCCGTGCCAGGCGGCACGACCGCGGGGAACAGCACTGTCTCAGTGGTGCGGGCGACCCTTTATCGCCGCCCCGATCACGGCCTTGGCAATCCCGCCGACGATGCCGCCGGCAATCCGCCCAGCTTTGGCTTTGCGCTCTTCCGCAGCAGCCATCTCCTTCTCGTGCTTCATGCGTTTCTCGGCCAGCCATTGCTCAGGACGGTAGAAGAACACGTAAGCGCGGTAGCCGAGATACCCGATCCCGCCGACGATAAACAGGAAACCGATAAGTCCGCTGTTGTCGCCCGATGCAAACAGTTCCACGGTGAAGCCCTCTCGATTCAGATGAGGAAAAACGACCTGCACAATGCCTGTCGTTACTGCCAACCGAGCCTCGCCCGGCTTTATCAGGGTGGTTACCCGCACTGCTCACCAACTCTGGCTTACGCCGGTAAATCACAAGCCTGACGTCTGCGCTTCCGCCAGAGATAGACTCCGACTGCAATCAGCAGCCCGGTTCCCAGGGCCACGCTTTCGTCTTTGGAAAGGCTCGTGGTGCTGTAGCTCGGGTATGTCGAGACACCCGAACCGGCGTAATAAGCTGGAGTCTGTGCTACCCAACCGGCTTCAGTTTCCTGATTGGGAAGGCTGTTCAGGCCCGCCACGTATCCCGCCGGGGACGCTAGAAACAAGTTTGCACAAGAAGGATTGGCTAGTTCATTCGCATGCTGCATCACCCACGATGCCACCGCATCCTGGCAGTTCGGCTGTGCGATGAGCCTGAGCAGATCACGCCTCCGCGAAAGATGGCTGAATCCGCCGGAAGCATGGAACGCGGCCAGTTGAGCGGCGACTCCCTGGCTGCACATGGAAAGAGCAAGTGCGGCATCATCGCCATACTCTCTCGATTCGACAAACGCCTTAGCTGCTGGACCGGCGTAGAGAACGGCACGCTCCTTGAGCAGCCTCCGCTGCCTTGGGTCTCTTGGCGGCACGACCCAACCTTGCTGCCAGTCGTACTGGCCACACGCATCCGCCGTGGTTACCAGCAGGAGCATCAGTCCAGCCAGCAGCATCCGGGTCTTCATTCCATGTCCCTGCCATCGAGTTCGTGGGTCCGGTCCACCGCCTTTTCTGCTGCTTTCGCTTTTGCCCCCGCGTAGCCGCGTAGGTCATCGAGCGAGAACTCGCCCATGCGTTCCGCCGTCGCTTCGCCGGTGGTAATGGTGCCCCACAAGCCCGGATTGTTGCCGGCCTGAATCTGCGTATTGCCGAGGGCAACAGCCTGCCGAAGTTCATCGAGTCCGTTTGCCAGCCATGCCTTGCCTGAAGGGCCGAGGAACTTGTCCGTGCCCTCGATAACTTTGTCCAGTACCTGGGCGGGCTTGCTCGCGCGAAGCTGCTCCAGTATGCTCTTCTTCTTCTCATCCACGTTTTCCTCCACTTGCTAAGGGATTGAGTGACGCATCAAAGTCAGCCTCCACACCAGAAGGCCGATTGAACTCGGGAAAAACAGCCACCACGCGAATGACTTCATCCGCTTCAGTGTTCGGTTGAACATCGGGTCGGCGTAATACTTGATTCGGCGTCCGAGCAGCGGCGGCACGCCCCGGATGAAGGCAATAAAGCGTTCCCCGGATAGTTGGAGAATTTCTGAGGGAGCTAAGAGCGGCCTGGCATGTTCCGAAAAATTGCGGCTGCTCGACCAACTGCTCTGGAAAGTCGGCCCATGCATTCCGCCTGATGCCGACGACTTGCCGCCGGAGTCGCAAACGTTTGCCGTTTCAAGCAACATCGTCCAGTTGCCGAGCATCTTGCTCACCAGTTCCGCCGTGGCATATCCATTGACCCCGAAATAAATCTGGGCGTCGCTGTTATCCGCCACCAGGTTCGGCGTCTTTTTGAACGCAGCCTGAGCCTGTTCCGCCGATTGCCAGAACGTATAGAGTCGAATGCCTTTGCCCCGGCCCATAACGAGCGCCTGGGCGAGAGCATCGAGGCCCGCGAGGGAAAAACACTCATCCAGGAGAAAGAGCGTCTCGCCGCCACGCTTCACGCCAAACCGCATGATGTGGCGGAGCAGGGTCGAGACGATGAGCCTCAGAAACCCTCGCTGGGCTTCGAGCTGCTCAACCGGCAGCACGAAATAAATCGTCGATCCGGGCTGAAGCAGCACTTCGGCAGAAAACGTGCTGGATTCGAGAATCCGGCTGACCGGCTCGCTGTCGAGGAACGCCGCGTGCGTATTTGCCGTTGAGGTCACATCGGCCAACGTCTTGGCCGATTCCGACAACTTGCTCAACTGATTGGCGAGCCGGGCCGGTATGCCTCCCATCTCCTGCAATTTGGCGATGGTGCCCTGGTAGATTTCCGGGTCGGTCATCATTTCGCGCACGGTGCCGAGAGTCCGCAACTCTCCCTTCATGAAAGACAAAGTTGCCGTCAGCATCGCGGTCAAAAACATCACCGCCGAATCGTTCCAGAAGGGCTCCTTGTCGCCATCGGGAGGACGCACCACCATCGCATTTGCCATCGCCCGCGCCTCATCGACCAGTGTCGAGTCGGACGGAAGGCAGTCGAGCGGGTTGAAGCAATCGCCCGTTCCCGGCGCGGTGCAGACATGGAACGGATCGAGTACATAGACACGCTGCCCCATCGCTCGCCGTGCCGCCGCCGTCGCAAAGAACAACTCCCCCTTCGGGTCGAACACAAAGACCGATCCGCGTGTGTATGTGAGCAAAGCCGGAATGACAAAACTCACGCCTTTTCCGGCTCCGGTCGGAGCCGTCACGCTTACATGCGTGTAGCGGCTGAGGCTGATCCTTTTTCCCCGCCTGGGAGTGCGGCCGAGAATCAACCCGCTTCCCGAAAGCATCCCTCCGCGTCGGAGATCACGCTCGCTGGCCCAACGCGCCGTTCCATGCGCGTATCCCGAGGGCCGGAATGGGCGCCGGTATTTCAAAGCCAGCCAGATCAAGAGCACGATGAGCAAGAAAACGACGCACTGCTCGTTCGCGGTGTTCGCGTTCATGCCTTCACCCGTGCCTTATCCTTCATGGCCGCAGTCCATGACTTTGCCGTAAGCCCGTCTTCGCGGGCTTTCCGGGCGGATTTCAGCACTTCGGAGAGGGCATCAATGACCTCATCCAACGAGACGGACTTGCCGGAGATCATGACCTGCATTCCCGAGGGCAAAAGGCAATTGAGCTTGTTCGCCTTTACGGGTGGTGTGGCGGTCCGCTTGTTCCGGCCCACCTTTTCAATTGCGTCGCGGCTTGCGCCGGAAAGTTTCATCGCCAGCAGATCGACCTGCTCCGATTCGGGACGTTTGCTCGCGGCATAGACATCGGTAATACCGACTTTCCGTTCCTTCAAAGCCTCCTGCCAGGCCAGGATGCACTTGGAAGGAGACAGAAGCCTCGTCACCATCGAACGGTCGATATGCAGATGTTCAGCCAGGTCTTTGGCCAGCCAGCCTGAGTTCAGACTCAGCAATTGCTCACATGCCTGCCATTGCTCGTAAGCGTTCAGATCCTGGCGGTGGAAGAACGAAGTCAGCCGAACAATATTGATCTCGGTCTCGGAAAGCGCCGCATCAGTAATGATGACATCGAGCTTTTCCAGCCCGGCGAGCCCGGCGGCACGCCAGTGTCTTTCACCATCGATCAGAGTCCCGTCAGGCTTGGCCTGCACCGGGTCGTTCTGCCTAACCTTCAGCGATTCGCCGAGCGACCGCAGCGCGGCCTCGTCGAAATGTTTGCGCGGCTGGTCCGGGTCAGGCTTGAACCACGCAAGCGGCTTGGTTTCGAGTCTCGCGGGCATGGCTTCACCTTTGCGTAGTTCGGCCCGGCGCGCACCGTCTACGGCCGCGCTTCAGCACGTTTGAGCGGGTTGACCCCAGCTAGTGCCCTTTGGGATTACTTTTAACTCACGGCTCCGGCACTGTCGCCGGACGATGGTGAAAGTTCACCGGCACGATCAGCAGACGTGCGAGTCCTTCCCGCCAGCGGCAATGAAATACTGATTCACCAGCCGCCAGAAATCATCCATGCTGTTCTGGCCATTCGCCTTCATCCACGCTTCCGCCTTTCTGACGGCTTCCGCGAGACGAAAGACGATGGTCGAATCGCCGCTCTCATGGGATGTCACCTTGAAAGATTGAAACTCAATCGTCGTTCCGTTGCTAGATCGCTTGCGGTTGAGAATGCCATCGACATGCTTCACCAGCGCTTTACGTTTCCTGATCTTTCCCGTCGTGATCAGGCGAACAGCCCGTTCCAACTCTTCCGGCAAATGGGCAATCTGCGACAGGTAGTAGGCATAACTCGAACAGATCGCGCCCTTGTCAATGGCTGCCCGCACATGTTCGGGAAGCACGGCGAATGGGCGCAACAGCCGCGTGAGGCTTGCCCGCGACTTGCCGAGGGCATCACCGAGATCGTCATAGGTCCAATCCGGGTTCTCTGCGAGAACGCCAAGGACGATTGCCGCCCGTTCCGAAGGCATATCAGTGCCAAGCAGGACGCTCACGTACCAGCGTTCGAGAAGTATGTCTGTAGCCGTCGGCTGGCTTCTATCGCAGAGGAGAACTTCTACGTCGAGCAACCCTGCTTTGATTGCTGCAAGCCGTCGAGTTTCTCCGCAAAGCATCTCAAGCACTCCTTCTTCATTGCGGAACACATGGAGTGGATGACGAAGGCCCGCCTTCCGAATCAACGCGGCCAGTCTCTGAGTGATGAGCGGATTGCAGGGTTCGCGATCATATCGGGGAGGACAGATCAACCGGGGATCAGCTCGCATGGTAGAGCCCTCAAAGATGCGAAAGAACGCAAAGCGGCTTCCACTCCTTCGATCCTTCAAGCCGGGCTAGTTGCTTCCCTTCCTCCCATCGCCCTAACCGCGATAGTGCTAATTTTTGATAAGTTTACGGAAGTTTTCAACAGTAATATGATATAATAACGCGGATGTTCCGGTGAAACGACGGGAAATAAATGCAGTAAAAAAGTTGATTGTTCCCAATAGTTTAGTAAATTGTTATGTAAACTTACTGGAATTGCTGGAGCGGCCAATGGCGAAAAACTTCTTCAACGTCCGCCTGCTCATCAAGCTGCGGCTGGACAGGGGGCTTTCTCCGGACAAGCTCGCGAAACTGGCAGGATTATCCAACGGGAGCATCATCAGGGACATGGAATCCGGGGACACTGCAAAACCACGTCCGGATACGGTCAGGAAATTGAGTGCGTTCTTCAAGAACTCACCCGAAGATTTCTGGAGCGACAAGCCAGAGCCGTTCGATGATCTGGCAAAAGCGGCCGAGAAGATCGCCGACACACCCGAAGAAAAGTCCATGCTGCCGGAGATAGCGGGCAGTCCCCGCGAACTGGAGACCTTGCTTGCCTTGCACCGTGTCAGCATGGAAAAATACGCCCAACTTGCAAGCAAAATGGGAGACGACGCAAAAGGAGTGATCGCGGAAAGCCTGCGGGAAACACGCGCAGACGTTGTTTCCTATCTCAACCGGATTGCCGACAGCAACGCCAAGCTCGCCGGTGTGAAAGTTGCGCTTGAGTTGTTCTGCGGTCTGGTGAGAGATAATCCGGAACTAATCTCTGAGTTTGGGCCGCGTATCGACACACTGATGGACTTCCTGACCGGGAAAACTACCAAGCTGCCGAAAGTTTCCGTTTAGTCACTTCCGGGGGATCACAATCATTCCCAGGCATTGAGTCTGTCCGTTGACAGGTGGATGAATATCACGATGGCCGACATCACTTTCACTAAGGATCAACGCTGCATCACCGCCATCGCTTGCTTTCGGGATGGGGCTGGTCGCCAGGAGATAAAGGGGCCGACCAGATCGGCTGCAACAACTCGTTTGGCAAGGTGCGTCCGAGCCCTTGGTGTCGCACTATTCGGAGCGAAGCACGTCCTAAACATGTTTTCCCCCGGCATCCAGAATTGGGCGCAGCCATTGCCGGAGAAATACCTCAAGAGCGGGGGCTAGGAACAACACCTTTTTTGGAAACACGATCAAATCCAGGAAGTGAGTCTCGAAACTCTTATCGTGGTTCCGTTTCCGATTCAGGAAACAGTCGAGAGTCATTCCGACGTAAAGTAAACGGTCTCGTTCACCGTAATTAAGGTAGACCCCTTGGAGCTTTTGCCAGTCAAGGACATCGGTTTGGCGCTGAATTCGCAACACCGGAACATCAGCAGCCAAGAACGACTGAAAATCCCGTAGTGCTTCCTGGGCGTCTAGCCAGCGAAACTCTTCTTCGAGTTCTTCTGGAAACATCGACTACCTCGTGAGTTTTTAGTAGGCAGACACTAGTAGCAACCCACATGTCTGGAATGTTATTTCCGCTGATCGGCAACGCCCGAAGTGACGAGCCGACGGGCAATCGCTTCTACCAGATTCCCCTCGTTCTCTTTTTCGCCGCCCTGTTGCTTGACCGACTCGATCGCTGCGTGAAGCAACACGCTGGCAATCTGTCCAGGTGACGGGGCAAAGCCGGTCTCGGCAAGCTTATCCGCCAAACCCTCCAACTCCGTCCAGTCCTGATCGCTGAGGGGAATCTTGAGCCGCTGGCTGGTGCCAGCGATTCCGGGACGGCCACCGCTTGAGTGGCGGCACCGGAGCAATTCGGAACGCAACGCATAAAGCGCTATTACGCCAGGGTTACCTTCAATGGTTCCCTCCACCGGTTCTGCGCCTAATGCGGCAGCAATCTGTGAGGCGTCGATGCGCGGTTGCCCGTTTCCAGCCGTGTGGATTCGAGGCTGCGCGGGTCCGGTGGTCGTTATGCGTTGCTTCATTGGGAACCTCCTTCGCTTGCCGGTGTGTCGAAGCGGCGAATCCGGTGAAAAACGCCATCGAACTCGAAGGCGATTTCACCCTGATTAGTTTCGCGGCCCAGGCGGTGCAGAAATTCACGAATCCGTGTCAGGTTCTTCAGGAACGGCTCGGTCTTGACATAAGAATAAACGATCACGGGTTCTTCAAGGATTACCCGACCGGAATCATCGACCCATCCGCCTTCAACCGGGACCGCAGTAGCACCGCCATTGATCTCCGACAGCAATCGGATGGCATCCAAAACCCAACGCCGCTGATGCCCGAATTCCTGATCGTTCTTGTCTTTATTCGGGACATACAGCGAAAAAGACTGCGTTGAGAATCCCTCGTCGGCTCCAAGCTGGGCACCCAGGTTAAAGGTAGTCGGTTGTGGATCGGCATCACTCATTGGTTCAGAATGCTCCTTTTGGGGACAAAAGTCAAGTGGCGAACGATCCCTCTATTACCTCCAGAAATCCTAAGTTTGCGAGGTTTCACACCGTTTCGCAGACGAAGCCTGGTGCCTTCTTCTTCAGCCATTCGAGGCGGTCTTCATACGACGCGAATTCCCCGACCTCTATGGAGTCAATCGTCGGCCCTGTCTCGCCCACACGCTCGATTTCCTCCTTGCTCATTTCGCGAATCCACAACACGCGATGCCGTTGCAGCCCGGCATGTGTAAGGTTAATTGCCCCTTCGGTGAGCGGCTTATCCAGGTTGCTGCCCCGGATGAGAACCAAGGATACGACGTCTCCTGAGAACTTTAGAAGCAGTCCCTCGCTCGGGTTGTACTGCCAGGACCCGAGCAAGCCATAATTGAACCAGGTGCTGTTGCCATCCCGGAAGCGTAACTCCACCGAAGCAGAAGTATCACGAAGGCCACGCAGATAGCCAAACGCTTCGCATTTCCCTTCTCCGCCATCTACCTCAGATTCAGTCTTTGAACGCGGCGAAGCTTTCTTCCCCGATTCCAGGATTTCTTTCAACCGATCACGAGGGGGCGGCTTATCGGTCATGGTCCAACTCCTGGCCCGGCTTGGTAATGACCGCTTTGCCCTGCTTCATTGCGTCAAATTGCCTGGCGGCTGCAAGCTGGTGAGCAGTCGATTTGGTCCGCCGATCCCTCAAGTCGGGCTTCTGCTTGGCGGATTCGGCAAGGCTTGTTGCCGAATGCGGATCGTCTTTGCGGCTCATGGCCCGGAGCAGTTCTTCCTTGTCGTCGGTGAATACCACCGCCTGTTCCTTGCCCCGCGTCAGGGCTACATAGGCAGTCCGCTCAGTAGTCGCGGGCAACGATTCGCTGGAGATGCCGACGAACACCTTATGCACCGTCACACCCTGGCTTGCATGAGAGGTCTGGGCAAATCCATGTGTGATATGGCCGAAATCGCGGTCTATGACCCAGCCGTGATCGACGATGATGTCGCCGCGTTGGGTGAATCCCTCGACCGTGAACAGCGACCCGTTGCTCAGGCGATGCTTGCCATCCTTGGTCTTGCCACCCGCAGTCACTCGAATCCTGTCGCCCTCGCCGAGGGAAAGCTGTACCGCGTGATATGCCTCGAAACGTCTAGCAAGCTCGATGGGTGGCTTGATCCCCTCAGATACCACCAGCCGAGATCCTTTTGTGTGGCCCGGCGCGTTTTGATGAAACTGGATCAGGTCGCCGGAATCGTACTCGGTTGCGTCGGCCTTCTGCGCATCCGTCAGATGTGCCGATGCCCATGCCTTGACGATGCGTTCCTCTGTCAACTTGCCCTGCGCCTTCATTTGCGTGCGAATCGCAGACGTAATCCGATCCGCTTCTGCGTGAGTAGGAGAGACAACGAGAGCAGTTTTTTGTTTTCCGTCCTTGGTCCACTCAGTGGCGGCTTCAAGATAAGCATCCGCCATCTGTTTGTAGCGTTCGCTATCGGGAACCTGTTTAATCCAGCCGAGCTTGTCGAGTTGATCGAAAGCCTGTTCGATCCGTCCTTCGCTCAATGCTTTTGCCGCCTTCTTGTAATCGCGGTGTTCCTGGCGCAGGATTTTCGTGACCTCCGCTACTTGGAGACCTGCCTTTTCTTCAAGTAGCTTTAGCGGTTCCCCCGCCGTGACGCTGCGGTGCTGCCTGCGATCGCCGACGAGGAGCATCCGGGCCTGTGTCCGCTCGGCAATCTCGAACAGCCTGAGCATGTCCCGCGTACCGAGTTGGCTGGCCTCATCGACCAGGATGACGCCGCCTTTGACCGATTCCTGCATCTTTTCATCCTTCAGGAACCGCGCTACCGTGTCGGCAGTGGCGAATCCCGCTTCCTCCCGCAGCACTTCCCGGCTGGCTTTGACCGATTGAGCCACGGCAACCACAGGCTTGCCCGCTTCGGCCAATGCTTCGCCGATCTCTTGTTCGAGTGTGGTTTTCCCGGTTCCGGCAACGCCGCGGATTATCATCACGCGGTCACGCGAGCCAAGGACGTGGCTGACCGCAGCCTTTTGTCCCTCGTTGAACCAGTCACGGGAGCAGGGCCGGATCGCCGAGCGGACGGCAGCGCCCACGGCCCTTGCTGGCGAAATCAATCAGCTTCGATTCCAGGGCAACCATTTCCTTTGTGGTTGCCATGTCGCGGCCATCGAATTCGCTGCGGATAAGTGGACGACTCTTCATCTCGCGTGTGACGTCATCCATCGTCACCGCGCCGAGTCCACGCTTAAGAGCTTCGGTGAGAAGCTTTCGTTCCGGCAGCACCGCTTCACGCACGAAACTGTGCTCGATGGCATGATCGACGGCCTTTGTTTCCCCATTTACAGGGCGGGTTTGCTTAAGTTCGCGCCGATGTACCGCTGCCAGTGCATCGCTCTCGCTGTCACTCAGGCGCGAATTCCATTCACGGCGTAGCGTTTCCCAACTCAGGGCTTTCCCCTTGTTCTCTCTGCTCTCGGCACCGAGTTCCGCCTTGCGGTCCGGATCGGTAATGCCCAACGTTTCGGCCAGCTTCTCTATCTGATCCGTCCGACGCGAGAACCGCTTCAGCACGTCCGCCGAAATACCGGCGATCTCGAAATCATCCCGCTTGCGTTCAACCCCGAAGCCGATGTCCTGGAGATTGTTGGCCAGCCTGACCCGGAATGCCGCCTGGAAGTACGGAGTATCGCGCTTAATGTCTGCAAACTGGCCTGCTTTCCACCGATCTTCTTCCTGGTCCCAGGTCGTGTTGAAAACGAAGCAATGTGCATGTAATTGGGGATCAGGGATGCCGTCCACCGGCCTTGAGGTGGTGTGGATGAACTCCGCCCAGACCATATTTCCCGTCGTGCGGTCGGTGTCTTGGAAGTGCTTGCGAACGCGGGTTTTCATTTCCGCTTCCATATCCCGCATCGTGTCACTCACCGCGTCCCGGAAGGCATCCAGGATGCCCTGGTCACCGCTCATGGCATAAAGCAGCGATACCGACTTCGGCACCGAAAACGTGAAATCGTAACCAACTCGCCGCTCGGTTCTCGTTCGCACCGTCAGCGGTTCGCCGGTTTGTGGGTGAAGATTGTCGCAAAGCCGCTCGAAGGAGTCCTTGTCAACCTTGCCTTCCAGCCCGAGCCGGGTTGCACCTTTCCCACCCCACTCACCGACCAGTTCCTGACCTTCGCTGTAATAATCCGCCGTGGCGTAGTAACGCTTTGCACCTGCGGCATTATCCTGTTGCGAAATACGGATCACACCTAATTATAGAATATCAAACTATTCTTAACGAAATGTTAACTATCCTTCACGGAGCCGCAGCCGTCCTGGGTTTGCTGGCTTTCCATATTCATCACTACCACTCCAATATCACTGCAACGTCACTTCACTACATGGAGGGTTCCGGTTGACCGGTAGATTTTTTTCTTCGCTGTTTCTCTTGACCGACCAAAAGACATTTGGGTTCCTCTGGGGTTCTTCCCATCAATTGCTTGCCTTATCAATGTGTTACTCTCAGATGGAATCACAGCAAGACTCTATTCTTTGCCAGGGAACCGATGGTTCCCCGGCACCCTTCCTTCATGAAAAACAGCCAAAAACCAGAAATCCGAAGCAAATCGGTGAGCGGCTTCGTTGCGGCCGCCAGGTTGCGCTGCAATTATATGGCGGCGAAAAATGGGCACCCAAACCCATTTTTTCGGCCTCGCTTCGCTCCGGCTTCCCGCCATGCCGCGAACTTTGGGCGTCCTCACCGCCGCTGTGTTCTGTAGTGGTGGGGTGAGGTTGGGATGAGGATGGGGTGGGGGTCTTATTATGAAAAAACTGCCTGACGTGTGGTTAAGTGGTAAGGCGAAGCGGTGGCACACCAAAAGATTCAAGCCGTCCCCTTATTGTGAAATCGGTTGGAAGTTGCAACAATTACCGCATGAGCATACGTCCGCCTGGCTTCGGCCCATTGCCTGTAGTTGACGGGAACGATCAACTTGAGAGGGAAACCGTTGCGCGCTTTCAGAACGCCGTTCCCAAGGATCGTTTTATTCACCGTGACGAACGCGAAAGTGATAAGGGCATCGATTGTTCGCTCGAAGCACTGGTGGACAAGGGCGTTACCAACCTGCGTTCTCAGGTGCAACTAAAGGGTACAGCCGAGGATGCTCTTAATGCCGACGGTTCGTTCTCCAAGACCGTGAAAACAAGCAACCTCAATTCTTTGCTCAACGGACCTTCACCTATCTACGTGATTTGGTTATCAACATTAAATCAAATGCGCTATGTATGGGCTCGTGAGGAAGCAAGGCGTCTGTTTCTGGAAAATCCATCCTGGGCTGAGCAGGAGACAGTTACGATACGGTTTTATACTACGCTGGATGCCGCAGGATGGGATGACATTCACCAACGGATAATCAAGGAAGGGCGGCTACATCGCGAACAGCATGACTGCCTTCTTAAAGCAGGGACTTCCGAGGATGTGGCATTTGAGATAAACACGGAAACCCTTGCACTGCGTACCCCTGAAAAAGCGTACCAGTTCATACTTTCCAACGGCTTCGCGGCGGTGTCGGCTGGCTATCCCAGACAAGTGATTCAACAATCCCTGATTCTCTCCGCGTCGAAACTTGCAGAACCGATGGTCCAACTTGTCCTTGGATATGCTCATTACATACTGGGTCACTTTTTTAGCGCACGAGGCCATCTGGGGAGCGTGGCGGCAGACACCAGCGGTTTATCCGATATTGATTTGCACTTACTCGGTTCGCTTAAGAGCACCTGTGATTACCAGATTGGCTGCATCTCCTACATCGAATGGCAGAGACACCAACAACAAATCGAGGCACAGTCACCAGAGTATTTCAAGCGACAAATCCAACTTGATCGTGTTCGCTGGTCGCATATGTCCACAGAGGATAAAGAGAAGAGGAAACTGTATTTGACTGAGCTTCAGGAACTGTCGGACGCGATTGAAACTGACAGCAAGTCTACTTTGGCCATGAAACTTCACGCGGCAATCGTGCGTCTCCATGCCGAATGCGCGGAGGCGACTTCATCATGGATACACTCCGTATACGCATTTCTCATTCGTGGCAGGACCAACGTCCCGGCATTTACTACGGCTACGATTGCGAACCACGAAGCAGCCGTTGCCTCCATTCAGGACATGTACAAGAAAACAGAAAGTCTCCTGCAAAGGGCAATT
>Ga0206850_10199_pt1 | contig 16766 bp, 8 predicted proteins | sample Alteio_BWOrgCont_16_FD_152885 | JGI IMG/M metagenome (GOLD analysis project Ga0206850, IMG submission 152885) | Enriched cells from forest soil in Barre Woods Harvard Forest LTER site, Petersham, Massachusetts, United States -... | ecosystem: Environmental > Terrestrial > Soil > Temperate forest >...
GGTCGGATCGGCCACAGCCAGTTCCTTGAGAACGGCCATCCAATCTTCATCAAATGCCTTCACTGCCTGGTCGAGATTCTCTGTGCTGGACTGTAATTTTTTGCGGTCGAGCTTACCACCCGGCCCGGTCGTCGTCTTGAGGTCCGCCGCTGCGTTCCACTTCTCCAATTGCTCGATATCCTTCAAACCCGCTGCTGTCGCGACCCAGTCGGTCTTACCGCTCGGATCGGAGAGCAACTCCGCGCTGTAAGCAATAGCCACCTGCCAGGCCGCATCCATCCGCCGATGATAGAGAGCAAGTTCAGCTATGTCGGCTCGGATAGTCGCTCCATCGGGGATGCCGGTTGGATAACAAACCTCGACTGACTTTCGCATCTTGGCCCACCGCGACCACGGCAGCCACCGCCAGAATGATTTGGCGGCGTCAGCCGCTTCACGGGCCAGTGGCGATGATTCCGGTGCAAGTGCCATCGGGGCAAGTCTGGTCACCAGCGATGGTCGCTGGGCCTGTGCAGAGCGTTCATCCTCACCTGCCCGTGTGACTGCTGCGAGCAATTCCGCCCGGCGAACGGTATCCCACCAACTGAGGGGAATTGGTGACGGTCGAGCAACCCGTCCGGCAAGACCCGCCGAGGCTCTGAGTTCTCGGAACAAAGGAGCAGCACCCAGGCGAAGTAGTTGGATAACTTCTCGTCCGAGTGAATCGGCCGTCTTCGCCTGTTCGCGCAGGGTCTGGAGTGCCGCTCGGATGCGCATGAGCGTCGCCAATCGATCCCGGACAGAGAGAATCGCCACCGAAACAAGCCGTTCTCGATCCATGTTTAACGTCACTTCATCCGGATTCTTGATTGCCCGAACAGCCGATGGATCGAATTCGGGTAATTGCCCTCCATGCTCACGGGCTTCGCGCGTGGCGCGGTCGAGTTCGATCAGAGCTTCAGCGGTTGCGCGTGCATCTGCCCGGAACCACTCAGGCGGAAAGATTGGTGCCGCAAGCACTCGCTGAGCATTGACTTCAGCGTTTCGCCAATCCGGGATCGTCAACGGTGTCGCTGCGAATCCTGCTTCCCTCAGTGCTTCTGCTGCCTGTTGTGCGGCGGGGATCGCGCTGGCGAACTGACCCAGAGAGTAGGCGACATCGTCCCGAACAGTATGCGTGAACGTCGTGAGTTTACAGTTATGCCAGGGGTGACCGCCCGGGGCATCGATCACAGAGTGGCAATCGGCGAGTGCGGTCAGTATTTCGGTCCCTTTACGAACGTATTCGGCATCCTTTGCGAACGGCTCTGCAATCGCGATGCGAGAACGACCCGCGATACGTCCCGCCTGAGATGATTGCCCTTGGTTAGTCTGTTGATCCCGGGGAGACTCGATTCGGGCGAGTTCGCCATGAACTCGATACGCACTCCAACCCAGTGGCGATCTAATCGCGTGGAGTTCCTTCACAAACTCGTTCAATTTACTTCGACTGTCGGCAAGTTCCTGGAGTTGCTCAGCGATGTCGGGCAGGCCTTCGGGAGTCAGTTCCAGGCACCGTCCCAGTTCGGTCACCACTTCTTTCTTGCTCGCCTTCTGGCTGTGCAGTTCGAGGCAAAAGTCTCCGAGACCGCACTTGTCGAGTCGCCGCTTGACCACCTCCAGCGCTGCAATCTTCGCACTGACAAACAGCACGGTTTTGCCTGCTGCAAGAGTCTCGGCGATCATGTTGGCAATGGTCTGGCTCTTGCCTGTTCCCGGTGGACCATCCAAAACGAGATCAGCCCCGCGTTTCACCGCTTCGATTGCTTCGTGCTGGCTGCTGTCGGCATCCAGGATGTGTACCGCTGCGCTGGGTGCCACAAGCCGGTCGAGATCGGTTGCCGTTGGGAGTCCATCCGGGGGTGTGCGAAACGCTGCCGTGTCTCCAGCAACAGCCCGGCAGAGAGGATGGGTCTTAATGCGCTCCGTATTTCGGCCCAGGTCTTCCCACATCGCTAGCTTTTGGAAGTTGAAGACGCCAATTGCGGCGGTTTCGATCACACTCCAATGGGATACATGCTTGATTCGTTCGCCCACAGCTCGCAGATAGCCGGTAAAGCAGTCGGGGTTTTCGGGGTCGAGTGCGAATTCGGTTTGCGTTGGAAGTGTGATTTTGAATTGCTTTTCCAGCAATTCCGCGAGGCAATGGTTGGGCAGAACATCATCTTCCGATGCTTCAAGGGTGAAGGGAGATTCAATCGTTTCACGGCGGAGTCGTACCGGGACGAGCAGCAGCGGCGACAGGATTTCTTCATTTGAATCCACTTTCTCGAACCAGCGGAGGAATCCGAACGCAGCGAATAGGGTGGTTACGCCGTGGTCGGTTTCGGCTTCCTTGGCGCTGCGACTCAGGCGGGTGAGTCGGGCCACCAGTTGGCTGTCGTTGAATTCGGTCAATACATGGGTGGGGCGGAGGTTCTGAGATCGCAAGCTGAGGGTAGTGAGTTCGCGGGCCAGTTCGCCCGCATCGGCATCGACAGTTCCACGAGTCGGGTCGAAGTCGGTCGTCAGCTTATCGGCATCGACAATTTCTCGCGGCAGACCGAGTAATTCTCGTTTCCAGGGAAAAGTAAGCGTGCGGCCTTCGCGGACGAGGCGGGTCCAGAGGTCGCTGGCACCCGGGTGGATGAGGTTCACTCCTCCGATTCGACCCGCAACGAACTTGATCAGTCGGTTACGCTTGGTTGTATCGAGCAGGCTCTTGCGCCAGTCGGCGATCCGGGCATCAAGGTCGAACGACATCGGTCGGGCTCTCCAGGGTTTGCCCGTCAGAGTACCGGACAACGTGCAGTCAGGACAGGCGGCAGAGTGTTTTGCACCCAGTTGAGGTGACCGCCGATCTCCAGTTGGATACCATTGGTTCGTGGAGTTGTTCAACCATTTGCCTGCGGAAGCTGGTCTCCGCACACATGATCCAGACGAGGTGAGGCATGAGTCAGCTCGGGTGGCGAAAATGGCATCGATGGATTGGGTTTGCTGCAACTCCTTTTGTATTGTTCGCTGCCATTACTGGAGTCTTGGCGGGAGCTGTGGAAATTTTCAGCGAGGATGAGGAGGCCAGAGAAAAGGCACGCGAGCGCGTGAGCGAGGTGAAGCTACCCCCTGCAACCGTGGCGTGGTCCGAACCGCTTGCGAAAGCATTTGCGGGGGCAACGGAACGTGCCCAGGGAGCGCCGATCGATCGGGTGACTCTCGACTTCAAGACGGAACCGCCTTCCGTGACCGTCTACCTCGGCAAACCGAATGGCGGCGAAGACAAGAAGCTGGTGTTCAATGCCCAGACGGGCGAGTTTTTGCGTGAGGAAGTCTATGTCGATAAGCCGTTCCTGGTTCGTCTGCACAGCGGCGAAGCATTTGGCGATTGGGGACAAGTCATTGGTCTGATGTGGGGTCTGGCGCTGATCGCGATTATCGTTTCCGGCACAGTCATTTACTTCTACATGCGGCGACCGGGGCGGAAGGGATTGGGTCGCATCTTCTGGTGAAATGAACAAGCCGCCCACTTGGGGGCGGCTCGGGGCTGTTTCAAACTGTTTCATGCTTGAGCGTTCGAGATCACCAACGGTGGTGGTAGTAGTGAGGGTAGTAGTAAGGCCGTCCGTAGTATGGGTAACCAAACCCGATCCCGATCCTGGGAAGTACTGGAGAAATCACTACTGCTGGAGGAGCCACGACAGTGGGCACAACCACACTGGGTGAGGTGACGATGGTTCCACCAACTACGACGGGAGACTGATAGGCGGGGCTCACGGGCGGAGGATAACCGGGAACAACCGGTGCCTGAGCCGATGCTGTTCCACTCAACCCTGCGAGCAATGCGACAGTTGCAAATCCGAATAGTACACGATTCATGACTGATACTCCTTGTTGCGGTTTCTTTGCCCCGTTTTGTTTTGGGGCTTGGCTTGGGTCTTGCACCCTGTGAACGCGGATGCGCTTCGTTCTTGCGCGAAATCTTGAGGTGATTTTGACCGGGTTTGAAAAGACGATTGGGTTGCGTGAACAGCACGAACTCACGCAACTTTTAGACTTCCACATACCGCAACCGAAGTGCATTGGCGATGACGGAGACAGAACTCAAGCTCATCGCAGCCGCCGCGATCATTGGGCTCAGAAGAAGGCCGAAGAACGGATACAACACCCCCGCAGCGATCGGTACTCCGAGAAGGTTATAAGCAAAGGCAAAGGCGAGGTTCTGGCGGACATTTTTCATCGTCGCTCGGCTCAATCGTCTGGCCCTGGCTATTCCACGCAGGTCGCCTTTCACCAACGTCACTCCGGCCGATTCCATCGCCACATCCGTCCCAGTTCCCATCGCGATTCCAACATCCGCAACAGCCAGAGCGGGAGCATCGTTCACGCCATCGCCTGCCATCGCCACAACTTTTCCTGTAGCGAGAAGCTGTCGAATCCGCTCCGCCTTTTGGTCGGGCAAGACCTCAGCGATCACTTCATCAATTCCAAGCTTCCGCGCCACTGCTTCCGCTGTTGCGCGATTGTCGCCAGTCAACATGATGACTCGTATTCCCTCTGCGTGAAGTTGCTTCACCGCTTCCGAAGTCGTGGGCTTGATTGGGTCGGCAATTCCAAGTAATCCAGCCGGTTGCTCATTCACGGCGACAAACACAACCGTTTGACCCTCCTGGCGAAGTGAGTCAGCACGGGTTCGCAGTTCTTCCAGATCGCGGACGCCGGCAGCCTCCATCATCGCCGCGTTCCCAAGGGCCACCAGCCGACCACCAATACGACCTCGAACACCTTTCCCAGGGACAGACTCAAATCCCTCGACCTGCCGTGGGTTGACCCCACGTTCCTTCACACCGGCCAGAATGGCAGCCGCGAGAGGGTGTTCGCTTCCCTGTTCCAAATCGGCAGCGAACTGGAGTAAGTCGGACTCGCTGTGATCGCCAAGCGGAAGCAAACTGACCAGCCGGGGTTTGCCCTCGGTCAGCGTTCCGGTCTTGTCCACCACAACCGTATCCACTTTCTCCATGCGCTCCAGTACATCGGCAGACTTGATGAGGATACCCGCCATCGCTCCCCTTCCCACCCCGACCGTCACAGCCATTGGGGTTGCCAACCCCAGGGCGCAGGGGCAGGCGATGATTAACACTGCGACAGCGTTGACCAGTGCATAAGCCAGTGCGGGGGAAGAACCAAAAACCGCCCACAGGACGAATGTGATAACGGATACCATCACCACGGCCGGGACAAACCACGCGGCAACGATATCTGCCAAGTTCTGAATCGGTGCCCGACTCCGCTGGGACTCCGCAACCAGTTGCACGATCCGGGCAAGAACGGTGTCGCTTCCGACCTTCTGGGCTTCCATGATGAACGAGCCATTGCCGTTCATCGTCCCACCGATCGCTGAGTCTCCGCGCTTTTTCTCGACCGGGAGCGGTTCGCCAGTGAGCATGGATTCATCGACTGCACTGGAGCCCTCAATCAAAACTCCATCGACAGGAACCTTTTCTCCTGGGCGAACACGCAGACGATCGCCCACCTGCACATCCCCAAGCGGCACATCGCTCTCGGTTCCATCGCGGTTCACACGCCGGGCAGTTGTTGGTGTCAGCCCAAGCAAGCTGCGGATGGCATCGCTTGTTTTTCGCCGGGCACGGAGTTCGAGAACTTGACCGAGCAAGACGAGAGTGACGATCACGGACGCCGCCTCATAGTAGGTCCGAATAACGCCGTGATGGTCTTGGAATTCTGTAGGGACGAGGTTCGGGGCCAGCGTAGCTATAGTGCTGTAACCCCACGCCGCGAGTGTTCCCAGTCCGATCAGGGTAAACATGTTTGAAGTGCGATGCCGAAGTGCCTGGATTGCCCGCTCGAAGAACGGCCACCCGGCCCAGAACACAACGGGGGTTGAGAAGATCAACCCAACCCAGTTGCCTGCAATCGCGAGTCCATGTGGCAGATTCACTCTAGATATCATCGGAGCCATCGCCAGGACGAACACGGGCAGAGTCAGAACGATGGATACTCCAAACCGTCGAGTCATGTCGCAGAGTTCGGATGTGTCTTCAGCCCCGGCATGGGGAAACTTTGGTTCCAGGGCCATGCCGCACTTGGGGCAGGTTCCCGGTGCGTCGCGGAGAATCTCGGGGTGCATCGGACAGGTGTATTGCGTTCCGGATGCAGCGACTGATGCGTTTGCGCCGGTTGTTGCCTCGCTGCAACACGAACCTTCCTCAATGTGCTTCCCGCTTGTGTATCGCTCGGGGTTGGCCTTGAACTTCTCCAGACAGTGACGGCTGCAAAAGTGGTAAGTCTTTCCGCTGTGACTATACGAACCGGCTGACGAACTGGGATCGACCGTCATCCCGCAGACTGGGTCGATCGTGGGTTCGGAGATCAGTGACAGACTATGCATCATTGTCATGGCATTGTCGCTCCACAGAGTTGATCGGGAGCGGTTTCTCGCTGCAATTCAAACCACTGGTTTTAATAGATGGCCCACACTCCATCTTACGGAGCGAGTCCAAACCTGTTCCGCCTGCACGTATTGGACACCATTCTCTGGGAGTTTGAGAAGAGAAGGAGTATGAAATCGCCACTAGGCCAGTGAGGGGAACTGCGATGATGCAAACGTCATGGAGCTGACTTCTAAAAAGGAGGTATGAACTCCATCACACCTGTTCGTTTCTTCATCGAGAAGGGGGCAGGAAGTACCAGTCTTCACCCTGTTGTGCCCAGGCCAGATTGAGTTCGGCCGGTGGATGGCTTGGGGCGGAGACCGGGTTGCCGACATAAACTCGAGCCATGGATTGTCCGGATTTCCCGGCCACAATGGTGATTTCTATTTTGGCATCTTCGGGAGGTGTACCATCGACCGCACTGCGAAGGGCAACTGGTGGGCGATGGCGTGTATACCAACTAAAGACGACCTTGTCGTGGGCAGGGGATGTGAGTCGCTGCAACAAGCGGGTATCGTTGCAGAGCCATGCCTGAGTGAACAATTCAATTCTCGCAGTCAAATCATGGGGTAACTCGCGCTCTGTCGGTTCGGGGGGAGGCTTCAGCGCGTGCCAACCACCAATTGCCATCGTGGGCAATAACACGATGAGCCCGAGAACAGCCGCCATCACCCTGCGCTTTCGGCGTTTTCTTGCACTCTCCGACAAACGGGGCAATTCCACCCACTTCCCATCAGACGTATGGATCAGTTCGACGGTTTTTCCATCGGCTTTGATTCCAAATCGGCCTTTGCAGGCCCGACAAAAAAACACCTTATTGAGCCGATCCCACGGAACCTCACCAAGTTCGCCGCACTTTGGGCAGTTCACCGCCACAACCCCCTCCCGCTTCATTTGCGAAGCCTGGGTGTGTGGTGGATGTTTTCCCTCTCCTTTTCGAGTCTCGGGAACCAAGGATTTCCCGGGCGAAGGATAAATCACACCGACTGCGGCAACCCTTTTTTCGATCGGATGGCCATCGACTGAAAAGGGTTTTGGCGAAGTTAGCAGAACGCTATCGAGCTGTTGCCGGGCCTGTTCGCACCCTGGGTCGTATTGGAGGGCAGTGCGAAACTCAACGGTTGCACGTTCACGCTCATCGCGTTGCAAATGAATCAGACCTCGATTCAGATAGGCGGCAGCGTGATTCGGTCGTCTTTCGATTAGTTGGGTGAACGCTTTCATGGCCTCATCCAGTTCGCCCTTCTGACGCAGTGCGACACCGAGGTTGAACTGGGCGCGGGTGAGATTGGGGCGGAGTTCGAGCGCTCGCGTGTAATCGGCGATTGCCTCATCGATTCTCTCCGCCACCACATGGGCATCGCCCCGCCACCACCATGCCTCGGCAGCAGTGTCATCGAGGTAGAGAGCCGTATCGAAATCTGCGATCGCTGCCGCGATGTCACCCCAGGCGAGGCGAACTTGCCCCCTCCGAGAGTATGCCGGGCCAAACCGTGGGTCGAACTGAATCGCCTGCGTGTAGAACTCTTCTGCCGTGTTGAAATCGCGTTGGCGGCGATATTCCTCCGCTTTGGCAAATACCTGTGCAGCGTTTTCGGTTTCTTTGCGTTGGGGGGAGTGTTGTGGGATCAAGGGAAGTAATTCGGCGGTATCATCTGCTTGCAGTATGCAAGGAACATCTCGCTTTGAGATCGGGATTGGGGCAAGGGTGATTGGTCTTGCTGGCTGTACGTTACGAGTTGGCAAGCAGGGAGCGTCAGAGATCGGAGTTCTTACAACTGAAGTGTGCGATGAAACTTCTTCTTGGGACTTGCGGAATTCGGGGGGGGTGAGCGCGACACCTCGCAGAGTCTCAAGCGCACCAGCAACTCTCGATGCCGATGCCCGCGAAGTCTCCAGTTCAGATAAGAGCGAGGAAACCGCGGGAGTGGGACTGAAGAAGCGGGATGGAAGAGTTTGAAGACTCCGAATTGCAGTATCCCACGCGATCATTTCTCCGCGGAGCCCATCTGCGACCTCTCCGACGCTCGCTCCAATTGCACGGACCAATTCCGCTGAAAGTGTGTTCGACAAGCTGCCATGCGGGTTGCTCGTATCGAGAAATTCCAGGAGAGCATGGCAGAACTCACGGAGTTGATCGGCTTCTGGAAGGAAGCGGTCACCTCCACCGAGTTCCCCGTTTGAAGTGGCTAGTTGCTCCATGAGGGGCGGCCCATAGCGAACTCACATGATCGGAACAGCCACGCAGCCCTCGAAATTAACAGCCGAAGGCTGGCGTGTTGGTTATCGTTTCTCCTCAACAAAGCGATGGAAGTTGATCGGTTCCATCTGAACGATCATGGAGCATCGATTCCGTATGCGGGAGAGAATTCATCCAGACCGCGACCTGTCCAGAGAGAGTTATTCGCTCCAACGAGCGGAGCCGCAGTCGTCTGGCATTGTGGGATGCCGTTCAGAAGGGAATAGCCGAGGCCAGCGAGTGTAATACTTTCTGTGTGCCCATCCAGAAACACAACATTAGCTTTGCCATTGTGTCGGGCCTGGGCTGGCGAGAATGGGATTACGATATCCGGGGTTCCTTCGTCCGGGCCGTAAGGGTTCACCCCTCCTGGCCCAATTCCGGATGCGTATGCACCGCCAAAATACGTCTGCTGCCAATAAGGAGAGTTCACCGACAGGTTGTCATTCCGGATGACCATGTGTGGTGGATCGAGGGTCATCGAGTGGCCACCATGTGGAATGTTTCCACCGCGACTATCGCCGAACACAATTGTTCGGGAGGCTTCTTTTACCGACGTGACCGGATACCGAAGGGTTGGAGTCGTGTTGTCTCCATCAACCATTGTTCTGTTGTTTCCGAGGTATCCGAAGTTATACCCATAAGCTCCATTCCGAATGCTGAAAGCATCTGGGACGGTGAACCCGCTGCTGAGGCTGATGGTGCTTGTGTCCTGTGCTGGGCAGATAAGAATCTTGTTGTCGAGCGGGACGTTGGTGTATGTCGTGTCGGAGGTACCTGCCGCAATGATGGCATCCGGGTTCTGTGCCCATCCACCCATATACGCAGCCATGATCCACTGCCACCTCGGACGATACACTCCATAGGCGTTGGTGATCGGCGGGTATTCGGCTCGATACTGTGGATAGCTTCCAAACTGATCCCGATACATAATGACCGCTTCACCAAGTTGCCGGAGATTACTTTGACACTGAACCCCTTGAGCTGCGTTTCTGGCTGCAACAATCGCGGGGAGAAGCAAACCGACCAGAATCAGAATGATGGCAATCACGACTAACATCTCGACCAGGGTAAAACCTCTGCGGCGAAGGCCATTGGGTTGGCCTATCTTCCTCATGGAGTTCATGCGTTGTTCCTCGGTGTTCCCGGTAACTCCGCTCGACAACTTCCCCAGATTGGGGAGGAGCTTCTCGAAGAATCGCGAGAATCGCGGCAGAGTTGGGTAGGGGGCCAAAGCAATTCACATACCACGAATCGATTTCGATGGCTCATCAACTGAACACAGAGGAATTCAATTGATTTCGTTTGTGAGACGCTTTCGGTGTGAGACTTGAATGCGAAGGGATGTGGGCAATACGCGCCCTGAGCTGGTCATCATATGATCGTTCGTCGAAGCGTAGATCTCTGGTGAGTTGAAGTTCCTGGCTCGCCTGTTATTGGAGATGGTCTTCGACCGTCTGTGAGTGATCGCCATATCGCAGAACATGGTAGGGTCGAATCGGAAAAAAACACAGCCCGCCGATTTGTCGGCGGGCTGTGCGGTGATGGATTACGTCGGCGAGTCAGTTCATCCCTTTCTTGGGTGGTGTCCCGTCTGAGGATTTACCGCCGTTCTGCCACATATTTCCCCCTCCCCCTCGGTTGGGGCCTTTAGGTGAACCACCGTCTGGGGTTTTCTTCTCTGGGGGTTTTTTCTCTTGGTTCCCCTCGGCATTCGCCTTCTCGCTAGCCTTGTCGGAATCGCCTTCGGCAGTTGCTGTGTCGGATTTCTGTGGATCGCCAGGGCGACCGCCACCAGGGCGACCACCACCAGAACCCTTTTTGCCGCCTTGTGGAGGTGGAGGTCGCTCGCCATTATTAATCGCAAAAGTATGCTCTTGTTCTGCCTTCTGTTGTTTCCACCGAAGGAGTTCATCGGCCGTGATGATGTCATCCTCGTTCAAATCATACTCTCGGAACTCGGCCATAGTTCTCCCAGATTTCCGCCATTCCCAGAGTTCCACTTGCCCATCCTTATTGATGTCGTATTCCTCGAACCACGGGTTGGCTTCAAGAAGATCCTTCGAGATCTTGCCATATCGAATGGGACCGGGCTGAACGTCTTCCGTGTCCTTCTTGTCGTTCTTGCGATCCCGGCTGCCTTTTTCACCGCTGTCTCCGTTATCCCAGCCCTCTGGCCCCCCGCTACCGGGCCGGCCCATCCCTCCCATTCCGTTTATCATGATCACCTGCGGTGCTCCTTGTCCCATCCCTCTCGCCCTCGCTTCGTTCTGGGTGGCTAATGCTGTTATAAACATCTCTTTCGTCAGGATGCCATTCTCGGGGATTGGGGCCATGCGTCCCAAGAAATCACGGGTCTGAGGTGATACTTGGTTCATGTCGATCGAGTCGCTGTTGGGTGGGAGGCTGGCGCGGGAAAGTTGCGATGCCCATATCAACTCGGGATTCATCATGCCCCCCCTACCACCGCCGCCAGGAGGACCACCGCCGCCACCGCCAGGAGGGCCACCAAAACCTCCACCTGGAGGGCCACCAAAACCACCACCCGGAGGCCCGCCGAAACCACCGCCTGGAGGACGGGTGAAACCATTATTCCCCCCCATACCACCAGGTGTAGCACCAGGGGTGAATGCTCCCGGCGTTGCCCCTCCGTAACCCCCGCCGCCCTTCCCTTTACCGCCACCCTTCCCCTTTTCACCCTGCGGAAATTGACCCGGTGTTTGGGTTGGATCGAGGATGACGATAAACCCGAGCAGAAAAGTTAAGGCGAGCCACTTAAGCCGCATGGCAAACCCCAAAAAGATGGGTGGACATTCCCTCTAAGATACTAATACCCCACTGCCCCTTTTGTCACGCCTCTTTGGCGTAAGTCTCATGCCGCTTTCAGAAAGCGCGGAGAACATCACCTAAGGAGGAGCCCGCTCAGAACAAAATCTTATCTCGATTGCACCGTTTTTGGGGCATGTACTGTCAAACTGGATAAACGCGGTCGTCTTTCCATTTGGAACCCAGCGCACCGTGGTGTTAAGCTGGAGTTAAGATTCCGTTAATATCACGCTTCCCGCGACTTTGATAGGAACCTCCCACCCATGTTCTCACATCCCAGTATGCTTGGCGATCAAAAAAGCCAAAAAACGAAAGACTCTCGAAGTCTTATCCAAAAACTGGCTTTTCACGTATTACCATTCGTCCTCTTCCTTTCGCCTTCAGGTGTTTTCGCTCAGGAACCGATCCGGTTCGCTCGTACCCCGGATATCTCCCCTGATGGGAAACTGATTGCATTCAGCTACCTGGGCGATATCTGGACCGTCGAAGCGATCGGTGGGGTTGCCCGTCCCGTCACGATGCACGAAGCCCACGACATCAACCCCATCTTCAGTCCGGATGGCAAGTGGATTGCTTTCAGTTCAAACAGGCACGGCAGTTACGATGTGTTTGTCGTGCCTGTCGTGGGCGGGAAACCGCGGCGATTGACCTTCGATAGCGCTCCGGACATGGTGACGGGATGGACTCCCGATGGGAAAAGTGTCGTGTTCTCGTCGTCCCGATCCACGGCCTTTCCACCGAATATTGACTCCTACACCGTTTCCATTGAGGGCGGTCCCGAGCGAAAACTCCCTCTCTTTGAAGGCAAGGAAGCGCACTTTGCTCCGGTGGGTGGCTCGATTGCATTCGTCCGTGGACCAGGGACGTGGTATCGCCGCGGGTATCGCGGATCGAGCAACGATGATATCTGGATCAGCAACAGTGATGGCACTTCGCAAAAGCAGTTGACGACGTTTGAAGGACAGGATGGCAGCCCCATGTGGGCACCGGACGGACGGAAACTTTACTACGTCTCGGAAAAGGGGAGCAAACCCGGTTGCGCGAACATCATCGCCCAGAAGCTCAGCCCCGGAATGGTTGCCGAGGGCGAATACCAGCGACTCACGACACACGAGGAAGAGAGCGTCCGCCGGGCCAGGGTCAGCGGCAATGGTGAATGGATCGTCTATGAATGCGGGGCCGATCTGTGGGTTGTGGGAACCCGGTCGGGCGCTTCGCCGCGGAAACTGGCCATTGAGGTGAATGCCGACGACAAGTCGAACACCGAGCGAAGCATCACCTTCACGAAAGACGCGACCGAGTTTGCTCCGAATGCCGACGAGGATGCGGGAGTGATCGCGGTGCAGGGTGAACTCTTCCTGATTCGCCTTCCCGAAGGTGGGAAGACCACGCGACTGACCGACTCACCCGGGTTCGACCACGGGGCCAGCTTTAGCCCCGATGGCAAGAGTATCCTGTTTCTCTCCGACCGCACCGGACACGAGGATATTTACCTCCTGCAACCCGATGATCCTGAACACCCGGAACTAACCAAGGCCAACAAGTTCAAAGTGAAACAACTGACGGATACTCCGGAGGGCGAGGTTGGTCCGTCCTTTAGCCCCAAAGGAGACAGAATCGCGTTCTTGCGATCCGGCAAACTGTGGACGATGAATCCAGATGGTACTGGACAGAAAGTGCTGGTGAGCGAAACCCAGGTGTTCGACTACGATTGGTCGCCTGATGGCAAGATGATGGTGTTCGCGCGGACGGATGGGTCGTTCGCCAGCGAACTGTTCATCGTGCCGACCGATGGGTCATCTTCCCCGAAAAACATCACGCGCTACGCCACATACAACGGGGATGTCTCCTGGAGCCGAACGGGCGGCAAGATCGGGTTCATCAGCCAGCGCCGAGGGCTTTATTCACCGCACGTTCTCAGTCTTCAACGACCGGGTATTCCTGGCGGAGCGAGCGAGATCGATTGGGACGATATTCACCTCCGAACCGAGCGGCCGACAGCCATGTCTGCCGATGATGCAGCGATTTCCCCGAACGGTCAGCAGATTGCGTTCCGACATTCCGGCACCGGTGATGATCTTTGGGTCGCCAGCAGCAACGGCAGCAATGTGACCCGTCTTACGCTCTCCGGTCAATCGCCACGGAATATCCGGTGGTCGCGGAAGATTTCCGGAATGATCTACTACCTGAATGGGGGTGGCGAACTGCGAGCGATTCGAGCCAACAGTCCATTCGGGTTGCCTACCACCTCGATTTCTACCGAGCCAATGCGAATCAACTTCCAGGCCAAGATGACCGTCAAGCGCGATGAGGAATACGCTGAGATGTTCGTGCAGTGCTGGCGGGCGCTGTCCGACCAGTTCTACGACTCGAAACACCACGGAACCAACTGGGAAGCAGTTCGTGCCAAGTATCAGCCTCTCGTTACGCACGTTGCCCAGAAGGAAGACCTATATGCTCTCATCAGCCTGATGCTCGGTGAACTCAACGCTTCGCACCTGGGAATCAGTGGTCGTCTGCCAAACCCCGATGAGGTGACTGCCGATCTGGGGCTGATTTTCGATGAATCGTATCTCGGGCCAGGGCTCAAGGTGGCCGAAGTGCTGAAACGCGGGCCGGCAGACAAGCGCGGGTTAGCTATCAAGGCCGGTGATGTAATCCTAGCCATCGATCGAGTCGAGTTGACCGAGAAGATGAATGTGTCTCATCTCCTGAACAACAAGGTGGGAGAAAGTGTGCTGCTCGATGTAAGCGACAATCCAAAAGATCCGAAAGCCAAGCGTCGAGTGGAAGTGACCGCGGTGGATCGCAATCGTTCCTCGCAGTTGATGTATGAACGATGGGTGCAGCGGAACGCGGATGCGATCACCAAGGCATCAGAAGGAAAGGTCGGATATATCCACATTCCGAGCATGGATGAGGCAGGTTTGGAGGTGTTCGTGCGTACTCTGTATTCGGACCATTTCGACAAGGATGCAATCGTGATCGATGTGCGTTATAACGGCGGCGGATTTACACACGATCAGGTGCTGAACTATCTCGCGGGCAAGGAACACACCTATTTCCGACAGCGGGACGGCGGCGAAGGGCTCGTGATGCGGAGCTACGACCGCAAATGGACGAAACCGCTTGTAGTGATGACGAACAACCGTTCCTATTCCGATGCTGAGATTTTCCCCAATGCCTTCCGTACTCTGGGGCTTGGCAAAATCGTTGGGCAAGCGACTGGCGGGTTCGTGATTGGAACCTATTCCACAAAGCTGATCGATGGCTCGACTTTCCGGCTTCCGCGAACAGGCGTGTTCACGACCAAAGGAGTCAACATGGAAAAGCAAGGAGTTATTCCGGACGTTGCTGTCGAGATCACTCCCGAGGACTGGACGAAAGGGATCGATACGCAAATCTTGAAAGCGGTTGAAGTGGTATCGCTGGATGTGCGCGAGTGGAAAGCGAGGAAAAGCGGGGGAGGAACCAGCGGCGTAACGGCATCTCCATTGCCGCCGATGGGTTCAGGGAATGGCAGTCCAACACCCCTGCCAAAGACTGCTCCGGTGCCCGCTCCTGGCGTACCCCCGAGCTCTGAAGCTCCCACTGGTCGGATTCCCCTGGCGGAGTGAGCGGAAGGTCGTGTTCCGGTGTTCGCCGCTGGAATGAAGTTGGGTCAGCGAAACTCCTTGCTCAGCATCCCATATACGCTTGACATGGGCAACTCTGATACAAGCCCGAAGCGCTAGCGAGGGGACAACTTTTCCCTCGCTAGCGCTTTTTGAAGTTGCGCTTTTATGGTTGTTATGCAAAAAGCCCGATACAAGCCCGAAGTGCCAATGAGGGGAAAGCTATCCCTCGAAGGGAAAGCTACGGCCGCTTCGCGGCGACCCCGACCGACGGCGTTGCGAAAGATGTTTTGCACTCCCCACCCGCCGCTTCGCGGCGACCTCGCCCCCATTCTTGGGCTATGCATTACGGGGTTTTTCTACGACATCTGTAGAATAAATATTGTGTCCGATCGTCATATCGTTTAAACGCCGCTTTTAACTTCCAAGGGGGTTGATCGCGGAGGACGGCATTGGCAATGATCAGCAGCTTGCGAGCGACGGCAATACGAATCACCTTGGGTGCCTTCCCAGCCGCTTCCAGGCGGTCAGCAAACGCTCGCAACAGCGCATTGCCCTGCTTGGCTGCGTGCGAACCCATGTATAACATGTTCCGCACTGCAGCCCGGCCACCCGCTATCATCCGCTTGCCTTTATGCGTTCCACTGTCGCGGTTGAACGGTGCCACACCGGCCAATGCCGCCGCCTCCTCACGGCTGAAGGTGCCCAGCTCCGCCATCTCCGCCAAGAGCGTCCGACTCACCACGGGACCGATCCCGGGAATCGACTGGAGCAACTCGTCCTTCGCTGCCCATACCGGGCACTCCTGGATCGCCTTATCCAGATCACGATCCGCACGCTCGATTTCCTTCTCCAGCGTGCGTAACACCGCTTCAATGCTCCGGCGAATTGTCCGGTCCTTGATTGTGCCCAGCCGGTTCTTCTCCATCGTCCGCATGCCCATCAACTGGCTGCGTCTCGTGAGCAACGCCTGCAATTTCAAGGTGTCAGCATCGGGTAAGGGCCGCACGGTTGGACGCACTTTCTCGGCGAACTCGGCGAGTGTGCGAGCATCAATCTTGTCCGTTTTGGCAAGCCGTCCGATGGCCTTGGCGAAGTCCCGCGTCCGTTTCGGGTTGACCAAACTCAACGGGATTGCGGCGACCGACAAGGCGGCGACAGCGGTCTCATACCCACCCGTTGCTTCGATGACCACCAATGTGGGATTGAGGTTTTTAAGACAGCCCAGGAGGGAGGAAATACCCTCATTGCTGTTGGCAAACTGGCGGTCGATTTCGTCCGGTCGAATGTGTACGTCGAGAGTATCTTTGGACACATCGATACCGACAAAACGCTCAGGGGAAGTTGTCATGAAAAACCTCCTGAAGACGAATCCACTCCGCGAAGCTCCCCATCCTGGCCGATACGACCTCAAGGGTCCGGTAACTGTTCGGGGTACGCTGCGGAAAAACCGGAGGGGGGTTCCTACTCACCCACGGCCTCGAAGGTCAGAGGGGTAACGAACACACCCTACGGGGGACTCAGGTATCAGAGTAGAAAACCACACTGGCACCATACCAGGGGGTCTTTGTCTTCTTTTCCAACTGAATAACGATTACGAACCAGCAGTGAAGAGTGTTCTCCAGAACCCGCTTGCACCAAAAG
>Ga0206850_10217_pt1 | contig 16757 bp, 12 predicted proteins | sample Alteio_BWOrgCont_16_FD_152885 | JGI IMG/M metagenome (GOLD analysis project Ga0206850, IMG submission 152885) | Enriched cells from forest soil in Barre Woods Harvard Forest LTER site, Petersham, Massachusetts, United States -... | ecosystem: Environmental > Terrestrial > Soil > Temperate forest >...
AATCGAAGGTGCGCGGATACCACCCGCGACGTTTTAGCTTCAACCAAAAAGGCGGACGTTGCGAAGCATGCGAGGGGATGGGGCAAAAGAAGATCGAGATGCACTTCCTACCTGATGTGTGGGTGGAATGCGATACCTGCCACGGCAGCAGGTACAACCCCGAAACACTCGCCGTCAAGTATCGCACCAAGAGCGTTGCCGATGTCCTTACTATGCGAGTAAGCGAAGCTCTCGAACTCTTCAGCAACATCCCCAAAATCCGGACGATTCTCCAGACACTCGACGATGTCGGACTCGGCTATATGTCCCTCGGGCAACCAGCACCGACCATGTCCGGAGGTGAAGCCCAACGAGTGAAGCTTGCGGCAGAACTAGCTCGGCCCAGTACTGGGAAAACGCTCTATCTGCTCGATGAGCCAACAACCGGATTGCACTTTGACGACATCCGCAAGTTACTCGATGTGCTGCACCGTCTCGTCGATCTCGGTAACACGGTCATTGTGATTGAACACAATCTCGATGTGATAAAAACAGCGGATTGGGTTGTCGATCTGGGGCCGGAAGCGGGTACAGGCGGGGGTAGCGTGGTTGCCTGTGGCACACCCGAGAATGTCGTCCAGCAATACGAGGCAGGCGCGATCACTCATACCGGCCGTATCCTCAAGGGCGTTCTTGAATCTTCGCCGCACGCCGAGCGAACGAGATTCGATCCCCAGGCTGCCCTCCGAGCCCGGGTCGGGGATATGGATATTGCCGAGGTTGGGAAGGAGGCCAAACTGCCATGGGAAGAGAATGGCCCAAAGTGGCACATTCACGACCGGGTCACAACCACGGGAAAACCGATCAAATGGGAAGGCTCGGCCCTGGAATGGGTGGTTGAGCAAGTCCAGACACTCGGCACATTCTCCGAGACAAACTGGAACCACCGGAGCATCGTTGAGATTCCGCTCGCCAAGAAGTCGGATGGATGGTTTCTCCATGCAATGAGCGGTCACGAGGCGTATGTCAAGTTCGTGTTTCGTCTGCCCGGCCGACCCTTCAAGGAAGATCAACTCTCAGCCAAACTCGGTTTAAAGCCACTCAGCGATACCCCAGGGCTGGAGGGATACTCGCGCGACAGCAACCGCGTTGAGATTGCACACGGCCCCGGTGTCCAGCATGTCGTGATCGTGGTTCACAAGAAGGCCGAGATTGAGACACCGGCCTTTCGCGAGTTCCTCGCGCGTGCAGTTGAGGTCGTTCAAGGTCGGGCTGCCACGGCAGCCGGTGGTGTCGAGGGAAATATGCCGTGGAAAAAGGATGGCGAGAAGTGGCATCTGGGCGAGAAAGGTTTTCCTCCGGGTAAGAAAGTGAATTGGGATCGAGCGATCCTTCCCAAGTTCATTGCCCTATTAAGGGAGATCAATCCGCATTTGGAATTCAAATGGGATGTACGTGATGCCATCACGATCCGTCCCCCGGGCAGCTCGCGCTTCTGGTGCCGACTCAAAACGAAAGATTCAGGGGCACTTGAAGTGTGGTTTGTGAGTCGAAGGGGTCAAATCAACTTGAACCAAGTCGAAGGGATCGGTCAGCAGGCAACGATTGAAGGCGATCGGAACGATGGCAGCGAGGTTCTAAAGCTCTGGTTCGTGAACGCTGCCGATCTCCAACTGGTAAAACTGAAAACCCTGCTGACCGAACACTTGAAGGGATTCCAGACAGTATTCACGGGCGATGAAGAAGAAAAAGAGGCCGAGTGATGACCGATGACCGTGCCGGTTTTTCAAGAGCCTGGCGGCCCTGCAAATTCGAGACGGCCCCAGAGCAACACGCGCCTGTCGCCACGTTCGCGGTAGTCTTCGAGTAGCAGATCCACGTTGGGCTCCAACTTCTTTGGCCTGGCATAGCCGGGGGCGGGTGAGCCGTCGATGGTTACCGTGACCCCTCTCGTCCAGTCGATCAGTTCCGAGGTGAGCAATACAGAAAACTTGAGAACTCCTCGGGTAGTAATGCGAATGACGTTGTTTCCCGTGACGTCGCCCTGGATTGAGGCCGGGGTCACCTCCCCACTCTTGGAATGCTCGAGCAGATGCCGACTCTTCACTTCATCGACACCGAGCCAGTAGAACCGGTTGTCGGTCGCGCGCATTGTGGACCACGGTTGCCTGGCCTTGTCGTTGAGTTTCAGGACACCGGTGATGGTGACCCGCTTCTTCCGCCCCATCCAGTCAAACATGACCGGAATCTCAGCGGAGTACCATTCCACACCACGACCTCGGTAAGTTACCAGCAACGATGGGAATCCGTGAGGCATCCATCGCTCGAAGATCTTTCCACAGTTTTCCGTTGAAGCACCAGCCAACTGCCCCGTGACGATATAGAACGGGAGCGCTTGTGCATTTCCCCAGTATTCCAAGAACATGTTCTTCCACTTCGGTATCGGCGATATTGGGAGAACTCCGGCAAAGAGATCTGGGTGCGACATCCCCACATCCATCGCCATATTGGCACCATCTCCGACCCCGATGAGGAACACGCGGTCATTATCGATGCAGAAGTTCCGCACGGCCTCCCTCAAAACCGTGGTGACCTGCCAGTGTTCTTCGCCCTTCCATTCCCACCCTTTTCCAAACTGATTCGTCCAATCGGGTGCCAGGAGGATGTATCCGTTCCGGTCGGCCTCGTGAGCCAGCGACCCGAGAATTGATTCAATCGCAAAGTTTGGCGCGCCGAGAACGATGAGAACAGGATAGGCACGTCCGTGGTGATATTCAGGTGGGAGTTTGACGAAATAGGGCATTCCAACTGGATGATCGCCTGTGGGAGCTGTGGTTCGCTTGTACACTCCCGATGGCATGCGGTTTCTTTCAGAAACCAGTGTGCCGGAACGAGCGAAGAGATTCTCGGGGGCGGCAGGAGGGAGGAGAGAGATGATCTGGGCGAGTTCATCGATCAAAGCCGGGTTGGCTTTTTTGTAGTTTCGCAGTATCGTGTTTCGGCCGTTCAGATCATCGGTTCTTTGATAGGCCAGAATTGTCTCCCGCGCTTTCCAAAACTTGATCGCCTTGGTGGGATCGGGGTTTGCTCCGTTCCTTCCCATGGCCCAACCGCTGATGGCTGTCGCCAGTAGCTCGTCCGGTTTCTTGGTGGGATCGCGCCCCTGACGCTTCTCCTGTTCGGCCTGGCCAGCCAGATTCACGAAGGACTCAATCCGCAGCGCGGTATCGGGATGGAGTTCCGCGTAAACCGTTTCGCCCGCGGCGACAAGGTCATTCACGGGAGTCGAGAGAACCTTGCGTGGCCAGACAGCCCCAACAAGGCCACCACCAACCGCCAGGGCCGGCCTTGCCCGGTCCATACCCGTCACATCATCAAGAAGGTTTCGTAACAAGCGGCGACCGGCCTCAAAACGAATCTGGGTGGCATTGAGCTGGGCCATGAGCCTGGTTGCATCATCGCGTTGTTTGGCATCGGCGAGGTCATCCGGAAATGCCGCTTTTAGTTCCGCGGCATACTTGTATCGCCCTGCCCCGAGCGCCAGTTCCAACTCCTTGATTACTAACGCGGCTGTCGCCGTATCGATATCCTTTACTAGCTTCTCAAAAGACTCTTTCGCTTCCTTGGGCACACCAGTTGGGAACAGCTTTCGGATCTCATCCAGATCATCCTTGGCAATCTTGAGCCACCCGACATCAAGCATGAACTTGGCTATTGCAATGCGTCTTCCGGCATCCGGTTTATCTGCCGGTTCCGCAATGATGGGAGCCTGGTTCAAGATGATTTGCTGGTAACGTTTCCTTTCGTCCGCGTTGAGAGCCTCGGAGATCTCCTTCACCAAACCTGCCCGGGACAACTCCTTGTTTTTCAATGGGTTTAGTTTCACCAACACAGCCTCGGGAACACTGCCACTCCGCAAGCTGGCAAAAGTTTGGTCTGTGAGTTTGAACCACGCCAACTCGGGATTTGTCGAGAGAAGTTTGCGAATCTTGGCGGGCTCGAACTCGGTTGTTCGATATGCGGATGCCCACAAATGCGTTGGCGAAACCATATACGTGAAATACGGGTCGATGTGCGTAATCTGTTCCTCAATGATCTCCCAATTATTTGGCGGAACACTTACCTTGATTTTGCGTGTCCATTTGGCATCGTATTCTGACGTTGATTGGAGTACCGCGCCCTGCGGAAGTGGATCGTTGCCTTTACGACCATTGAATGTCGTCTTGTAGGCCTTGTAGTCCGGGCGGAGCTTGGTCTCTTTGCTGATCTCTCCCACGAGGCGCGCGTGGGTGCTGAACTTCACCCATTTTGGCCCCTCATCGATCATTTCAGATCCGTTTTCCTTGGCGTATGGGATTTGCCGACCCGTAGACGGGTCTGTCATCACCGCCATTTCCTTGGTAGGGTTCCCCTGGATCACGAACCCGTCTTTGAGGATAACCACTTCAGCGCTGGTGGCTGTGATTGCCAGGCCAACAAGCAACCCGCCGACTGCGGAGAGCTTCAACCAAAAGAAGCAGGAGCGGGTCGGAGTCATCTCGGGATACCTAACGTGTCGAAAAGGTTTGATTGTGGAAAGAGGATTACATCGTCAATTTCCGACTGTCGATTAGAAATCCGGCTTGCACAAAATGTCTGGCTGAGACTGTCCACATTTCATGATGGACCCTGGGCAGGGTCAAAGTCGGGCGAAGCCGATCACTTATTGTCCTCCTCCGTGAGTAACGGATCAACAGAAGATCGGGTGTAACTTGAAGTCGGATCCAGATTCCTCCAGCGTGATGTTCGTAACGGTGAATACACAACGACGAGAACGAAATTCTCTGTGGTTCTCTGGGATTATTGGCTTTTCCTACCGGTTCGGGTGTTCCGAACTCACTGCTGGAGGAATGTAAGTGTGGCCTGGAAATCTCAGTGTCGCGCGAAAAAGCTGGGAATCGACACCTCTGGCATTCGCAGGGTATACTGATTTGTAACGCGACATCCCACCATTCGTTGGCAGGTTGGAGGGCCGGTCATGCCGATCCGGTTCCGTTGTGGCTATTGTAACCGCTTGCTTGGCATCGCTCGCCGGAAAGCGGGTTCGGAGACGACTTGTCCGCACTGTGGCTACACCGTGACTGTCCCCGATGATCCCAGCGACGACCCACCCGAAATGGAAGATCTCGATGCGCTCTTGAATCCCATGTCAGAACCGGATCAGTCCCCTCCGGCATCACCATCTTCTTCCCCTCGATCGCAAGGTGCGGCCCCCACATTTCATCGCAATGCTCAGGCATCACCAGGAGCAACTCTTCAGACCGCTCCACCAGTTGCCCCAGTAGCAAGCTCTGGAATGCCAGGCACACGGCCAACGAAGGCTACGACTTCTGCCACTCAATCGGCTTCGACATCCACTCCTGATTCCCGGTCTCGGGATGAGCGGCCATTATTCGAGCGTGAAGTGGATGCGGTTCTGGGGAAGCCCGGCACAACCACCACCCCGAAGCGCGATGCACAATCGAAGCCCATGCCCACCTCGGGGATGGATGCGATGAGTCTTGGGAGCGAAGGCAATCACATTGTTCTCAGTGTTCAGAAAGCAACAGCTCTGGTGGTTGTCGCGGTGGTTTTGATCGCTCTCTCCTTCGCAGCTGGCTTCCTACTTGCATCCGCGAAATAAGAACAACCAGTCTTTCACAGCGAGAGAGCAACGCAGAATTTGAGACATATTTCGTTGCGTTCATTCTCGGCTCAGATCGCTTGTTGAAGTAGAAACGTGAAGGGGTTAGGCGAGAGGTAGGAACATGGTTTCGCTGTAGGACGGTCTGGGAAGGCCCGTCCTACAGGATCGCCAAAACGTCACTTCGATAGAACGAGGCCACGGTTTCCCCGTAATGTAAGCCTACAAGAACTCCTCGTTCGTATTGGATCGTCGCCGATGGCCAAGTCGCATCAAACACCGTCCCTCACCCGAGGCGAATGTCGACCGGTCCCGCGGCGAACGCGAACATTCCGGCCCAACTATCTGTCATTCGCAGGGACATACCAGTGCAATTTGAGTTGCCCGCACTGCTGCGTGCCCATCGAGTGGACTGATCGACTTGCAATTCCCGTGGCAGTTCGTTTTTTGGAACAAGCCCACGAATACGGGATTAAGATTCTTGGTTTCACGGGCGGTGAACCATTCCTGTACCCCGAGTTCCTGATCGCTCTCACTCAACGAGCGGCGACCCTCGGTTTTCGGTTCGACAAGATGATGACGAATGGAGTCTGGCACCGCGATAGGAAACATTTGGAGTCCGTCCTGATCCCACTCCGAGATGTGGGGTTTACCGGGAAGATCGGGCTGAGCGTCGATAAGTTCCACGGGATGGATATTGCGAAACTCGCGGGGTTTTGCCAGATGACCCGGGCTGTCTTCAATCGCGATAATGTGCTGTCGCTCAGTTATGCGAGCCGCTCGCAGGATCAGGGACTGGAACCAATCCACAGACTGGCCAAAGCACTCGATGGCGTAGTCGAATGGTCCGACATGCTCGGACGTTACATGCTGGTCAGCGATGAGTTGACCATGACGATGAACTGGAACCATTTGGCGACGGTCGAGCGAGCGGAGGGATTGCCAGGCAATCCGTGGGATGGAACGTGGTTTGAGGAGGATTACTGTGAAGGTCCGGGTCAGGCGTTGATTGTCAACCCGAAAGGAGAAGTGAAGCCCTGTTGTGGCTTTGCTTCGGACCTGGATCAACTGACCATTGGAAACATCCATACAGATAGTGTCGAGGACATCATCCGCTTTGCTCGGAAGCATCCTGTTGTGGGGACGATCTTCCGTAAGGGTTTATCCGCTCTCCGCGACGAGGTTCTCGGGCATAATCCAAACGCCTTGCCCGGCGCAACGAGTAATCATTGTTATTTCTGTTGGTATGTTCTGACCAAGAATCTCCTGAATCTTCCTGTCAGTTTTTCCCAAACCTCTCCACAAGGACGGGTAAGCCTTCCGCTGGCAAGCGATGCTCCTCAACCGGCCACCGTCCTTCCTGGTGAGACTGTGACAGCACTACTCATGGCATTCGATGGCAAGACAGTCTTTCTGTGGCGGGAAATACCGCCACAGATGCCCGTGGAGAAAGGGCATACCTACTTGATACACATCAGCGGTCGTGCTCCAGTTAAGCTGCCGCAAGAGCAAATGACGTGGACAGATTATCAGGCGTGGATCGACCGGCTCCGAGGCGAAGACTACACACTGACGACATCCAACTTCTCCCCCTGCCAAAAGTGAAGAACGAGTTCGCAATGAGCAAGAGTAAAGAGTCTGAAACTCTTTACTCCCTTGCCCTCTCATGCGTTTGGATTGTCACCCGTCACAATTGACATCAGCACAATATCCGTGCGTTCGCGCCAGTCGAGGTGATTCCAGAATCCCTTGCCCGAAATGTTGTCGACTTTGACCCAAAGATGCACTTTCTCGATCCCTTCGGCCTTTAATCTCATAAGGCACGCATCAACCAGTTGTCTCCCGAGCCCTTGTTCCCGGTATTCTGGCGTCACCGCGACATGGTGGAGGTATCCACGCCGACCATCGTGCCCGGCCAGGCTTACACCGACAAGTTCACCCGCTTCGGTGACAGCCGCGAAACTGCAACCGGGATTCCGGGTGAGGTATTTCGCCAATGCTGGCGGGCTATCGGCATCACGCAGCCCAATCCCGGGCAGACCTTGCCATAACAGCAACGCCGCGGGTATGTCTTCCACAACCATTGGGCGAAGGTGAATCATACCCCCACTCCCGAGAGATCAGATGTCAATCACCACGTGTGTGATCTATAACCCCGTGGCCGGGCGTGGAAGGGCTGAAAAGCAACTCAAGGAATTACCCACGAAACTCATGAAGGATATCGAGTTGCGTCCAACGCAAAGGCCAGGTCATTCGGTCGAACTGGCTCGCATCGCTGCGCAAGAAGGATTTGCCAAAGTTATCGCTGCGGGCGGGGATGGCACCGTTCACGAGGTCGCCAACGGTCTTTTGCAAAGTGGTCGGCGAGATGTGACATTTTCCGTCTGGCCCATCGGCTCCGCCAACGACTACGCCTACACGCTAGGTCTGATCGAATGGTGGAAGAAACGAACCGAGCAGTTGCCCACCGAAGCGCTCACCGTGGATGTTGGGCGAGTCACAGCGCCTGGGCGGGAAGCATTTGTTTTGGGTTGCCTGGGGATTGGATTCAACGGGATGGTCACGATCGAGGCACGAAAATGCAATTGGCTTGCTGGGATGCCGCTCTATGGGTGGGCCTTCCTCAAAGCGATGGTCAAGCATTTCGCCAAGCCCACCATGCGAATTCTGTTCGACGATCGGGAAGTTATCACCGCAACGCTTGCCTTGTCCATTCTCAACGGCCAGCGTGAAGGGAACTTTCCGCTCCGCCCCGCTGCGAGCCTGACTGATGGTCTGTTTGACTACATGCACGCCACGAACTTGAGTCGCAAGCACTTGATTCGGTATTTGCCTGCAATGGCGACAGGAAATCTACCCGAGAATCACCCGTTACTCCACCTCGGGCGAGCAAGGCGAATCGAAGTTCACTCCGAAGTTCCACTCTGTGTCCATGCCGATGGCGAGTTCGTTTGCGTTCCCACAGATGGTGTGAAGGAAGTTGCGGTTGAGGTGATCCCGGCACGACTGCGGGTTGAGGTGTATCGGCCGGCACTCTATGGCGGCCGGAAGTGATGCAAGAAAGTGTTTGGAAACAACAAAGCCCATCTGGCATAACCAGATGGGCTTTGGAGTTGAGAGCCATGGTCAGTTATGGGGGATCTCTATGCGGCACCAGCCGAGATCGAGGTAAGTGGCCTTCGCACTGTCGTTGTTAAAAATCTTCGGGTGGAGCGAGTAAACCACAAAGCGGCCGTTCTTCTCATCTTGAACCAAGCCGGCCTGTCGCAGGACGCCGAGGTGGTGAGAAACATTGACAATCTCAACACTCAAGGCTTTGGCCAGTTGTGTGACATTCATGGAACCCGCACGAAGACATTCAATAATCCTGATGCGGTTCGGTTCAGCAATGGCCTGGAGCATCTCAGCACATTGCTTGGCTTGTTTTGGATCGGTCATGGGAGTCCCTGAAACGAGGAAGAAGGTTGGGGAGAGGATGGCGATGAATGGGCGCGCCAGCCAGATTGCGGGCGGAACTGTATAACCCCACGGGAGATGGTGTCACACCGCAGAGTCATCTAATCATCATATTTACACACATCGAGATCATATGGCAAGTCCGCTCGATAATTCTTTTTTGCGAAGAGGCGAACACGAAAGTGTTGAGTTCCAAGAAGAAAATGCACTCTTTCTTCTTGGCGTGAGAAGGTCCAGCAGGGAATACCGGAGCGTTCGTCAACCCTTACGACCACACCGGGGGGCACCACAGGGTGGACCATCCCCGCGGCAGTTGGTGGCAGCGTTTCCATCGACAACCCGACCTGCTGCTGGGAGACCGATCAAGCGATCAACTGCCGGGCTTGAGCAACCGGGACATTGGACTTCGCGTGCTGGCTTCGCAGTCACCAGAACTTCAAATGTTTGCCCGCAACCGCGGCAGTTGTATTCGTGGAGGGGCATTGTAATCCTGCAACGGAGGAATTGAATCACTTGCGTCGTTTTTTATACAACTCACTCGCTTTGACGAGTATTTCCCTTTCTTCGGAAGTGAGGCTGTCCTGTCCGTACTGAGACACTTTCTCGAGAACCCGATCGAGCTTGGCCTCCAGATGTTCATCCACGGCTTCTTTCGGTCGAGGCTGGCTTTCGACAGCCGCCCCGACGGGTTCGGCTCTATCTACCTCTGGTTCCACTGGCAAAAGACGGAGAGTTGGGCGAGATCGCCGTGCGGCCGTTCGGGGAGATCGCGCGAAAAGTCCACTGAAACGGAGGTTGGACTGGTAATAGAGAAGTCCAAACAGGGCACCTCCCAGGTGTGCGAAATAGGCGATTCCTCCTGCTCGCCCCAAGGCCCCGTATACGTCCATCAAGACGTAGAGAGGCACCAACAGCCAGACAGGTACTGGGAGGATGAAGAACAGCAGCACTCGCTGGTTTGGAAAGTGAAGAGCGAACAGAACCAGCACCGCCATCACCGCACCACTGGCTCCAATGGCAGATGCTTGAGGTGTCAGGTTAGCTAATTGCGCGAGCAGGTAAATCCCGCTGGCAAACAATCCCCCAGCAAAGTAAAACAGCACGATTTCGCGTGAGCCATAGATATCCTCAAGCCTACTTCCAGCCCAATAAAGCACAAGCATGTTGAAGAACAGGTGCCACGGACTGGCGTGGAGGAAGAGTGGAGTGAGTAATCGCCAGACTTCACCATCGAGGATGTCGTTGCGAGAGTATTTTCCAATCTTGCACAGTTCGCTTGAGAGTGCCCCTTGAGGACCTGTCAAGCATTGTAAGAAAAAAACAACCGTCGTGATGATGATGAGCCAAACGACGGCCCCCTGTCGCCCCCAGGCATCCAGGAGACTGCGCGACCCTTCACGGTAGTAATCCCGGTCTTGGATGCCCATGCCAGCTCCCGGCCGCACTGTTCCTTCGTACTTTCAACCGTCTGGTTCAAACGTCGCGATCCAGGTGATTAAGCCAAACGTCTTACAAGGCGTGAAACTCAGTCGATTTTCCCTGGTTGGTGTGATCAGCTTGGAGCCTTGAACTTCAGCTCACCCCTTCAACTTAGCAAACCGAACGTGTGAGGGGAACGAGAGGTTTCCCGATGTCCGATCGATCCCATTTATTAGCCGAAATTAAGCCCTTGACACATCTCCTTTGCAGGACTACAAAAAAATTGCTTCGGCTCTATCGTCTAGTGGCCTAGGACGTAGCCCTCTCAAGGCTAAGACTCGGGTTCAAATCCCGATAGGGTCAGTGAAAACCCGCGATTCTTCGCGGGTTTTTCTGTCTGCCATCAGCACATTCGACCAAACGATCTCCATTGCGACTAGTACGAATGTTTCAACGACGCCAGAAATCATATCGTAAATACTTTTTTGATAATAATTTACAGCCAATTCGTTCGAGGCCACTGGGCGCGTACTCGCTTGTTGATGGGCTAAATGTTTCTGCGAATAATCATAAATCATTATTCCATAATATATTACAGCAATAGCTCACAATATTTCCACTCAAAAAGTCATTCTCATCGGCGCGAATGGCGCGCGCACTATGCCTGCCGAAAACTTTCGCAGCATATCCCTCTCTCAAGGGGGGGTCGGTAAAGTGTCGATCATGCACTTGGGGAGTGCTTTCTTCAACTCCGCCACACCCGCATCTGTCACCTTGTCCCCGGCGAGATTCAGGTAGGTGAGCGCTTTGAGTTGCGCAATTTCCTTGAGACCAGCATCCGTCAGTTTGGTGCCCATGAGGTCCAAGTGAGCTAGTCCCTTGAGTGGTACGAGTTCCTTCAAGCCCACACCTTCCACCTTGGTGCCGCTGAGACCCAGATCAGTAAGCACTTTGAGTTGTGCGATTTCCTTAAGCCCTGCATCTGTCACCTCGGTGAAGTTCAGGAACAGGGTGGTGAGCCCCACAAGTGGTGCGAGTTCTTTCAGCCCCCCATCCGTCACCTTGGTGCCGCCAAGATACAGTTTCGTGAGTGCTTTGAGCTGTGCGATTTCCTTGAGTCCTGCATCTGTCACCTTTGTGCCGGTGAGAAGCAATGTGGTAAGCCCTTTGAGTGGAGTGAGTTCTTTCAGACCTTCTCCCGAGACCATCGTGTTGCTCAAATCCAGATAAACCAGCCCTTTGAGTTGTGCGATTTCCTTCAAGCCTGCATCCGTCACCCCGGTGAAATTCAGGTATAGGGTGGTGAGTGCTTTCAGTTGTGGGATTTCCTTGAGTCCCACATCCGTCACCTTGGTGCCGGTGAGACCCAGGCTGGTGAGTGCTTTGAGTTGTGGGATATCTTTCAGCCCCGCATCAGTTACCAGTGTACCAGCGAGACCCAAGTCGGTGAGGGCTTTGAGTTGGGCGATTTCCTTGAGCCCCGCATCCGTCACTTGGGTGCCATTGAGAACCAGGACGGTAAGCTTGTTGAGTTGTGCGAGTTCCTTCAGGCCTTCACCCGAGAACATGGTGTTACTGAGATCCAGGTAGTCCAGTTCTTTAAGTTGTGCGAGTTCTTTCACTCCCGCGGGAGTTCCCTTGATGCCGTGAAGGCCCAGGTAGGTTAGCCCTTTGAGTTGCCCGATTTCTTTCAGCCCGGCATCGGTCATTTTGGGGAGGATAAGGCCCAGTTTGTTGAGCCCCTTGAGTTGGGTGAATTCCTTCAACCCAGTATCTGTCACCTCGGTACACCAGAGGAATAGGTAAGTAAGCCCTTTGAGTTGTGCCAGTTCCTTCAAACCCGAATCCGTTACCTTCGGGGAGGCTACTTCCAGGCTGGTAAGGTTTTTGAGCGTAGCGAGTTCCTTCAACACCGCATCAGTCACTTCGGGACCCCCCATGCTCACTCCCACGATGGGCTTGCCTGGCTTGGTATCGTCTCGACTCACTTTCCCGCCAAGTTTCTCGATTGCCGCAACGGATTTATCCTCAGCCTCATCCGCTTTGATCCGCCCGACTCCACAAACCCCGATCGCCAGGACGATGAACCAACTTCTGATTTGCATCGGTCGCTCTCCTTCAACGTCGGTAATGACAATTCCACGACGAGTGTAACGCGCGCGAAGGGCAAAGGGAACGACCTGTTGGGTCCAATGAGAACTTGACGGGTTGGCGTAATCTCCAGTTGCACCAATATGCCCGGGTTAGCCCTTTCGCCGCTTCGCCACTCTGAAACGCGATGAATACTTCGTTGCCGAAAAGCTGTAGAATGGCTTAAGGTTCTGTCGCCCGTTACACTCTCCCTCGGAGCGATGCCATGACCTCTCGTCCCGATCGCCGGTCGTTTATGTCTGCTTCCACTCTTGGTGTCGGGAGTCTCTCATTCCTCAATAGCCTGCCGGCTGTGTCTGCCGCGGAGTCAAAGCCAGACCCGAATCTTTTGCGACTTGATACGGGCATTGAGCCCCTCGTTCGTCTCCTCGAAGATACTCCCCGAGAGAAGTTGCTGGAAGAGGTGGGCTCGCGCATCAAGAACGGCCTCGCTTATCGCGATGTCCTGACTGCCCTTCTCCTGGCCGGAGTACGAAATGTGCCGCCGCGCCCGACTGTCGGGTTCAAGTTCCACGCGGTGCTGGTGGTCAATTCGGCTCACCTTGCCGCTCTGGCTGGCCCAGACAGGGAACGATGGCTTCCGCTGTTTTGGGCGATGGATAACTTCAAGTCTTCGCAAGCTCAAACCATCAAGGAAAACAATGGCTGGCGGATGAAACCAGTGGATGAATCGAAACTTCCATCAATCGAGAAAGCCCGGGAAGCGTTCATCGCGTCGATGGATAACTGGGATGAGGAAGGGCTGGATGTGGCAACCGCGGCACTGGTTCGTTCGGGACAACCGGGTGAGTTGTTCGATCTCTATGCGCGTTTCGGGTGCCGGGATTTTCGCGATATTGGACACAAAGCCATTTATGTTGCTAATGCTTTTCGTGCGCTCGAAGTGATCGGCTGGCAGCATGCTGAGCCGGTTCTGCGATCTGTCTCCTATGCCTTGCTTCAACACGATGGAGGCAACCCCGCGAAACAGGACGCGGAACCCGACCGCTGTGGTCGACGCAACGCGGAGCTTGCCCGAAAGATCAAACCCGACTGGCGCGGAATGAAAGGCGGTGGGCAGGCGACAAGCGATATCCTCGCAGCAAGCAGAACCGCCTCGGATGCGGATTTGAGTCAGGAAGTTGTGACGCTTCTGAATGCAGGCAATGGGCCGCAAGTGGTGTGGGATGGGTTATTCCTGGCTGGAGGGGAACTGCTCATGCGACAACCCGGGATTGTGGCTCTTCACTCCCTGACATCTCTGAATGCTCTGCATTACACGTTCCAGCGAACTGGGGACGAAAACAACCGGAAGCTCCTGCTTCTCCAGGCCGCGGCGTTTGTTCCACTATTCCGGCAGGCGATGAAAGGCCGGGGCAAAGTTGAAGAAGCGAAGATCGATGAGCTTCGACCGACCAAAGGCATGGAGGATCAAGACATTGGCAATATTTACGCCACATTGTCGAAAGATAAAGCTGCCGCAGCGGGAATGGCACTCGCTTACCTGAATGACCACCCTAATAGAGCCAAAGAATTGATCGATGCCGGGCGACTCCTGATCTTCCTGAAGGGGACAGATTCGCATGACTATAAGTTCAGTTCGGCGGTGATGGAGGACTACGCATCCATTTCTCCTGCCTGGCGCAACCGATTCCTGGCTGCGAGCCTGTTTTGGCTGAAGGGATCGGCCGCTGGGGATTCACCGCTCCTGAAGCGAACCCTAGCGGCGTTGGCATGAGAGTAGGCGGCCGAACCAATCTCTGAGTGACCAACTGCCCCCAATCATCGATTGGGGGCTTGTCATTACTCTTCATCACTCCGTAGCTTCGCAAGAACGCTGTAATCCTCAAGAGTCGTGGTGTCCTGGGTGCTTTCCTTCCCCGCGGCGATATCTCGCAAGAGTCGCCGCATGATTTTCCCGCTGCGCGTTTTTGGCAGAGTGTCGGTGAAACGTACCTCGTCCGGTCGAGCCAGTGAACCGATGTTTTGCACAACATGGGCTTTCAACTCGTTCTTGACCTCATCGCCCGGACTCACTCCCTGCTTGAGTGTGACAAAGCAGACGATCCCCTCACCCTTGAGGGCATCCGGGCGACCAACGACCGCAGCTTCAGCCACCTTCGGGTGATTCGCGAGCGCACTCTCGACCTCCATTGTGCTGAGTCGATGGCCGCTCACGTTTAGCACATCATCCACCCTGCCCATCACCCAGATGTAACCATCCTCATCCTGGCGAGCCCCATCCGATGTGAAGTAAGCTCCCTTGATGTGGCTCCAGTAGGTTGCCTTGTAACGCTCATCGTCGCCATAAATCGTCCGCATCATGCTCGGCCAAGGTCGCTTCACTACCAGAAAACCGCCCTGGTTCGGCTTTACGGTATTGCCGGATTTATCGACGACTTCCGCAATAATTCCTGGCAATGGCTTCGTGGCGCTTCCGGGCTTTGTTGTAACTGCACCGGGGAGTGGTGCAATCATGATTGCACCGGTCTCCGTTTGCCACCAGGTATCGACAACCGGACACCGCCCGCCACCAATCACCTGTTGATACCAGATCCATGCTTCGGGATTGATCGGCTCGCCCACGCTGCCGAGAACCCGGAGGCTGGAGAGATCGTGTCCTTTGGGCCCGTGATCGCCCCACTTGATGAAGGCTCGAATAGCAGTTGGGGCTGTGTAAAAGACGCTCACTTTGTATTTGTCGATGATTTCCCAGAACCGATCTTCGCGCGGGTGGTTCGGTGCCCCTTCATACATCACCACGGTGCTTCCGTTGCACAGCGGACCATACACGATGTAGCTGTGTCCGGTGACCCATCCCACATCCGCGGTACACCAGTAAACATCTTCCTCTTTGATGTCGAATACCCACTTGTGCGTAAGCGATGTACCGAGCAAATAGCCGCCAGTGGTGTGCAGGACACCCTTGGGTTTTCCGGTGCTTCCCGAGGTGTAGAGAATGTAAAGAGGATGTTCGCTATCGAGTGGCTCCGCGGGGCAATCCGCCGAAGCGGATGCCATCAGATCGTGCCACCACACATCCCGCCCGGCTTTCATTTCAACAGCCGTGTTGCACCGATTCAGAACGATACACTTTTCGACGGTAGGTGATTTCGCGAGAGCCGTATCGACGTTCACCTTCAAGGGAACGACTTTTCCTCGCCGCCAGCCGCCATCGGCAGTGATGATGATCTTGCTTTTCGCATCGTTGTTACGATCGGCGACAGCATCCGCCGAGAATCCACCAAACACCACCGAGTGCGTAGCTCCGATCCGCGCGCAGGCAAGCATCGCAATCGCCGCTTCGGGCACCATTGGCATGTAGATTGTGACCCGATCCCCCTTCCCCACCCCAAGCGATTTCAGACCGTTGGCACACTTACACACTTCGCGATGAAGTTGCTGATACGTGAGAGTGCGGCTGTCCCCGGGTTCACCCTCGAAGATGATTGCTGCTTTGTTTTTTCGCCAGGATGCCAGATGCCGATCCAGGCAATTGAAGCTCGCGTTCAACTGCCCGCCAACGAACCACTTCGCATGCGGTGCTTTGTATCCCAAGACTTGAACCAGTGGAGACTTTTCGCCTGTTCGGCCCAGAACGCATCCGGATCGGTTCGTGCCCATTCCGCAAGCCGGTCGCGCTCGTCTGGTCCAACATTGGCCCTGGCAACAAACTCCGCTGAGGGAGGGAAGGATCGTGTTTCCTTGAGAACGCTGAGGATGTTCGTATCTGGAGAGGGCATGGTTGTTGGTCCTCGATCTTTCGTCCGGGTACATGGTTCCTGGACGCTACAGGGGAGCTTGATGGTTGGTATAACGGACAGAGGACGAAGCACCAAGCACCAAGGACTCTTGATCGATGCCCGAGAAAACATTTACCATCGCTGCCGTTCAGATGCGAATTGCTCCAGACCGCGAAACCAACCTCGCAAAGGCCGAGGAAGCAATTGCGGCCGCAGCCAAGCAGGGGGCGCAAATTGTTTGCCTGCCCGAGCTTTTCACTGGTTTTTACTTTTGCCAAAAGGAAGACATAACGCTCTTCGACCTTGCGGAACCAATTCCAGGCCCGAGTTCCGACCGACTCGGAGCAGCCGCCAAGCGAAATGGCGTC
>Ga0206850_10214_pt1 | contig 16688 bp, 13 predicted proteins | sample Alteio_BWOrgCont_16_FD_152885 | JGI IMG/M metagenome (GOLD analysis project Ga0206850, IMG submission 152885) | Enriched cells from forest soil in Barre Woods Harvard Forest LTER site, Petersham, Massachusetts, United States -... | ecosystem: Environmental > Terrestrial > Soil > Temperate forest >...
ATGGCCTGGAAAAGATCGGCACGGTCGATTGGTACGATCTGGGGGCTGAAGAACTGGTCGGATCTCAGAATATCAGTGGGTCGTGGGGTCGAGGTGGTCGTGGGGCCGAGGTGGACACAGCCTTTGCCTTGCTATTCCTGGCTCGCTCGAACCTGGTTACCGACCTCTCCAACAAGGTGCAACGGGGATCATCGACGGCCGAACTTCGCGCGGGTGCTGGCCCTCCATTCGGTGGCGACAACCCCGCGGCGACCACAGATACCAAACCCACCGTTCCCCCCACGGCTACCACAGGTACCAAGCCAGCCGTTCCCACTGAGCCGACCGAACCCCGTCGGCCAGAGGTGACTGTGATTCGACCGACATCCCCTGGTACCGATGATCCGAAAACCCTGGCTGCGGAACTGGTCGGGGCAATGGGGTTGGAATGGGAAAAGGTGTTGACAAAGGCACGGGATGGAAAAGGAACAGCATACACCCAGGCTCTGGTTCTTGCCCTCGCTCGTCTCGACGGCGATCGTCTTAAGTTTGCTCGTGAGGCACTCGCCGAACGCTTGACGAGAATGACGGCGGAAACTTTGCGTTCGATGGCAAAGTCCGAGGAAGCAGAACTTCGCCGGGCGGCGGTGTTGGCGATGGCGATGAAGGACGACAAGGCTTACATCCCCGATCTGATCGGAGCCATTCTCGATAACGAAGAAATTGTCGTCCGCGCTGCCAAAGCGGGACTCAAAAGCATCTCCGGACAAGATTTCGGACCCGCAGCCAACGCCACCATCAGCGATAAGAAACTTGCCGCTAATGCCTGGCTGGACTGGCTGCGTAAACAAAAGGAGTGAGAGTTCGAGGATTGCTGGAACTCCAGCATAGTTTGCGGTAATACGCCTCATTCCATCTATTACCCGCCATACCCCCATCATTGAACCAGGCCGGAAATCCATTACGCAGGCATTGCCCTCCAGAATCCTTCCACCCCACACTTCGGCGCAGCCGGAGTTCAGAGACTCGCTTGCCAGTTCGTCCCGGGGTTGCTCTTCAAACGTCTCCGTTGTAGTTTCAAATCTATTCCACCATTTTTCACGCCGACCCACTGGGGATATTCCCAGACAACCCATCATTTCCCAAGGTCAGCCAATGCCAATCACTGTTGTCTGCCCCGGTTGTTCCACAAAGTTAAATGCTCCGGACTCCGCTGCTGGCAAGAAGGTGAAATGCCCCAAGGCCGGGTGTGGCACAGTCATTGGAGTTCCGGAACCGCTGACCCCTCAGTTTGAGGAGGTCGAGGACAATCCGCCACCGAAGCCCACACCCAAGAAGGCAGTCCAAGCGGTGGTCGAGGATGATCCGCTACCGAAGAAGAAACGCCGCAATGATGACGACGAAGACGAGGACGAACGGCCAAAGACAAAGAGCAAACGTCGCCGCGATGATGACGACGAGGATGAACGGCCAAAAAACAAACGTCGTCAGGATGATGACGACGAAGATGAACGACCACGAAAGAAGAAGAAAAAGCAAAAGAGTGCCGGACTGTCTCCCGTGTTGTTGGTAGGGATAATCTTTGGAGGGTTGTTGCTTCTCGGTGGGGTCGGGTATGGGGTCTATGCGCTGGCGTTTAAGAAAGACGAGACGACCAACTCCGGCGGTGGGTCTGGAGGGGGATCAGGTGGCGGGTCTGGCTCATCATCGAAAGCTCCCGTGCCCGCGGGATGGGTAGAATTCAAGTCAGAGAGCAACGGGTTCAAGGCTTACTTCCCGGTCAAGCCGAAGGAAATCAATTTTGACCCGCTCAAGATTTTCGAGGGCGAAGACAAGCCATCAAAATACGGCTGCGTCGTGTTCGTTCAGCCATCTCCCACCAACATCTACCCCGAAAAGCGAAAAGAGGCGGGTGCCGAGATCCTCAAAACGATCGTCGTCGGTTTCGGGGCAAAGGAACTCTCCCGTAAGGACAGTACTCTGGCCGGGCAGGCGACCACAGAAATTGTTTTCGAGATTCCACCTGAGAAAGACTCTGCACCCGCCAAGGGACCGCCGGCTAAGGGGCCACCCGCCAAGGGTAAGCCGGAGGGCAAAACCATGGATCAAAATGCGGGTCGAGCGGTGTTTCGGGTAATCGTCACTGATACCAAAGTCGTTATGGTAGGAGTGTCCTTCGAGACCGGTATGCCCAAGCCCGAATGGGTGAACGGATTCTTCGACAACTTCGAGTTGGTGAAGTAACGCAGATTATGCCTTTGTGCGAGGTTTATGCCAACATACTAGCGGAATTTTGAGCTTTTTGGGCTATTTTCGAGAACATGGAATTGTACGTTGCAATCGCGTTTTTAACAGCGCCGAATGCGACTCTCATGGTCGCCTGTCGAGTTCCGGGATGTACCACAATTCGACCGCTTTTCCATCGCTCAACAACAACAGATCATCGTCGGGTCCATAGGCAATCGCTTTGGCCGCGGGCCGTCGAACCTTCAAGATCGCCCGTTGGGCCGAAAGATCCCAAACCGAGATCGTTCCCTCCGCATCCTTCGCGGCCAGATGTGTACCCGATGGGCTGAACGATAGGTGAGTGATCGCTGCGGATGCTGAGGCGATGAACGTCTTCGGTATCATGGATTTATCCGCCCAGATGCCGATCACGCCCTTGTCATCTCCCGTAGCGAAGTCCCATGTGTTGAGCGATGCGGCCCACGCCCGAACGGGTGCCTTGTGTTCGCGAGTTGCGATGGTGGAACCGGGACCAGATGCCCCCCACGACAAGATGCTCCCATCCGGCATCCCACCGAGCAACTTGCCAGTCGGATGCCAGGCCAGGAACGTCAGGTGGCCTGCTGGGGCAGCAAGCAGGCCCTTCGCATCGTTTGGGATCTGTTCGTCCGTCGCAGCCGTGACAAGAAATCCCTTCGTTTTGGGGGGCGTTGCTGCTTTCTTGGGAGCAGATACCGGCTTCTTGATGAGCGATGTGGGGACGTGCCGGATCGTCAGCGTGTTTCCGCGAAGGGATGCAAACCGCTCCCCACCCTGGGCCGCAAACACGGCAATGAAATCGCCCGGAATCTTCACCGGAACCTCCGGTGGAGTGTTCCACAACGCCGCGACCGTTCCGCCTGTGCAGGTCATGTAGATGATGCTCCCGGTCGCATCGAACTGGATGTTCGTGGACGGCCCATCCGATTTTGGACCGAGATCGAAATCGGATGGGTCGATGGTCGCTCGCTCGAACCGCCAGATCCGGGTTATGCCGTTCTTGTACCCAATCACGAGTACGGAACAATCCGGTGCAGTAGCGAGAGCAGACACATCATCCGGACCATCCTCGAAGCGATACACACCATTCTTGTACGCAACATCCATCGCAGTTGATGGGCGCTGCACGGGAGGGTCTGGAGGTGGCTTGGGGTTTTGGTCGGATGGCTTGGGGGGCGGTTGAGCCGGCAGCTCCGATTTCGATTGTTCGCTCGCATCCTTGCGGCCAGCAAGATACGCTGTGGTTCCAAAGAGGAATAAGCCGGTCACCAACGCCCCGATTGAGGTCATCGTGGCGACCTTTCCGAGTATGGACATCCTCGTAAGGAGTACAACCGCGGCGTTCGCCAGCAGCCCGGCAACGGCAAACGCAATCCCTAGTTTCAAGCCGATTTCCGTGCCGAGGTTGGCGGTTTGCGACAGAACGATTGGGCCAACGGCCACGCTGAGAGCCAGCATGAGCGCCAGCCCAAGCATCCACCGTGGACTGCGGCGATACTCCCCGGGCTTGGGTACCCCACGTTCTCCCGCTAGAAATGCCGCTGTATCTTCGGCTAACTGTTGGGCATTGTGGTTACAGAACGCAAACGCAACTCTCCGCCCGTCCGGAAGCGTTACATCCAGTCCATAGCGACCTGCAAAACTCACTGGCGAGCGAATCGGCACGTACAGAAACGGACGGTACGGGATGCTTTCGAGGAACACTCCATGCGCTACGAACACTGCTTCGCACGGCCCGTGGAACAGATTGGCCGAATCAGCGGTTACCTGGATCGGAACGCGGAACGGTGGTGGGCCAGCAAGTAGAATCGCGGGCGGGTCATCATCAAGCGATAGTGGTTCGGGTTGATTCCCGGTTGTTGGAGAAGCCTGGACGTTTTTCTTCGAGTCGTTCGGTTTTGTCGGTCGTGGGGGTGGAACTAATGGAGGGGTAGTGGGGTTAATAAAGGGATACGGTAATGGGTCTTCTTCGCGTTCCGGGGGTGTCGATCGGCTTTCCGCGGTCTGGATGGATTCATTTGCCAGCGTTGGAAGATACGCAGTGGCATTGAGGGCTGCCGCGACATCCACACGGGCATTGCATTTGGGGCACTTGGCTTTTTTCTTGGTGAACTCAGGCGGTAGCTTCAGCCGTGTCCCGCACGCCCGACAGATCACGGAGGCCGACATGGAACGCCCTCACAAAAGGAATGCCAGTATCAGTTTACTCTGCTGCCTGGGGATTGTGGCAGCATCAAGCGTTACAGGTTCACACGCTGGGATACCGTACTTTTTTTCTGTGTGAGTGGGTAAATCCGTGTAATGCGCAAACTCTGGGGGATTTTCCGATAACTCCGCGTATTGCGTCCGATCTCACCCGGACAACCGATGTTGAATTCTTGTCGCGGATTCGCCCATATGGTGGAGTAGAATAGGGGGTATCTTCATCCGTACCTTACCTTTGATCGCGGTCCAGAATCGTCCATGACCACCGTTCGCTTGACCTGCCCCTGCGGGCACACCTGGGAACACCCGCGTGCCGACCGTCTCCCCACTGACTTGAGGGAGATTTGTCCAGAATGCGCTATTGCCTCGCAGAATACTCTTGAGCCCTCATCTCACCCTGGCCCAGTATCCGGAACATCGAAGAGTGGAACGAATTCGCCCGCGGCCAAGACGGTTGCCTCGTCATCGACCGACCCGGGCCGAGCAGTGGACTCGACAGTTCCTACAGGACGGGTTGTTGCCGGCTTCGAGATCCTGGAGGAGATCAACCGCGGCGGCATGGGGGTGATCTACAAGGCCCGACAGATCGCCATGAAGCGAATCGTCGCCCTGAAAGCCATTACCCCATCCAAACTCGAACTACCGGGTGCCCGAGACCGGTTCATGGCGGAAGTGCAGGCATCCGCCCGGCTCAACCACCAGAACATTGTGCAGGTATACGACACCGATCTGGATGGGCCATTTCCGTATTTGGTGATGGAGTATGTCCCGGGCATCGATTTGCTACGGCTCGTTCGCAAGGGTGGTCCACTCCCAATACCGGATGCAGTTTATTACATCCGACAAGCGGCTGAGGGTCTTCAGCATGCTTTTGAAAAGGGGCTCGTTCACAGGGACATCAAGCCGAGCAACCTGATTGTTACTCCTGCCCCAATTGGAGCGGCCGAACTCAAGACAGGCAAACGTCCCCTGGTAAAAATCCTCGATATGGGACTTGCTCGGGTGGTAACACCCGAAGAGAGAGACACGCAACCGGATTTGACTCAGGCCGGCGTTTTCCTCGGAACCCCGGACTACGTTTCTCCCGAACAGGCGGAGGACGCCACCCAGGCGGATATTCGCTCGGACATTTACAGCCTTGGCGGAAGTCTTTATTTCCTTCTCACGGGACTGGTGCCATTCCCGGGCAAGACACTGGTGGAAAAGATCCGCCGGGCGCTCACCGATCCGCCACCATCGGCCGTTGCCAAGCGTAAAGAGGTTCACCCAGCGCTGAACGCAGTTATTCGCAAGATGATGGCTCGAAACCCAGAGGAACGATATCGGACGCCCGGTGAGGTGGTGGCTGCCCTCGACCGTGCCATGCGAGGCGATGCTCTCGCTCTCCCCGGGCCAGATAGTGCCTTTGAACCCGATTCTGAGCCCGCCCCAGAAGCAATTGCTCAGGTGAAGGCACACAACGGAGCCCTCCGTGGGATTGCGGTGACGACAACTCCTGATGGACCGGTTCTCGTTAGCGCGGGAGACGACAGCAAGCTCCGGATGTGGCAGTTGGCAACCCTTCAGGAAGTCAAGACGTTTGTCGGAGACCTTGGCGCGGTGGAGCAACTTGTCATCGCTCCGAACGGGAAGCGAGCCGCGACCTGCGCCATCCGACTCACCACTTCCGAGATGGGGGTGCAGTTATGGGATCTCGCCACCGGAGCAGAACAGCGGCGACTCCGTGGCCCGGCCGACAATATTCGTTGCGTGGCCATCTCGCCGGACAGCAAAGCTATCGCTGCGGGATCGGATGACAGTATGGTTTGGGTCTGGTCATCGGACCATCACGGGCCGAAGACGGTGTGCATGAAGGGGCACACCGGATCGGTCACCGGAGTCGTCTTCGTCTCCACCGATTCGTTGTTGTCGGCTGGTGCGGATGGAACGGTGCGTCAGTGGGAGTTGCGAACCGGCAAGACAAAGGGGATTCTCCCTGCTGGAGTGGGACCGCTCATTGCTCTTGCCTATGGCGGAAAGCGCGTAGCGGTTGCCGGCAACACCCTCGCGGTACGCATGCCGACCGGGCAGTTCGCCAAACTTGAAGGGCACGATGGGCCGGTATTGTGTTGTGCATTCAGTCCGGATGGGCGTTTCCTGGTCAGTGGCGGATTGGACAGGACTGTTCGTGTGTGGAGCGCGGAAGAGGCCACAGCGCTAACTACATTTCCCGGTCATACGGGCGCTGTGCGTTCCGTCGCGTTTGACCCCTCGGGGAAGGCTCTGTTCTCCGGCGGGGATGATGGTCTCCTTCAACGTTGGCCAGCCCCACAGATGTGAAACTCAGGAGCCACGAGTCAGGATGACATCGGTTGGCTACGCAATCGGTATATGATGGACTCCCCATTCGATCCGACACTCTTGAAGCACACGAGTCTGGTGGTCACCACGTTTCAGACCATTGGAACACTGCTGATCGCGCTGTTGCTTCGATTGCTCACGTGGGGAATTCCGGGACGCTTCCTTCACTATTGGGCGAGGGGGTGGGTGGGGCTTGCAGTGGGTCTCATCAGCCTCAATCTGTCTGTTCTGATCGTGCCATTACTACCCCCCCAGTTTGAACCGCAGATTCGACGACCGGCCCTGGCAGCCTACGCCATGTTTGAATACGCCTTCGGATTCTTCCTATGGGCGGGCTGCCGGGCATATGCCTGGGGAACTCCGTTGAGTGGTCGGGACTGGTGGCTCTTTGTACCAGCAGCAGCGTTCGGGGTTATTGCACCCGCATTCCTCACCGATATCAATGTTCTGTTCCCCTTTCATGCCGCAGTGCTAGGCGGCTTTTGCCTGCTTGCTCTGCTCGCAACGACAGGTTGCCGCCCAGACGCCCGGCAGACGGTTATCGGGCTGCGCCTGACCCAGATGGCGATGGCTGGACTCGCCTTGTTGTTCTGGCATTACGCACTCGTGATGGGATGGTCACTGACGCAGACACCGAGGCCGAACCTGGAGTATCTCCAGTTCTCCGCGCTTTATGATGCACTGATTGAAACGCTACTGGGCTTCGGGATGGTGGTCCTTGGCACGGACAGCGTCCGCCGGGAACTGGAGGCCAAGAACCGTGAGTTGGCGGAGACGAACTGTCGATTGGCCCAGGCATCCGAACAACTCGCGATCGCTGCGAGAACCGACCCCCTGACCGGCCTGCTGAACCGGCGCGCTCTCGACGCCATGCTCGCGGATCGAGCGGGTGTACCATTTGCCGGCACGCTTGCCGTGGTGGACCTTAACGACCTCAAGAAGCTAAACGATGTCCACGGGCACTCAGCGGGGGACGCTGCGATTCAACTGGTTGCTCGGGCGCTACGTGTACAGTTCCGGATTACCGATCCCGTCTTCCGAATCGGTGGAGATGAGTTCCTTGTGATCCTGGAGGGCGGTCACACCTCGGACCTGATCGGTCGTCTCCACTCGCTCGATGTCGCTCTCCGAGGGCTTCGATTACCCGGTGTGCCGACGCCGGTGGATGTGGTGGTCTCGTGGGGAATGGCCGACTTCGCTTCTCCTTCCCAGTTGATTGAGGCTTTCGCCGCAGCGGATGTCGAAATGTATGCGTGCAAGGCTCGCCGCAAGGCAACGAAGGTTGGGTAAAGCTAGTGTTCAGTGTTCAGTGAAGACATTGACACCACGTTTACGTTGTCTGAGGTCTTTAACTGAACATTGAACACTAAACACTCACCCCACTCATTTCGCAAACGACTTGAGGATCACGGGACCGGGGACGGCCATTTTCAGGATCATCTGAACCGATGAGCCGGCACCAGGCTTCTGCTCCAGTTTGGGTATGTCTTTGGGATCGGGCTTTTCTCGGGGTGGTGGTGCTTTCGCCGGTGGCTCGCTGGCCAGCAAACCGCGGCGATTGGGGATCGCGGCTCCCGGACTGCCATCAATGGTGAGCGTCAAGGCGGCCATGCCGACAACAGCTCCGTGTTTGTTCAGCACGGGACTTCCGCTCGACCCACCCGCATATTCGGCGGTCAGACCCATCCATCGCTCTCGTTTCCCATCGTCGTTCTTGTTTGTGCTGTAGCGTGTAACGAATCCCTGGGTGAATACGAAATAATTATCTCCGGGGTGGCCGAGAACGCCGACCCACGACCCGATTTCGAGGTATGTATCGGCAAGAGGAAGTGGTTTGAGCCCTTTGGCATCGATCTTCACGATAGCCACATCCGCGACCTTGTCCCCGCCCAGGAAGTCGATGACGGGATAGACGTTGCCCTTGTAATCGACAGCCCCGAACACCTCACTCTCTTCCAGCTCCTCGAAGACGTGCCAGTTCGTGACCAAAACCCCATCCGCCGCTGCAACCCAGGCCGTTGCATACAGCCCATCGCGCCATTCTTCTTCTTTTTCCTTGTCCTTGCTTTTGTGAACGCTGCCGATGATAAACACCGAAGGCAGCGCAGTCTTATATATCTCATCGGGTGAGAGAAGTTTGTCGCTGGGTTTGCTGGGCGCAATCTTGGCTTTCGTCCCGGATTTGAGCTTAGCAATCAGCCCGTCATTGGCGAGACACTTCCCATCCTTGGCCAATCCCTTAAGCTTCGTCATGAAATCATCGAACAGCTTTTCATCGTCCACGAACCACGGCTTTGTTGCGTGAGGCGGAGCGGCCTCGGGCTCCTGGGCCATCGCAACGGGAGCAAGTGCGAGGATGAACGAGATCATGAGCCAGATAAACGACTTCAATGGGATGCGGGCCATTGATATCCTCGCTCAATTAAGGCGATTTGGACGAAGTCGCAGAGACCATACCGTGCTTACTCGATACGTCCAGCCCGAGTTTGAGCGTACCCGGTTTCGAGCCGAAGAGTCAGTTCTGGGAACTTGTCGAAGAGCCTCTTGAGTGGGCGTTTCTCGTGGCGGGTCAGCGAATAGGCAGTTAGCAAAGGCAATGCAGCCGTCGAGTCGATATAGCAGGTTACCGAATCGGGCAACTTTTCGGGGTCCACCTTGCCCCAGGTCATTGCTTCACTTGGCGTTGCTCCAGACAGGCCGCCCGTGTCCGGGCGAGCATCGGTGAACTGGAGGAAGTAATCGTGCCCGGCCTCGGCAAGCCCCAGCACTTCCTGAATCTGGGGTTCGGTCTGGAGCATGAAGTTCTTGGGTGACCCGCCGCCGAGAATAAATACCGAACTTGTCCCGCCGCTGGCTTTTGCATCCCAGACGACTGCCGCGGATTGATTCACATCGCGAAGAGGGTCGATCCGAAGGAGCGAACCCTCCAGCATGAGAGCGGCAAGGTTCATGCCAATCGAACTATCGCCCGGCGAACTGGTGAAGATAGGAACGCCACATCGATAGGCTGCTGCCAGTAAACTCTTCCCAACGACTCCAGTTTGCTGTTCGCGCTCGGCAAGATACTTGCCGACTAGAAAGTGAAACTCGGCGGTGCCCATCGTCTGTTGGAATGCTGCTCCGCGGCAGAGGGTGCGGAAGAACTTGTCGGTACCCAGCAGGTTCTCGTAATCGAAAACGATGTCGTAGATGCGGATGACCTGATTTTCGCGGAGTTCCAGATCGGGCAGGTTGGGACCAGCCTGATAGAGATCCATGCCGAGGGCATAGTGCGTATCGTGGTAGAGATTCGCTCCGGTGGAGACGATCCAGTCCACGAATCCGGCTTCCACGAGGGGCACGAGGCACGACATCCCCAACCCGGCAGGCGTGAGCGCTCCGCTGAGTGCGAGCCCGATGGTTCCGTTGTTCGCCAGCATCTTGCGGACGAACAATTGGCATCCTTCGCGAAGGCGACCGGCGTTGTACGAAAGGAATACCCCATCCAGTAAATCGGCGGTGGAGATTCCGCTTGTGATAGCCGGCGGATCGATCCGCTCTCGGCTGATCTTGTGCAGGAAATCCTTGTTAGCATCGGTGCCGCCGTGGCGGTCATAGTGGGGTTTGTGTGGGTGCATATTGGTGGTTGGAGTGAGGGATCGGGTGGTAAAGAAGACAATTGTAGCGAGGGGGCTTTATTCCGATCGTCTCGACTTCAGAACGCTAAGGGCGGTTTCGTATTCTTCGGGCGTGTTCAGGTTACGGAGCGACTCGAAATCCGGGTCCACATCCGCGAGTTCATGCGGTTCGATAACCCTGGTAGGGACCATATCGAACAAGAACACCGGCCGCAGTTTATCGGCCGCGAGGAGTCGGTGAACGAACGGCAAGACGGACGTGCTGTACACCGCTGCGAGTGGATGGAAACGATTCTCAACGCGAGGTACAGCAATCAGGGGGCGAGTGGGCGTCGTGAGTCCCCCGACGAACGAAATCACACTCTTCACGAACGCCGCGTGGAGGAATGGCATATCGCATGAAGACAAATAAACGCGATCGACTTGCCCTTCCAATGCCATCAACCCGGTAGCGAGTCCTTGCAAAGGTCCGCGCCCTTCAATCTCGTCGCGGACGATCGACACTTCGGGCAGCAGTTCAGGTACATCCTGACGCGGTGCGGCGACCACAACCACCCGATCGACAACCTCTTGCACGATCCGTACTGCCCGTTGCAGCATCAACTCGCCATCGAATGGGAGCCAGGCTTTCGGTTGGCCCATTCGCGATGATCGGCCGCCACAGAGGACAATGCCACCCGTGGCAGTGCTCCGCTTCGATGAAACGCCGTTCATCCCGATGTTCGGCTCTCGCGATTGATCGTTCATCGGTATAGGGTTGCTTTCCGATCGCATCCAGCGCGAAGTGTCTTCTTTATCAGGCGAGGTTATCGGGAAACCGAACGATCCGATGCCTGTTTCGATTTGTTAAGCGGAAGGGGAGGGATTCGAACCCTCGAACGCCTTTCGGCGTTGCTGGTTTTCAAGACCAGTGCAATCGACCACTCTGCCACCCTTCCACACTAGACGATCCGATTCTTTCGGGGTGATGCAATTCCTGCCTTCCAAGCACTCCTCGATGAGATACTCTCTGCCATCGGCTGTCAGTATATAAAGCCAGTCATAAGCTCCTGCGGCAGTCTTCTTGACCACGTAACCTTTTGAGTTGGAATGGATACGCCACAGAGGAACTTCCTTCCCTGTTCGACTGAATCTAGTCTGAACCCGATACAGATTGGCCCCCGTATCAATGATGAGATCGTAGGCTGCGGATTCGGTTAATAAGATCGCCACATCGTACCCCATCAAGGTGAACGTGTGAACGGCCTTGGCTTTCGCTGCGTCGCCCTTGCGTTGCGTTGTTCGCATTCACCGAGACTACCCGGTATGAAATACCGGTCACAAGAGTAATTGGATGACCAGTGCAATCAACCACTCTGCCACCCTTCCTGCGACCCTCGCACATCTTATCGGTTCGGGAAACCTCCGAAAAGACAGCATGCTTCACGGGTTACCGACTTCACTTGTTTCTCTGAGACGATCATGTGATACTTCCACCCGCAGGTCGTCTGCCTACCGACATCACGATTGGACTGAGGCCAAACTGTGATCTCCGCGAAGTTGACACCCACGAGGACAAGGAGGTTCTCGCCATGTCCAATAACAAGCCATCTCCTCGAAACCGCTCTACAGGGCGTCGGCATGTTCGCAATGTGTTCTTGGTACTGCTCAGTCTTGTACTCCTGATCGCCATCTTCTTGTTCCTTGGTCCGTGCAGATGGAATTAGCCTTTCATCACAAGATCATCTCACGAGTTGCAAGATACTCCCCAACCAGCACAGCCAAAACACCACCTCCACCGACTTCACTTGTTTCTCTGAGACAATCATGTGATACTTCCGCCCTCGGGTCGTCCGCTAGCGGCTTCCGGCCAACAATCTTCGCGAAGCTGACACCCGCGAGGACAAGGAGGTTCTCGCCATGTCGAATAATCGCACAGTTGCTCGCGCGCGATTCACGGCACGCCTTTTCGGTCGTGGAGTGTTCGTGGGGCTGCTTGGCCTTGCGCTAACGATTGCAATCATGTCGTTCCTGACCGCTTGCATCTGCTTTCCCACTCCTTACAGTCTCAGACAAGACGAGATCAAGACTACCCCACCCGGTGATCACACGATTGGTTCCCCACCCGGCGACCTCCCAGTTATCCCTCCATCCAGCGATAAGAAGGACAACTGATGCCGGTCAGCGATTACACATACCGCGGCACAACCAGAAGTTTGTGTCCCGATTGTCGCCGGGTTGTCGATGCCAAGATCATCGTTCGCGATGGCCGCGTGTGGTTCCGAAAGCGCTGCCCGGAACACGGTGAGTTCGAGGATTATGTCTGCTCCGATATCGCTTATTTCGATCGCCACGAGTTCGACCAACCCGCCCGTTTACCGAACAAGTATGGCATCGAACCCGATCGCGGTTGCCCTCTCGATTGCGGATTGTGTACCGAACACGAACAACATACCTGCATTGCTTTGATTGAGGTGACAACCGGCTGCAACCTGAAATGTCCACTTTGCTTCGCTAACTCTGGGCCAGGCGGCACTCACATCGAGTTTGAGACGTTCACGAGCATGGTCGATCGCCTTGTCGAGATGGAAGGCATTGCGGATGTACTCCAAATCTCAGGCGGTGAGCCAACACTTCATCCCGATATCGTCGGCATGGTGCGCTACGCTTACGAGCAGCCAATCCAGGCGGTGATGATTAACACCAACGGCATCCGATTGGCGAAAGACCGGAAACTCGTCGAATCGCTTGCGGAGATGCGCGACCGGCTGGAAATTTACCTCCAGTTTGATGGCTTCGACCCACAGACTCACAGAGCGCTTAGGGGTGAGGAGCTTCTGGAGACCAAGCTAGCGGCGTTGGAGCGACTCCGCGAGTACGACATCCGCAGTACACTCGTCTGCACGGTGGATGGTGCCACCAACCTGCACGAAGTCGGAGCCGTATTGCGGTTCGGCCTGGAACGCTCTGCCATCCGTGGAGTGAGCTATCAACTCGCTACCTATTGCGGCAGACACATCGCACCGGAGGATCTCGAACGCCGCGCTACAATGCCCGATCTCGTCAAGGCGCTCGTGGCGCAGTCCACCGGGATGTTGCTTGAAGACGATTTCTACCCGCTCCCCTGCGCGCATCCGAATTGCCACCAGATGGCCTATATTTATCGGGGGGGCAGTGAGCCGGTTCCCATCTCGCGATTGATCGATGTCACTCAACACATGGATCTGATTGCTAACAGCATCGTCTACACATCGGCCCGTGCCCGTCAAATCGTCGCCCGAGCCCTCGATGCGAACGGAGGCTGCGGTTGCGGTCCCGGAGGTTGCAACACGACCGATACCGCTCGCGAATTCACGGATCAAGCACTCGCCGAGCATTTGACTGGCAAGGACGTGTTCCGCGTCACGCTCACTTCATTCCTCGATGCTCACACATTCGACACACGGCAGGTGATGAAGTGCTGCCTGGCGCATGTGCTGCCGAGCGGCCACATCATTCCGTTTTGTGCGTACAACACGCTCTATCGCGATGGTCATGTGCCACTTCCGCCGCTGAAGGATCAGCAGAAAGCCTCATCCACCCCAACGCCACTCAGCCTGACAGTGTTATCGTGACTTTCCCTTTCGCATATGCAGTCTTGATGCTGGCGGCGGCTGCGATGTTTCTCCTGGCCCGACGTTGCTTTCCTGCATCGGATAACGGGCTGGCAGCGCTGCCCAGACACGACCGTCTGACCATCAATCTGGCTGCGTTTATCGGTGGAGTTCTGGGTGCAAAACTACCGTTCGTCTTCGTTCGGGGGGCAGATTGGTTCGGCACGGCATGGCTGGCCGATGGCAAGACCGTCTCAACGGGTTTGATTGGAGCATATATCGCCGTGGAACTGGTGAAGTGGTTTTGCGGCATCAAGGCCAAGACAGGCGATTCGTTTGCTTTGCCGCTAGCACTCGCGCTGGCCGTGGGCCGCTGGGGCTGTTTCTTTCATGGCTGCTGTCACGGCGTACCAACTCAACTCCCTTGGGGCGTCGATTTTGGCGATGGCGTTCCCCGACATCCCACACAGGTTTACGAAAGCCTGTTCCATTTCACGATGGCGTTTGCTGTCATCCAGGTTATCCGTCGAGGATGGCTCCGGAACCGGCGATTGAAACTATACCTCATCTCGTATGGAATCTACCGCTTTCTCACCGAGTTCATCCGACCGGAACCAGAGTACGCGCTTGGATTGACTTACTTTCAGTGGGTGGCGGTGGTGCTGGTGATCGGCCTGTCGATGCAGTGGTGTTACGAAGCACAATCGCCGCCAGCGACTACCGCGTTGGAGTCTTCCGTAGGTACCGCGAGCCAAGCGGCATAGGAGGAGTGGAGAGTGAATAGTGGAGAGTGGAGAGTGAAAACCAAGAACGTCTTTCGCTCTCCACTATTCCTTTGTCTCTTACCCCCACTCGAAGTCTTGGTTTTCGGCCATTCCGCTACAAACATCCGTTCCATACCAAACCAGTCTTGTCGTTTTCCTACACTAAGAGAGATCGGTTGGGGCTGGCCCGACCACGCATCGCGACATCGCACAGGAGTTGCACCATGCCGTTTACACTCCCCGCTCTCCCATACGGATTCGAGGCACTCGAACCCCATATCGATGCGAAGACGATGGAGATTCACTCCCAGAAACACCACAAAGCCTATGTCGATAACCTGAATAAAGCCCTGGAGTCTGCCCCCGATCTCGCGGGGCTCGATATTGTCGCACTGCTTCGCGAGATCAACAAGGTTCCGGCATCCATCAAGCAAGCAGTCATTAACAATGGCGGCGGACACCACAACCACTCGCTGTTCTGGGAGATCATGGGGCCAGGCGCGGGTGGAGAGCCAACCGGTCAAGTGGCCGAGGCGATCAAGGCCGCGTTCGGCGATTTCGCCAAGTTCAAGGACACCATCAAGAACAACGGGCTCACGCAGTTCGGCAGCGGCTGGAGTTGGGTGGTCTTCAATCCGGGCAGTGGGAAACTGGAAGCGGTCAAAAAGCCCAACCAGGACAGCCCACTGATGGAAGGCCTCACTCCGATTCTCGGGGTCGATGTGTGGGAACACGCCTATTACCTGAAATACCAGAACCTCCGCGCTGCTTACATCGATGCGTGGTGGAACGTGGTCAACTGGAAGGCTGTCGAGGCCAAGTTCGTTGCTGCCAAAGCCGGGAAGTAAGGGGTAAGGGATTCGATCACCCCATCGCTATGCTCCGCGTGGTTTGTAATGAACCCCATGCTCGGCTTTGGCCGCGACAACCCCAAGAGGAAGCTGGCTGGAGTTACTCCCAGACGGCTCCGAACCGCAAAGCTCCGTCGCTCACGCTTCCGGCTCGTAAAAACCGGGAGAAATGTGGCGGTTGTACGAGCCGGAAGCGTGAGCGACGGACTGACCCATCTCAGTGAGCTTCCTCAAGAGACATGGTGCTGGTATTTGGTTGACCCGCTCACGTTGTGGGCGGGTCCGCCCACGCGTGGGCGGACTGTCGGCAGTTCGGGGACGTTGAATTGAGGGGATCAGGAGAGTCTGTCAACAGGGTCCGTGGTGTCAGTAATCTCACAAGATTGCGAAGATGAGTTTTGGCACCTTCACAAGGCGTTTTTCATCCCAATCACAGATTCAGACACCAGTCCTTGTCACAAATTGTCATGTGGCAAAGCCCGTGACACGTGCCGCATGCTCTAGTATAATCACTTCAATCATAAACAAACTTATGATTTAGGCTGGCACAGAGTGAGTCTGGTCAATCCTTGCCAAGTGTGAACGACTTGAGAACCCGGGATGCGCCCCCTCCATAAGATGATTTCACAAGCCCCACTCCGGGCGCGTACCAATGTGTGGCCTGCACCATCCCCCCAGCACCGTATTTTGAATCCACCTTCATGGCTTCAAAAGTTCCGGCGGGAAGTTCGAGCTTCTCCACAGCTTTGACGAAATCAGTTCCTGTCGCCCCACCGAGAAACTTCCACTCCCAGGTTTCTCCGGGTTTGGGTGGGGTCTTCAGCCAGAGCAGCGGCTCATCCAGTTTCTTGCCCTGGAACTCCAGTTGAATCACGCGATCCGTGGATATAAGCAGTATCCCAAACGGCGTCCGGCCATCCTGATGCACCTTCTCGATGGTAATCATCCTACCCCCATCAACAGCCTCGACCTTCGAGATGATCTGCGTCTCCAGCGTGTTTCCATCGTCATAAACCCACGTCGTGCCACGAGTCGTGGGAAAGTAATACGTTGGGTTCTTTGGGAACAGATGTGTTGGGATGGGTGCTGCGGATG
>Ga0206850_10218_pt1 | contig 16587 bp, 18 predicted proteins | sample Alteio_BWOrgCont_16_FD_152885 | JGI IMG/M metagenome (GOLD analysis project Ga0206850, IMG submission 152885) | Enriched cells from forest soil in Barre Woods Harvard Forest LTER site, Petersham, Massachusetts, United States -... | ecosystem: Environmental > Terrestrial > Soil > Temperate forest >...
TTTATATGATGTTCTTGATTTCAGAGGTTCATCCCTTTGTTGATGGAAATGGAAGATGTGCCCGCATCATGATGAATGCAGAACTAGTAAGTAAAAATCAAGCGCGGATCATCATTCCGACTGTTTTCAGAGATAACTACCTTTCAGCTCTCAAGGCTCTGACTCATCAAAATAGACCTGATGCGCTGATTAGCGTTCTCGATTTCGCACAAACGTATACCGCTCTCATCGATTGGAGTGATTTCAAAAAAGCCCATGCAATGCTTTTAGCAACTCATGCTTTTGAAGATTCAAATACCGCCGAGCTAATGGGAAATAGGCTCACGTTACCCTGAAAATTGCGCAGCAATTTTTTTGGGAGTGCTGCAATTTATCTACCCAGGCCTTGCGGCCTGGGCTGTATCATGACGGCCCGTTGGGCCTAAGATTATATTAACAAGAGAGCGAAGACAAACGCGAAGAGGGAGAAGGACTCCACGATTCCGAGGGCGGCGAAGCATTTGCCGATGATGGCGGGTTGCTTGGCAGAGGCTTGGATCCCGGAGGCTGCGCACATCCCTTGGTAGATGGAAGAGAACATGAGGGCAAGTCCGACGGAGATGCCGATGCCTACACCCCCCATTGCGGAAAGCTTGCCTGCTGTGATGCTATTTTTCATCAGAAGCATTAGGACGAAGCCATAGATCGATTGGGAAGAGGCCATCGCCGACATACCAATAAATTTTCCGTGGTTCTCTTCTACTCTGCTCATCACAGCGTGGGAGGCCATCCCCCCGATACCGCAGCCAATCGAGCTTCCAATGCACGCAAGGCCAAGAACAAGGGCTGGGCCAACCATATCAAAATTCATACTTTCCATAAAATCACTCCAATTTAATCTTTTTTAGTGGGTTAAATAATTTGCCATTTCCATCAAAGGAATAATGATACCATTCAAGGAAATTAAGACGAAGCCCATGTATCACACCTGCCATGATTCCAAGTAAGATATTCACGGCATGACCGACGATAGTCGCAAATATTCCTGCAACAAGTCCTATGTACTGGCCAATTCCATTAAAGGTGTCTGCCATGATCGATCCTGCAAGACCAAGCGCGTAGAGACGCAAGTAAGAAAGGACATCGGCAAATACCTGAACCAGGTTGGGGATCTCACCAAGACCCTTGAGCCTCTTTTGTATCAAGGCCAAAAGGATCGCGCCCCCAATTCCCCCATAAATCAGCTGAAGGCCAATCTCCTTTCCATGCTGGATTTGGATCAGCGGCGTAGCATTTAAAACGGTGGGAAAATAGAGGTACCCCCCAATCAAAAATGTCACCCAACCAATAGCTGACCAGTTGCGTCTTAGGTAGCGCAGTAAGGAGATCGAGACGTGAACAATCCCTACAATCAGGGAGAGCTCCAAAAGGACATCACGCGAGTAGTCACCGACCACCTCGTTAGTTAAGGAGATTTCACTAAGAGTTGGGGCCACGGCCTGCATATGCCCTTTTGCTTTGAGGGCCGCCAAGTGTTCCACAATAGAGATCTCGCCCAAAAAGCTCTTGGGATTTATCGCTACGCCAAAGTAGGCCCCTGCGAGGACACCCCATACGATGCATGCTACAGAAAGGATGAGGAAAAGATTTAAGAACCTCTTTTTAGCGCCGTGTAAATTCGGGAATTTCCATTTACATACTAGGGCTACCAGAAGATATAGCAAACCGTACCCCGCATCATTGACAATCATGGCAAAAAAGAGGACAAAGGCCCAAAAAACAAAGGTCGATGGGTCCTTATCTGTTATAGCAGGGATATCGTAAATCTTTACTAGATCCTCCCCTATGCGAGAAGTTCCTCGATTTTCCATACATGTAGGAACCTTATCTATCTCTTCAATTAAAACTTCCTCGCAATGGATCGACATCCCTTCAATGAGTGCGAAAAGGGAAGAAACCCTATTTTCCGGCACCCAGGCTTCAATAATAAATACTGAAACATTCTGCAAAGGATAGGCTGCATCTTGTTTTGCCCTTTTGAGATGGTGCTCATTTAAAAGCTCTGTCAAAATACGCCCAAGAAAATCGATATGGCCGGCAAACTCTTTAAGCTCGTGTTCCATTCGATGAACTGATTCTTTAACTTCAGACAGTTGTGATTTGAGCTCTCCAAGAGGTCTGTCGATCCTCATCTCAATCATATCGGGATAGGTCGTTCGCTCTGGATTAATTGTGATAAAGTAATCGAGGTCATACTCTGTCCCTACATAAATCACTTCATCGCCAAAATTTGCCTTATGGCTTTTGGACTCCTTCATAGCAAAGAACTGGATCTTTTTCTTGCCATACTTTTCAATATATTCTATCTCTTCCCGGGAAAAATCGCCAAAAGGGGAAACTCGAGCAATCTCCACCCGCAAAAGACGTATCTCCTCCAATTGTTTTTCAACCTCTTTATCATAGAATAAAACTTTTCCACACACCTCCAGGGCATAGTCTAAATCCCCTCCGCCCACATAAGGTTTTTTTATAGGAAGTTTCTTCAAGATTTTTAAGACATGGATGATCTGAACGATATTCTCGCTAACCTCGACACTCTTTTTACTACTTAATGTAATAAATTCTAAAAAACCTTGTTCTTGCGCGCGGTTGAAGAACTTGTCCAGATCTTCATTTGCTCCAAGGATTAAGTACTTTCTTAAATTTACAATCATCTTTGCATCATCTTCTTTTTTGCTATTTTTGCTTGAGATACAGCAGCAAGTTGCTGGTCACCCAAAAATATCTTAATCTTTTTAATGTTTTCTACAGCTCGGGGAATCATGATTTTTTCAAATAAATTCACCCTAATAGAGACTTCCCTAAGCTCTTTTTCAAGTGCTCGCTTTTTTTCTTTTGCAACGTTGATCTTCTCTTTTAAAACAAGGAGCTTCTTTACCCCTCCAGATGCTGCTTCAAGCCACACTGGAGCATCAAAAAGGAAATAATTCTCCTCTTCAAAAATCACATCCTTAAATACAGGGATCTCTACGCCGGCAATATTTTCATATTCTTTAAGAGTCTCCTTAACCTTAACAAGTGAAAATAGATCCGTTGCAGCTCGATCAGAAAAAAGAAGGGCATATTTCTTGACCCCTTCCTCAGCAACTTCCATCAAGTTAGTGAACTCCTCTATCTCCTGGCTTACCAAATTCACTTCCAGCTGGAGCATCGCTTTCTTAAGTTGCAGGGTCGGCAAATACTTCCGCAGCTGCGTCAGCTTCACCTGTTGATCTCTAAGCTCGGTCTTGGTCAACTTAATCATGCGTAGCTACCTCTTATAAGAGAAGATCGGGCACGCACGCGGGCACGGGCACGGGCACGACTCCGGAGGGAGAAGAAGCCTTGAGCCATTCTTTCTTTCGTGCCCGTGCCCATGCCCGCGTGCGTGCCCGATCTTTTTCTTTTTTTCATGGCCAATACTTATCTACTAATGTTTGCTTGATTCCCACTTCATTCTTCTCGAAGCATTCGGCAAGGGTTTTCCACCCGAGGTCGAGGGCTTCTTCGAGGGTGTAATTTACCTGCAAGTTCATCATCCGATCTTCAAAGAGTTTTGAGTAATGGAGGAGCTTTTCATCCCAGCGCGAGATCTTAAAGCCCATGCTTTGCCTCTCCCTTGCCTTTTTTGACTCTGCATAAAGGCGGATCTGAGCATTCGCTATATCGCCATGATCTTCTCTTGTCACTTTTCCGATCACTTGCTGTTTTAAGCGAGAAAGGGAACCGAATGGATCTATCCGGCCATCATGCAAGTAAAACTGCCCTTCAGTGATATAGCCGGTGTTATCTGGAATGGGATGGGTAACATCTCCCCCGGGCATGGTCGTCACTGAAATGATCGTGATCGATCCGCTACCGTCAATATCGACCGCTTTCTCATAGCGCGCGGCAAGATCTGAATAAAGGGATCCAGGATAACCTCTATTAGAAGGGACCTGGTCCATTGTGATCATGATCTCTTTAATCGCATCAGCAAAGGCTGTCATGTCTGTGAGAAGAACAAGGACGTTCTTGTCATGGACTGCAAAGTTTTCTGCGCACGCAAGGGCCATGTCGGGAACGAGGATACATTCCACAGCTGGATCGGTTGCTTTGTGGATAAACATGATCGTCTTTTCAAGGGAGCCCGATTTTTCTGCATTATCAATAAAAGCTTGGTAATCATCGAATCGTAATCCCATTCCCCCAATGATAACGACATCTGCGTCCGTTTGATTGGCAATACGCATGAGGAGCTGGTTATAAGGCTCGCCCGCAATGGAAAAAATGGGGATCTTTTGCGATTTAACAAGGCAATTAAAGACATCGATCATAGGAATATTCGTCCGCACAAGATCTCTTGGAATGATCCTTCTTACCGGATTAAACGAGGGGGTTCCAATCTCTTTTGGCTCTCCAATAATCATAGGCCCATTGTCTATCGGCTCCCCTGCGCCATTCAACCTCCTTCCAAAGAGTGCATCGCTCCATGTTGCCTGCATGTCACGAGCTAAAAAAGTGACCCTGTCACTCGTGGAAATACCACGAGTATTTTCAAAAGCCTGGAGAGTCACCTTATCCCCCTCTATCCTAAGAACAGAGGCGTATAGGCTCCTTCCATCATTTTTCTGAATACGAGCAAGCTCGCCTAAACTCACATCTTTTGCGAGGACAGTGATTAGATTGCCTCTCATATCCATAATTCTGTCGTAGACTTTTTTCATATTTTCCCCCGGATGTGGGTTAATGCCGCGAGGTAGCGTTCTGATTTATAAGGCATAAAATTCAAATTCTTGATCTCATTTTGAAGCTCCAAAAAGTAGAATCTTGCATCATCATGCGATTTAAACTCAAAATGGGTATCAAAAATCTGATTAATGAGTTTAAATAACTCTATTTGCCGCTCTAAAGGGCAGTAAGCATCTTCTTTATCAAAAGCATTTTGCTGCAAATAGGCAAACTCATACGCTTCAGATTTTAAATAGGTGACCATATCCTGGAGGGAGATCCCCTCCTCTCCGACAACTTCCATCCTTTTGCCAATGTCATCCCCTTCTTTTAAATAGAGAGCCGCCCTTTTAACCATTTTTCCCCAACCAGGAGCGCGCCCTTCAAGTTCATGACTTACCTCATCGATATATTTTGTCCATGATATGAGAGGGTCAATTGCTGGATAGCGACGCGCATCAGATCTGGCTCGTGAAAGGCCGAGGAAAGCCCCCACAACAGAAAGGGTGGCTTGGGTCACAGGTTCCTCAAAATTCCCTCCCGCAGGAGAGACTGTCCCTCCAATGGTCAAGGTTCCCACTTTTCCATTTTTAAGCTCAAGAACCCCTGCTCTTTCATAAAAAGCTGCGATACGTGAACCTAAATAAGCAGGAAACGCCTCTTCACCCGGAATCTCTTCCAATCTTCCAGACATTTCCCTCATTGCCTGAGCCCATCTTGATGTTGAGTCGGCAAGAAGGAGAACGTCGAGCCCCATTTGCCTGTAATACTCTGCAATAGTAGCCCCCATATAGATAGAAGCTTCTCTTGCACTCACGGGCATAGAAGAGGTGTTGCAAATGATCACTGTACGATTGATCAAAGGCTCATTTGTATGAGGATCGGTTAAATGGGGGAAAGTGCGTAAAACCTCGACAACTTCTCCTGCCCGCTCACCGCAAGCAACAGAAATCACAATATCGACAGATGAATATTTCGATAAATGGTGCTGCATCACCGTTTTTCCAGCGCCAAATGGGCCAGGAGAACAAAAAGTCCCCCCTTTAATCACCGGAAATTGGGTATCAAATATACGCAGCCCCGTATCCATCATTTTTTCCCCTTTTGTCTTTTCTCCGACATAAAGTGGGATCTTAATGGGCCATTTTTGAACCATCGTGAAATGGTGTTCCACACCTTTTTCGTCAACGGCCTTGGCAACCACTGCATCAATCGTGTGAGAGCCAGGTTTAATAACCCACGTGATGGTGTAATGTCCATAATGGGTAAAGGGAACCATGATCTCATGATGAAATCTCCCTTCCATGGTGTAGCCTAATGAATCGCCGCGAGTGAGAATATCGCCCATTTTTGCCGTAGGATGGTAATCCCAATGTTTTTGTCTATCCAAAGGCTCCATATAAACGCCACGCACCAAGAAAAGACCTGCAGCGTCTGCTACCTTCTCCAAAGGGTTTTGGAGTCCATCAAAAATCGATGTCAAAAGGCCAGGCCCGAGCTCTGCCTCAAGAAGATGGGTTGAAAAAGAAACGGGGGTGCCAAACTTTATCCCGCGCGTATCTTCAAATACCTGGATTTTCGCTTCATTCCGGGCAATTTCAATGACCTCCCCTTTCAGATAAGTATTGCCCAAATTTACCATGGCAACTTCCCCTTGCCGGATGTTGCCTTCAAACTCCACTTGAATGAGATTTCCAAAGGCTTTTACAACTTTACCGTGTGTTTTCATAGTTTTTCGCTCGCTTTAATTGTGTCTAAAATCATCAGCCCTTTTTCTTCATCAAGCTCGTTCCATTGCTCTACTATCATTAGCTTAGCGATATAAGCCAAGACCCAATCGATAGAAAAAGAGGGATGTTCCACTAGTTCGTCAATTTTATTAAATCTCCAGGTCTGAACCGCCTTATATTGCTGCCAGGGATCTTGGCCGCAAGAAAGATAGACCTGCTTTAAATCGATGTATTCTAAAGGAGGTTCATAGTTTTTTTCATCTTTTTGCGCTAAAATCTGTGCAACAATCGGATCTTTTAAATCTTCAAACTGCAGCTCTTTAATCACATCCTTGCCTGTCTGCTTTGCACGAAGGGCTAGCATGACAAGCCTCCACTCCCTCTCAAACGTCAAATACCGTTTTAAAAAACCCTCGTTTGTTTCTGTCTCCTCAACAAAAAACCTACTGAGCAGCTCAGGGAAATATTTTAATCTCTGGGAAGGAGTTTCATACTTGTCCAAAAAATCAAAAACATAAAGAGGAAAAATATTATGGGTTAGGAGAGCCTCATCGAGCTCTTTTTCATTTAAGTTCCCTCTAGCGTCAATGTGCTCCTCCAAAGTCAGGGCGCGGATATTATTAATATCGACAAACCGCCTTAAAACCTTGGCTTTTTCCATATCCTCTTTAGTAAGATTAACTGCGAGCCTAGCAAAAAGCTCTTCCGACGTGATGTCAGGAATATGCCCTAATTCAAGAGGAGGAAGGGAGGGTGCCAAAAAATAATAATTCACTAAGCCCTCTTCCCAAATAGCATTTCGCGGAAATCCTTCCGGATATAACGAGAGACAAGCTCTCTTAAAGCAACATCGCTCACATCAATCGTAATATTGTCCTTATGCAACTTTACCTCTACTCCACCTTCAATATTGCTTAGCAAAACACTTTTTTCTCTTAAACGGGCAAGGATTTTTTCCCCTAAAAGTGTATTGACATCTCTCGCAGGTACGGCAGCAGGAATATAAACGCTTAGGTCGGCATTGATCCCATCTTTTTCAAGAGCAGTCGTAACCGCTTCTATTAACCTTGCGAGGAGGACAGGTTCTTTAATGTTTTTCCCAAACACAGAAGCAAGTTCTTTATTGAATAGCTTCTCCTCAATCGATTCCTTCAATATTTCAATAGTTTGCTTGCAAGCCGCATTTAAAGCAGCCTGAAAAATATTTTTTTGCCTCTCTTCAAAATCTCTAGCATCGGCATGGAGCCCTTCGACTTCTTTTTTAGCTTCCGAGATCAGAAGAGCTGCTTTCTCCTGTGCACGCGCTACAATCTCCTCCGCTTCCTTTCTCGCAGGATCAATTGTTTCTTTCTTTAACAGGTCGCAAATTTTTTTGACCTTATCATTTCCAGTTTCAATGCCTTTCATGGTTTACCTCTGACATAAGTTATTTGCCATAGGAGAATATTTTTCAATGGCTATTTTCGTTTTGATGTAGTATTAAGTATTTTAAGAGGTGATTATGAAAAGGCTTATGATTGTTCTTTTACTCGGAGCAGCTCCGCTGCTTGCAAAAAATTGCGACAAGATTAGCGATCTCGCAGATAATACCGAAGCTTTGTATCGCGAAGGGGCTTGTGCTAGTGACGGAGCTTATACAGCTCTTGGCCTTTCGATGCTAGGATGGGGAGCGGGTTTAGCTGTAGGGATTGGGGTGCTCGCAGCTGTCTTACATCAAAGTACAGCACACAGTCACTAGAGAAGAAGAAACGCAAAACGCAAAACAAAAATCGCAAAACAGAAGAAACGAAAGAGAAATATGACAGCGTTAGCCGTGGCCTTAGCTCTTTGTTTTACTCCCCCTGTAGATTGGCAAGAGGTCGATGCTAAATATTTAGCTCCAAGCGTAAAGTCAGGGTATCTTTGCAAAGGGAAAAAGGGGTTTTGCCCCTCGCTCAATCTCGCCGTTGAAAAAATTGTGTCGGACCAGGAACACTATTTAAAGTCGGTGAAAAAAATCCACGAAATGAATCCTCAAAACCGGTGGAGAAATCTCGGCCCCTTCAAAACTAGGGAAGGTGATGGTGTCCTCACAGAAATTGACACGAAAAATAAACTCGGCGATGTCCGCCTCCTACAAATGATCCTCGTTAAAGACGGGTATGCCTATGTCTTGACAGCATCTGCCCTCAAAGATGAATTCGCCGACCACTACAAAGAATTCCAAGAATCCTTCAAAAGCTTTCAAATAAAAAAAGAAGACTTATAGGTTTGGGTGCGCGGCGTTATACGCTTTTATAAGCTTATCAAGCTGTACTCTCCAGTCTTGTTCCGGGGGTTTCATTTTTCTGGAGCTGGAATAACGTATGATTCGCTCTCTCCAAGCTGCCGTCCATTGAGGATTTTTCCAAGGCGCTTCCACCGGCACAAAACTCCACTCATAAAGGTGACGGTTCTTCTCCACATCCTCACGAAGAAGGCTCCCTTGTTTGAGAAATTTTTCTAGCTCCAAGGGTTCATCTTCGTCGTCACAATCCATGTAGCGGTTCTCAATCAGGTCTTCTTCCGCCCCATAGTCTTTAGTCGGTTTTTTCAAATGAATAAATTTCACCGATTCAGAAACGAGGTTTGGCATCATTTGAAAACATCTATATAATCTTCTCAGCTCCGCGCTCGTTGTATGATGCGCAGCTACCCCATATTTACCAAGAATTTCATCGATATTGAGCGGAACCGGCGCTTCCCCCTCACTTACGATATTTAAACTGAATATAATCTGCAATAGGGGGAGCCCCTCTTTCTTTCTTTTGAAGTTTTCAAATAATATATTTACAATAGCGCTTTTACAGAGCCCTTTTAATTTATTGCTACTCACCACTTTTTCAATGACTCTACCCTCGAGAGTTTTAGGGGTCCCCTCAACAGTTCCCATAGCATCACATACTAACATATCTTTTAAAGGCGACTTTTCCTGAGCAAGTATTTCTATTACCGTACCCCACCCTGCATGGGTAGCTCCATAAACCATTACTTGAGTATTTTCTCCACAAATATCAGTAATCGATTTCGAATTAACAATTAGTCTTACATTACAATCAGCTACCATAATCCATACCTATAATACAGTTTATTTGCAATATTATATCAATTTAAAATATTAGTCAACACTTTTAAAAATCATTAAAATATTTATTATATATATGCGCGAGCTTGAAGAATTTACCATCAAATGCTTCCCAATAAAACGAGAATCATTTATCGTGAACGGATCAAAATAACCCTGAAGGTTTCAGATGAGAGCTTTAATCATTTTGGCATTACTTGCCACTCCCCTTTATGCAGATGTTAGCGGCGAAGACGAAGAGACTGCTCCTATTTCTCAAGAACAAGAGGTTCAACCTGAGCCTGCGCCTGTAGAGCAAGCTGCACCGGAAACCGCTCCTCCTCAGACCATAGAAAAAGAGGAAGGGACAACTCCAGTTGTCGAAGTAGAAGTCTCAAAGCTTCCTGAAGACGCAAAAAATAAAAGCACCACTAACTGGGGCAATATTATTATGGCAACTGCCGCTATCGTTGTTGCTGTCGTCGCGCTTATCCTCGTGGGGCAAAACCATGGACACAACAAGTAAACGCAAATCGCAAAACGCAAATCGCAAAACGGAAGAAAGGGGGAAGGCGTTAAAATTGCTTCGCAATAAAAAAAGCCCCCTCCCCTCTTTCTTTCTTCCGTTTTGCGTTTTTTGTTTTGCGTTTTGCGTTTCTCTTCTCCCTGGTTGCGGGAAGTCGTGCTACACGACTGACCACATTAAAGGCGAGCTTGGCTCTTCCAGGCTGGTCTATCGGGCTCCTGATCCTGTTAATGGGATCGATTTTGAGATTCTGAAGACAAAGTCGGGGTCTCATTTATATTTAATTGTACATTCTAGGCCGGTATCGCAAGCAGCGAGTGCTGTGTTTGACGTTGATGGGAAAATACACAATGTGGCCCTGCTTAGGCATGAGGGGGGGCAGAGAATGCTCGTTGCCGATGCGGAAATTGTGGAAATTTTAAGAAAAAGCAAAAAGGTTATCATCGGGCTTGAAGGCTACTTGGCTCAAATCGATGGAGGAGAATTTGAAAAATATTATCAGAAAATGCAAAAACCTTTTTTTATATCAAATCCATTTCGCCTTCCATTTTAAAGGCTTTTTCGTCATAATGAGGTTATACCCAATTGTTCAACTTAATTGGGTATATACACCGAGGTTTATATGAGCAAGTTAGATCAGCTAAAGAAGATGACAACAATTGTTTCGGATACTGGGGAGTTTGAAGAGATTAAAAATTATCACCCCACCGATGCGACTACAAATCCTTCCCTAATCCTTGCTGCTTCTGACAAGCCTGAATACCACTACTTAGTCGAAGATGCCCTTAAGTACGGAAAGAAAAATGCAAAAAACTCATCAGAAGAACTCACTCTTGTCATAGACAAAGTTTTCATTAACTTTGGACTGGAAATATTGAAAATTGTTCCAGGAAGAGTCTCTACAGAGGTAGATGCCAGGCTCTCCTTTGATGTTGAAGGAAGTGTAAAAAAGGCCAGAGCTCTCATAGCGCTTTATGAAAAAGAGGGAATTAAGAGAGAAAGAATCCTCATCAAGTTAGCCTCTACCTGGGAAGGAATTAAAGCTGCCGAGCAACTCGAAAAAGAAGGGATCCACTGTAATATGACCCTCCTCTTTAGCCTACCACAGGCCATTGGATGCGCTGAGGCAAAAGCAACCCTCATTTCCCCCTTTGTAGGAAGGATTTTAGATTGGTATAAAAAGGCAGAGGGGAAAGACTCCTATCCCCCAGCAGAAGACCCCGGCGTTAAGTCGGTCACGATTATTTACAATTACTATAAACATATGGGCTATAAAACCGTTATCATGGGCGCAAGCTTTAGAAACAGCGATGAAATACTAGAACTTGCCGGCTGCGACCTTTTAACGATCGCCCCTAAATTCCTCGAAGAGCTCCAAAAGGCGGAGGGCCCAGTTCCCCGCAAATTAGATCCACAAGTAGCTAAGGCTATGAAGATTGAGAAAGTCGAGCTCGATGAAAAAAAGTTCCGTCTTATGCTTTGCGAAGATGCCATGGCTGTCGAAAAGCTTCATGAAGGGATCCGCACCTTCGCCAAAGACCTTGTTAAACTAGAAAAGAAGATCCAACTCTCTCTAAATTAGCATGTTAGACATATTTTTATATATATAAAAATTTATTGACTTTAAAGATTAAACTTTGTATAATTAAGGGAAATACATAGATTTTACTTGAAAGATTTATCAGATATATTATTAATAAAAAAATTAAAAAGGAGAAAACATAATGTCTTCAATTAACTATACCGGTTCAGCAGAAATAATAACAGGATCAGGATCAATATCCTTAGCAGAGCTTAACGCTGCAGTATCAGCAACAGCACTACCGACTGCACTGTCTATGCTCATATACAGTAACCACCCCCAAAATTCTGCTGCCGCAGCGGGTGATGCGCAATCCGCCGCTACTACTCCAACCAGAACAGTACAAAAATGCAATTCACCTAAAGAAAAACTAGAACAAACACAAAGACTTATACAAAAGAAGAAACAAATAGAACTAATGCTAACAAATTCTCAGAATGAATTCCGAAAGTGTTTGGAAAATAGAAATCTCGGAGATGAGAATAATACAAAAAGACTATGCGCCTTGCCTCAAGAAATAGGCTCTTTAATGGATCAACTTCTTCAGGTTACAAGACAACTTCCAGCTGATTTAAAGTAAAATTTCTCGTTCGCATCGTCTCCGTGAGCTATAGGGGCTCACTCGCGATGTCTTCACTATGCTTTATTTGCCTCATACTGCATCCCAGTGTTTTTTAGCACACCATGAAATGTACAGTCTGAATCAAATAACTTGGAAGGAGGGGGGGGGGCCGCTGGCGCAAGGGAATGTCGCGTAAGCAGCCCCTGGCTGCTTACGCGCTATTCCCTTGCGCCAGCGGCCCCCCCCCTTCGTGTGTCAACCTTGCTAAAAGCCAGCCCCTTTACTTTTTAACCACCTACCCCTTTCAGACATACTTCTGAACTAGTGCTAAAAAGCATCACAATAGGGCTTAAAAAACACTTTATAACATATTGCAGATCTGTTGGTTAGGAGAGCGCTCTATCGAGCCCAAATTCTTCCCATGAACCAAAACCTTATCTTGACTTTAACTCACTAAATTTGTATTATATAGTAAATAAAACACTAATTTTATTAATATAAAACGGAGAAAAATATGAGTTTATCCCCCGCTGCTCTTGCAGCTCCAACAGTGCAAACATCCTCTGAGAAACTAACTTTTTTAGAGAAAACAAAGAGTGCTCTAATGGCAAGAAGAGAGATTCTCGTAAGAAGAAAAGAGCTTTATGACTCGACTCTCCGGGAAGCACCCACTTATAACGTCACCCCACACCCAGCTTTAGCCCAACAAAGTTCAAAGATTGGACAACAAATTGAAACCAACCAGCAACAACTAGCTTCCATCCAGCTACTACTCAATCGGGACGTAGCTGTATTTGGTCCAAAAAATCTCTCAGACCTAAAACTGCAAGAACAGGTCCTTATAAACAGAAAAAGGCTTTATCAGGCGGCCCTTGGATTCAGCGGCTACCCACCTTTAGTAGCAGAGCAAAATTCAGTGATTGAACAAGAAATTAAAGCCAACAGGCAACAACAAGCTTCAACCCAGGTACTAATCAAACTGCACGTGGCTGTATTTGGTCATTTGACTTAAAAGCCATAATCCTTCATAGTTTAAACCGTATTCAAAAAAAGGAGGGAATATGTGCTGCTGTTGTTTCAAGTTCGGAAGAAAAAATAGAGATCACCAAACAGTTCAGGCGCCGTCTTTGCAAGTTAATCCAAGTCCTAAGGATAAAAGTCCAAATCCAGTAACTCAGGTGGCCTTAACCAATCTCAATCCGCTTACGCCAACTAATACCCCTGCTAGGGAACTCCAAGGGGATAGATTTACTGATGTGCCGCTAACCCCATCCTCTGCTATTGTATCTCTAGCAAAAGCCCAGGACGCTGAACTCCCCCCCGGAATACCGGTTCTCCCTCCTGCATCGGATCTAACACCTCCAGAAGTCGTCCAAAAAGCTGAGCATTCCCCAAACTCCCCTTCTGTGTCTCCAGTAAGGACCCCAGACGCTGACGACCTTGAATACGACGAATACGACGACCTCTCCTCTTCAATGTACGCTAGTATGCAGCACGAAAAAACGCAGTAAATAGAGGCAGCTCGTAAAACTCCTTGCCTTAGAACCTGTTTAAAATCTTTAAGAAAATTTAAGATCGGTTACGCATACGCATACGGTTACGGTTACGGGAATAAGATCGGTTACGCATACGGTTACGGTTACGGGAATAAGATCGGTTACGCATACGCATACGGTTACGGTTACGGGAACTCAAAGCAATGAACCTCTTCCGTAACCGTATGCGTATGCGTATGCGTAACCGATCTTAAAGATTTTAAACGGTTTGGCGCCACTTCTTGAACTTAATATTAGCCTTGATGGCCAGGGACGGCACTAGGGATCTCACCAATTGCGGGCAGCTGAGAAAATTCTATCGCAGGCTCGCCGCCTGGACTTTCGCTACCGAGAGAACCACATAGGGTAGTATCAGAGTTAGAAGCAGAGCTAGGGCTAACGGGGACGGAGCCATAACTAGGGCCTGCGCTGGGAGCGGCACCTTGGAGAGGAGTGGGGAGTCCAGGGGTATATAGATGTCGGATCATACCGGTTGGAGTTGCGACTGAAGCCGACCTTCGGGACTGTGGGGTAGCCGATCTCTTAATAGTTAATTCAGGCACTTCACGGGGCTCTCCGGCTTCTTGCAATCTTTTTCGGTAGGCAGCACTCTGTTCAGCAAGCAAAGGTGCAAGGGCATCTGGCTTAAAAAGCTTAGGATAAAACCCAGTAAATCCTGCAGCCATATATTCTTCTTTCTTTAGTGCATCTCTGTTATCTGAAATACTAACAATGGGTACCAGTTGATCAAATTCTCTAATTTCTTTTGTAGCAGTTTGACCATCCATTAGATCCTGACCCAAATTCTGATCCATTAAAATCAGATCATATGGTTCAACGGCTGGCTCCATAACAGTAACTGTTCCATCATCGTCGTGGAATCTGACGGCTTGGGTATCAAGGAAAGCATCGACTCCATCCTGGCCACTAGAGACAAAAGTAATGTCATATTCAGTGCTTCGAAAGTTGGTCGCGAACATTTTGGCCATTAGTTTTTGTTGTGGACCCATATCTTCGACAACCAAAACTCGCAACTTTCGGGTCGCTTTAGGCGCTTCTTCTGCGATCGGCGTTGTAGGAAGGAAAACGCTGGGAGCTCTTGCTCTACTCCCTGAACTTGCTGAACTTGCTGAGGGGGGTGCTGAGGGGGTCGCTAAGGGGGGTGAAGATGGGAGGGCAACTGCTGAACTTGCTGAGGGGATTGGAGGTGGGAGTCCACGCGGAGGTCGGGGGGTAGATGCTGTTGTCCCAACTCGAATATTCATATTACGAGTAGCAGCGCTTAAGGCCAGAGCGGCAGCTGATGCAGTCGCAGAACTCATACTTGCCGCACTATTACGGATTGGCGAAAAACTGCTGATAGAACCACTAGACCCAATTGGATTAGACATATTTTCCTCTTTTGCTGTATTATTGTTTTTAATATACACAATAATACCATTTAAATTATTATTTGTCCAGGTATAATTACTGCCCTAATTAGATCAAGTTGGGGCATTTAGATGTAAAACATTAAGCCTTAGGTTGTTATATACAAAACGTGACTGGAAATTCAAGATAATAATAAAAATTTCTTGACTTAAAGCCTTTGATTTTGTACAATCTAGCTAATAATAGTTATACCAAAGGAGAAAGACTATGTGTTGTTTATTGAGATGTCTCGGGTATAGTTTTATTAACCAACAAATGGAGATAATTTAAAATGACTTTTAAACTTTCTAGACCTAGGACACCCGATTGCTATGTGGGAAACAGCCCACCCTTGTCTCCTCTTCCAAGTTCTCTACCTGAAGATCAAGAGGCTTTGCAAGGGCAGTCCTCAAAAATTGCCGGAGCAGCACCAAACAACGACATTGTCCGAACCTTCCCGTCAGCGTCAGTAACGCCTCTTAATCTTTTATCTGGACCTAGAGAACCGAATTGTTATGTAGGAGATAGCCCACCTTTGTCCCCTCTTCCGGGTTATGCTCCTATGGTATGTACATACAGCTCGACTATTAATCCTTTAAATGTATTGTTCTCTATACAAGAAGAAAACATTCCTCGACGTCAATCCCTTCCTCCATGTTTTGCCCCTGTAGAACTTGGGAAGCAGCCAAAAATCAATTCTTGAATTTACTTCTTCGCAAAGGGAAGAAAAGGGGCAAAAGGACGCAAAGCAAAATCTTGCTCTCTTCGCTTCGCTCGGAGCAATATTTTGTTTGTTTTATTGGAAGAAATGCAAAAGGTCACTTTCACGTTGTTTGGGATAAACTTATTTGTGTTCTTTTTTCTTCCTTCAACAGAAGGGGGGAAATCCCCGGAAATTTTTAAAAACAAGAATCAATATTCCTTAGTTTAAAAATTTCCGGGGATTTTCCCCTTTGCGTCTTTTGCCCCTTTTCTTTTCTTTGCGATGAATAAAAGCTAGGCAAGATTACTTTAAGACAAGCGCTTATTAACTGTTCAAAAAAAAATGATTATAATAAAACTTATTTAATATAGATAATAACGCCATACTATATTATAATAAGTCCTATGTCATTAAATGCTATAAAAACTACTACATCTGAAAGACCCGTAAATAGCACCAATCAAGGGTGTGGGTGTACATGCACGCCCGCTATGAAAAAAGCATTGATTCTTAGCCTTTTTTTCTTTGCAGTTGCGGGAATCCTTTTAGCGATTGGATGCACCAAATTCGATGTCGGTAGTAAAATTAGGGAAAATTTTGGGTGTGCTACGCTGGTATTTGCATTTGTCGGTCTAGTATTTCTATGTTATCCAATCATGAAGCTACAAGAACAATTAGATAGAGATTTAGACCAAACCAAGTAGATTTACTGTCAGCCTCTTCAGGACT
>Ga0206850_10216_pt2 | contig 16585 bp, 8 predicted proteins | sample Alteio_BWOrgCont_16_FD_152885 | JGI IMG/M metagenome (GOLD analysis project Ga0206850, IMG submission 152885) | Enriched cells from forest soil in Barre Woods Harvard Forest LTER site, Petersham, Massachusetts, United States -... | ecosystem: Environmental > Terrestrial > Soil > Temperate forest >...
GGTCGTGCTTCCACTAATCTGTTTGCCCAGTTGCCAGAGTTGCGGTCGGCCGGCATCTTCCGCAAGGATCAACGTGTTGGAGGTGCCATCGGTGATGTCGGTGATTTTCCGGGAGCCCGTAGCTGCCGGGTCGCCGACCAACGATAGGAGTGCAGGTGGTCCGATTATGGTTGGGTAGGTCGCTCCCAGAACGCTGCTGACTGTCGTGTATGGCGGAGTTGCACCCAGAGAGTTCAGTAGGGCAGCGGCACCGCCGTTGATACCGCTCAGAGGTGCGTAGTCGGCAACCGAGGCGGTAAATGGGAAGTTCGAGGTGAGAAAGCCGATACTGTCGCTATACGTCAGCGAAGAATGAACGGCGGAGGGGCAGATCATGATTTTAATTGGGTTCTGAATCACTGCCTGATTGTTGGGAGTGATGAATGGCTGATTCATGTTATAAGCGTTTGAGAGCGCGGTTTGCTCGATGTAGGGAAGCAAGAAGACTCCCCAGCCATGAGCGATGGGAAGGCCGCCGGTTGCCGCGGGCGTGAGATCGTAGTAAGCGCTGGGTGGGAATGTACCGATTGCGCTCGCGTAGTTTTGGTAAGCCAGTCCGAGTTGCTTCAGATTGTTCTGGCAGCTCATCCGGGCAGCCGCCTCGCGGACTTTTTGCACGGCGGGAAGAAGCAATCCGATCAGGATCGCAATAATCGCGATTACCACCAATAACTCGATCAGTGTGAAACCTTTTCGCGGTGACGCACGGTTCATGAAGATTTCCTCGCGGATAATGACAGCGCGACGACATCGCCAACGCCGGTGATGATTGTGATGCAGTTTGCATCGCCGCACAGACCGGATATGGTTTGGAATGCGAGAAGAATGTGTGAACTGCCGAAAGCAGTCGTCGCGTTGGCGCGCCGTACCGGAAACGCATGAAAAGAGCGAATCGCGTAGGTCGGGGCTTTGCGCGAGTTTTCAGCCTGAAGGGCTGGGACAACGAGTCCTCACAGTACGATCAAATGCTTTGTCGCACCCCTTCAGGGTGCATGTGGTTGTTTGATCGAATTCCCAGGGCGTTGCCCTGGGCTATGTTGTTCCAGCCCTTCAGGCTGAAGAACCAAAGACCTCCTTAACCAGTGCCGAATTTAACGGAGTAGTATTAGAACCGGGCTTGGAACCGCACTGGTTCACCCTGGTGAGACCAGATTGAAATGATCTGGCTGGCCACCCCCGGCGAACCGGTCGCGGACCATCGGTAAAGCCGACAGAGAGAGGCTGACCTTTCAGGACAGCCTCTCAACAGGTTCCATTCATCCCGCCATCGCTTGCGCGACTGTGGGCTCCGCAGCGAGAGTGGCTTCATCCGGGGTTGCATCGAGAACTTCCCGGACTTTCGCGCCAAGAGCGGCTGGCGTGTATGGTTTGTGCAAGAATGCGATCCCGGCTTCCAGAACCCCGTGGCGGAGTATCGCATCATCCGTGTAGCCGGAAAGGAATAAGATTCGCACGTCGGGCCGCAGTTTTTGTAACTCCTCCGCGAGTTGACGACCGCCCAGATTGGGCATCACCACATCGGAAGCAAGCAGGTGAATCCGACCGGTGAAGGCACCCGCAACCGCCAGGGCTTCCTGCCCGTCTTCTGCTTCCAAAACCTGATACCCGTATGCCAGAAGAACGTGTCGGGCAACTGCCCTCACGGCTGGCTCATCTTCCACCAGGAGGATCGTCTCTTTTCCCCGTGTAATCGTTGGGATGTTCTCCGTCGGGTGACTCTTTTCGGGTTCGCCAATCGCTCGCGGGAGGTAGACCTTGAACGTGGTTCCGACTCCAACCTCGCTATACACCATGAGGTGCCCTTCAGACTGACGGATGATCCCGTAGACGGTTGCAAGCCCGAGCCCCGTTCCTTTTCCCGGTCCCTTGGTGGTGAAGAATGGCTCGAACACACGCGATTTCACATCCATCGTCATGCCGCATCCGGTATCGCTCACGGCCAACAAGACGTACTTGCCCGGAGTGACATCCGGGTTGGTACGCGCGTAGCCCTCATCCAGTTCGACGTTCTGGGTTTCGATGGTCAACCGACCCCCGCGCGGCATGGCATCTCGGGCGTTCACAGCCAGATTGAGCAACACCTGTTGGAGCTGGACCGGATCGACCTTCACCCGAAATACATGGGGATCGAGCGCGGCTGTCAGGACGATGTCCTCACCGATCATCCGCCCGAGCATCCGCTTCGTCTCGGCGACGATGGCGTTTGGGTCGAGTATCTTCGGTTCCAGAACCTGCCTTCGACTGAACGCGAGCAGTTGTTGGGTGAGACCCTCGGCCCGCCCGCCGGCCGCGCGAACCTCGGCCAGAATGCCTCTCTCCTGAGCATCCATATTGGGTTTTTCCAGGAGGAGTTCCGCGTAACTGTTGATGACCGTCAAGAGGTTGTTGAAGTCGTGAGCAACCCCACCTGCCAACTGCCCGATTGCTTCCAGCTTTTGCGATTGTCGCAATTGCTCGTTGGTGCGGGCGTGTTCCGCGACTTCCTGGTGGAGTTGCCGCGTGCGGTCCTCGACGCACCGGGCCAGATACTTCTCCCGCGCGCGGAGTTGTCGGGTTCGGAACAGGTGAACCGCGGCCCCAATCGCGGCAATCGCGATGGCGCACAGGCCATAGAACCACGCGGTCTGATAGAAGTGTGGCTCCAGTACAAATTCGATGCTGGTGGGAGTCTCTTGCCACACTCCATCCCCATTGCAGGCGATCACCCGGAACTGGTAGCGGCCAGGGGGAAGGTTGGTGTAATACGCTGCTCGCCTGCTTCCCGCATCGACCCACTCTTTTTCAAATCCCTCCAGTTTGTAGCGGAAACGGACTCGTTCCGGAGCGGAGAGATCAATCGCTGCGTAATGAAACTCAAGCTGTCCCTTTCCGGGTGGGAGGGTAAATGATTCCCTGCCCTCAAGGTGGATGTGATCGGCCAGAACCCGCTCGATCAGAACCGGCGGTGGGTCGAGATTCGTCTGGAGTTGAGTCGGATTGATGACTACCAAACCCCGGGCGGTGGGGAACCAAAGTCGTCCATCTCGGGATCGATATCCAGCCGGTTGAGACCCTCCGCTGCAATCCAGAATTCGCATGCCATCGGATTTGCCCAGGAGCAGGGGATTGATGTGTCGATGGCCGTTGTCCAGCTCGTCTTTACGCACGCGGAAGATTCCTTTGGTGCCACTCATCCAGAGGTGTGGTCCTTCCTCAAGAATCTGGTAGATGATGTCATCCGGGAGTCCATTTGCCGAATTGAACTGTACCCAACCACCGTTCTGGAATCGGTTCAGCCCTCCGCCGTGAGTGCCAACCCACATAACTCCTTCAGGATCTTCGTAAATCGACAATACAAGGTCGCTCGAAAGACCCTCTTTGGTTGTGTACTGAGTGAACCGGCCATCCTTCAAGACAGACAACCCCCCTCCGTTTGTACCGATCCAGAGATTGCCTTTGGAATCCTCGTGGAACACACGGACGATGTCGTGAGGAAGTCCATCCTGTCGGGCGATTGATGTGAACTTGCCCTCGCGATAGCAGTTCACACCCCCTCCGTTCGTCCCAATCCACAGAGTGCCTTTACGATCGGGAAGCACAGCCAATACAAAATTATTGGTTAGGCCATCAGCGGTTGTGAACGTCTCGAATTTCCCGTTGTGGAGGCGGGCAAGACCGGCCGAGGTGCCAAACCACATCGTTCCAGAAGCGTCTTCACAGATCGAGACGACATTATTGTTCGGCAGGCCGTCTTTGGTTGTGAAAGAAGTCCATTGGCCATCCTTCCGGACACTAAGACCACCGATCGACCCCACCCAGAGATTTCCCTTGCTATCCTCGTAGACAGACCAGATTATATTGCCTGCCAAGCCTTCGGTTGTCGTGAACGTGATGCATCGGCCGTTGCTGAGGCGGATCAACCCATCTCCGCTTCCGATCCAGATATTTCCCGTTGCATCCTCATAAAAAGTGTTTGCGAACCCACCGCCAAATGATTCGCGGGGAAACTGACCCGTCAATTTGCCATCTTTCCACCGGCTCACACCTCCGTTTGTACTGACCCAGAGGTTGCCGTCGCGGTCCTCGCGGAGAGCCCGGATCAGCCCGTTGGAAAGCAATTCCGATGTTCCATAAGCGGCGAAACGTCCTTCTTTCCACCGGGTCAGCCCTCCGCCGGCGGTGCCGATCCACAAACCGCCATCCTTGCTTGTGCGGAGGTACTGGATGTTGTCGCTGGCGAGACCATCCTGGATGGTGTACGTCTTGAAGCGGCCTGCGCTGAAGCACGATAAACCCTGTCCCGTGCCGATCCACAGCCGTCCGGCCTCGTCTTCACAGATTTCGCGGCAATAGTTGCTCGGCAGCCCTTCGTTTACGGTGAAGTTGGTAAACCGTCCCTCGACGAAATGGCTCAAACCCATGCTCGTTCCGATCCAGAGGGTTCCCGCCTTATCCTCGGCAAGACTCTGGATTGTGTTCCCAACCAGGCCATCCGCGATGGAGAATTGGGTGAATACCCCACCCTCCAATCGAACCAAACCGCTTCCGCCGGTGCCAATCCAGAGTCGGCCACTCCGATCGGCCAACAGGGCATGAACGGAGTTGTTCTGGATGGCGGGAGTGTTTGACCGATCGAAGAGTGTGAAACTATTCCCATCAAAGCGCGCCAAACCGTTTTCCGTTCCGCACCACAGATAGCCATCGGGGGTTTGGGCAATCACGATGACGGAGTTGTGGGGTAGCCCCTGTTCCACCTGCCAGACTTGCATGGCGTACTGGGTGACAGCGCGGTCGGGGTCGAGTGCCGAAGCGCTCTCCGGGCAAATGAGAAGGAGAACCGCAGGCCAGAAAACCTGTCCACCGCATCGAAAGGGGCGAGTTATCGACATGGGGGGCTGCCGAACTGGAAACACCGGGCAGCGACCGGGTTGGTCGGGAAGCGGTGTTGAGCGATGCCTCCGAGAAAGGATTACCCGCAAGGGGCGGGTTCGTGAGAACGCGCTGGGTATTGCTGGGCGTGCGTCTGAACCGCGAAAAAGGCAGGCCACATGGCGAGCGCGGTCGGAGGTTCCCGTCGGAGGTTTGTTATTAATGGGACTATAGCACAGGCTTGTTGAGTTGTTTTCGCGCGCGAAGAGTCTGATCCCGAAGAATTTCTTGTGAAGCAGAAGGATTTGCCCCCAGTAGATGTTGGCCTCGATGGCGAGGTAGACTCTTTGCGCGGAATCGTACATTTGATGTCGCGGCAAAGGCGCGCTGAACCCCGGGCAAGGGGCAAGAAAAAACATCGTAGCGGAAGTCGCCAGACTTCCGGCCCGGAGCGTGAGCGACGGGCAAGTCACCGGCTAATTGCTCTGTCACAAAGATTTATCGCACCCCATGAACTCAACTTCTGTTTCAGAGCCCTTCTCATCCGACCGGCATATCCGTTACAATGTGCGGACGCACCCAACTGATCCCGAGCCCGTTGAATATAAAGACGCCGTTGCGATCTGCACACCATGCTGTTGCCCCGTCCGGAACCGGGGCGCTCGGGAGCTGGAGACCTCTTCTATGCCCAGCCCATTTCCTGGGATGGACCCCTATCTGGAACACCCCAAACTGTGGCCGGCGTTTCAGCACCAATTACTGGCTTGCTTGTACCAAATTCTTTTGCCCGGGCTCGTCGATCGCTATCGCGCCCGGGTGGGCAACCGGACCTACGTTTCCGAGATGCCGCTGTTTACCTCGATCATCCGCGAGGAATACACCGAGGAGTTCATCGAGATCCGCACCCGCACGGACAACAGGCTGGTCACCTTGCTGGAGGTAGTCAGCCCCGCCAACAAAACCACCCAGGCCGGTCGGCAGGCCTATCTCGACAAACGGAAGGAAGCCGTGCAACAGAAGGCGGGGATCGTCGAGATCGACCTCGTTCTTCAGGGCAAGCCGACTCTGACGTACTCTCGGGACGGACTCCCGGAGTTCGATCATGCCGTTTCCGTGACGCGAGCCACGGCACCCGATCGGTATGAAATCTACACGGCAACCATCCAGAAACGCTTACCCAAGTTCAAACTGCCACTCGCTCCAGACGATCGGGATGCCCTTCTCGATCTTCAGGCAGCGTTCGGTCGGGCCTATGACCTGGGCGGGTTCGGAACCCTGGTCGATTACAAAGGCTCACCCCCACCCGATGTTCCCCTTACCGATGCATCCAAGACATGGATTGACGATATGCTCAAGCAAATGAAACTGCGGTAATTGGGACGAGGGACGAAGGACGAAACAAGAAGAACTATGGACCAACCTGAAATCTGGGGTAAGGGCAGAAATATTGTTGGCTCTTTGTGATCGGATTGCGGCTTTTTCCCCAACTCTGGCTTTTGTCTGGTCAGAATTGATTTACAATCGTGACAGGAATTCGGAATTGCTCGCCCGTGACGGACGCATGGCGACCCGAAGAGACTCTGGGCCATGTTACCCGCAAGGGATTGCCGCCGGCCGTACACGGAGTAAGTGAGCCGTGGGAATCTCTGTTTTCCGATCAACTTTGTCCGACTCTCATCTCAAGGCACCCACTGCGCCTCCAGAAACACCTGGTTCGGCGCTCCTCTCGCGGCTCGTGGCTTCCGGGGTAATTGCAGCCGATGAATACGATGCCCTGACGGGGGCCAACCGCCAACTGATCGATCGGGAGACGGACGATATCCGGCTTCTGGATGGTCTGGTTGTGTGTCGATTATTGACCGATTATCAGGCAGCCCGCATCAAGGTTGGCCGCTTGCATGGCTTGGTTTTGGGGAATTACCGGATTCTCGATCGCGTTGGGGCTGGTGGGATGGGTGTGGTTTACCGCGGCGAACACCGCCAACTCCGCACTCCGGTTGCCATCAAGGCACTGCACCCGGCTCCCGATCAGAGCGCGCGAACTCTCGCACGATTTTTCCAGGAAGCACGAGCCGTTGGTCGGCTGAAGCACCCGAATATTGTTGCGGCAATCGATGCCGGAGAAGAAGCAGCCGTTGGGGCGGATTCTCCCGCGATTCCGTATTTCGTCATGGAGTTGGTTCCGGGCATCGACCTCGAACGCGCTGCGGCCGCAGCCGCGCTCCCCGTTGGGTTTGCGTGTCACATTGCTCACCAGGTGGCAGATGCCCTGATCGAAGCTCATCGGCATGGGCTCGTCCACCGGGACATCAAACCGAGCAACGTGATTGTCGCATCGGATGGGCAGGCCAAGTTACTCGATTTTGGACTCGCGCGGCTTCCCGGTGGTGAACGTCTGACCCGGACGGGTGCCCAGCTCGGGACCATTGGTTACATGGCACCCGAACAGGCCCGCAATGCACACCTGGCCGATGCTCGTGCGGATGTATTCGGCCTTGGGGCTACCTTGTTCTATGCGGTCACGGGACAAGTTCCCTTTACCGATCTGCCGGTATTCGCTGCGGTGCCCCCCTCGGCTCGGGCAATCCGGTCCGATGTGCCTGCCGGGCTGGATGCTGTCCTGAGCCGGATGATGGCTGTCGATCCGGCTCTTCGCTATCAGAATGCCGAAGCAGTCATGCGGGCGCTCGTTCCCTACTTACACCAACCGGCGGATCGTAGCACGGGTCGCGGTCCCTCCGATCCCACGCCAATTCCCATTCCACCACGCAATTCGCTCCGTCTTGCTGGCAGTCCGGAACTTGCTGCGAAGATCGAGGCGGTGGGTCATCTGACCACGGATGTCGCCCCGAATCGGGTGTTGATCGTGGATGACCAACCAGATATCCGACGGCTGTGTCGAGTGGCACTGGTTGCGGAAGGGTTTACTTGCGATGAGGCCGGGGCTGGGCCGGATGCGGTTGCTCTGGCTGCGAAACACCCTTACGACCTCGTCTTGCTCGATGTGGATTTGCCCGGGTTCAGTGGGGAAGAAGTGCTTCGGCGGCTTCGTCAGCGACCCCCCAGTTCGCATTTGAAGGTGGTGATGTTTTCCGGCACGGCCAATGGGGATGAACTGTCGCGCATTTTACTGGCGGGGGCCGATGATTTTCTGACCAAGCCGTTCAGCATGGTGCAACTCCGCGCCCGGGTGAAGGCTTCGCTTCGCTTGAAAGATGCCCAGGATCGCTCCGATGTGCTGAACCGCGAGCTTCTGACGCTGAACGCCGAACTGGAACAGACGGTCGAGGCTCGAGATGGAGAACTGATTCGGGCACGGAATGGTCTGGTGCTGGCTTTGGCGAAGTTGGTCGAACATCGTTCCGCGGAGACGGGTTCGCACTTGCTTCGACTTCAGCGGTATTGTCGGGTTTTGGCCGAGGAAGCCGCAACGGCACCTGCGTTCGCGCCATTACTGGATGCAAACTTCATCCGTACCCTTGAGGACTGTGCCCCGTTGCACGATATTGGGAAGGCAGCCCTTCCGGACCATATCCTGAACAAGCCCGGCCCACTCGAACCGAGCGAACGGCTGCACATGCAGGCACACACCACAATCGGAGCGGATACGCTCCGAGAGGTTGCCCGTCAGCATCCGTTTGCCACCGGGTTTCTGCACATGGCGATCGACATTACTCGAAGCCATCACGAGCGCTGGGATGGAACGGGCTATCCGGATCGGCTGGCGGGCGATCGGATTCCTCTGGCTGCCCGATTGCTGGCGCTGGCCGATGTGTACGATGCCTTGAGAAGCAAGAGGGTTTACAAGCCTGGCCTGTCGCACACCACAACGGTGATGACGATGACCGAGAACTCACCCGGTCATTTCGATCCCGCACTCCTTGAGGTGTTCTGTCGGATTGCCGAGCAGTTCGATCGCATCTTCCGCGAATTCGAGAATTGAGTTTTCAGGCCGCGACAAGACGAAAACAAAGAGGAATGGCCGCAAAAAAGCACAAAATGCGCAAAAAATGAACGAGAAAGTTTGAACAACTCAGCGGGATACAATTTCAACCTCTTCATCGTGTCAAAACTCACTGTTGTTCTTCCCGGTTTTCCTTTTGTGCATTTTGTGCTTTTTTGCGGCCATTTCTCGTTCTTTCTTTTTGCGGCCATTTCTGCGGGATTCCCGATGCGACAGTGTCGTTTCCAACCACACATCACTTTTGCGAAGCCTCATCCAGACGGAGAGAATGTCGTCCGGATTTCTGCGGAACTTGCTCCGAGTCGTTGGGTTGAAAGGTCTATTGCCGTGTCCCTTGCCCAAGAGGTCGACCGGCTCAAACCGAGGAATTCATCCAATGACCGCACGCGCGCTGTTCCATTTGTTCGGATGCTTTGCCATTGTCGCCTGGTTGACGCCAGCGACCCGTGGGGCGGAAGGACCAAAACACCCACACATGCACCATGCCTTGTATGAATTGGCTGAGACTCGCAAGGAATTGAAGGACGCCAACCACGATTTCGGCGGCCATCGGGAGAAAGCACTCAAGGCGGTCGATGAGGCCATCATTCAGATGGAGAAAGCTCTGGAAGGAGCCGGGGACAAATACGTGGCGAAGGCAGTGGAGGCGGAGGTTTATAAGAAGTACGAATTCCACCCTCACCTGCACCATGCTTTGCACGAACTGAAAGAGGCTCACCACGAGTTGAAGGAAGCCAAGCACGATTTCGGTGGTCACCGGGAGAAGACGATTGAGAAGGTGAATCACGCCATCAAGCAGCTCGAACTTGCGCTCAAGTATGCGCGGACGTAATTTTTTAACGAGCCGGAAGCGTGAGCGACGGTTTTCTCTTTCCGTCGCTCACGGGGCGGAAGTAATTTTTAACGAGCCGGAAGCGTGAGCGACGGTTTTCTCTGACGCTTCCGGCTCGTAAATCGTGAAACCGTCGCTCACGCTTCCGGCTCGTAAAATCCACGCTCCCGGCGAGCCTAAAACCATTCACTTCCCCTTAAACGCCTCATAAACTTCCGCGACCGTTTTGGCATCGCCTGTGTGAGCGTAGACAGCGTATTTCAGTTTCAATTCCCCGTCTTTCTCGATCTTCAGCAATTCCGTTTTCCCCTTCTGTGATGGAAAGCCACTCAATTCGCGGCCAAAGGGGTTTGCCGCGTTGAGGCCATACGCACGGGCATGCCAGCTTGCCCTCGGATTGCTGGGATGATCGAAAACCGTGATGCCCACGGCCTTCCCATCCACTGTTCCCGAGTAATCGACCCATTCCGATGGTTGACCCCAGATCGAGAGATTGTCCTTGGCTACTGGTGCAATGACCTTGCCTTCCGCGGTCGTGACTGTTGCCCCGGTCTTTTCCGTTGGTCGGAGTTGATCGTGCGTTCGGATTCCAAATGAACCCTCTTTCGTATCTCCAAAGCGGATCGGGCAGACCGTTGCCTTGAGAACGATATCGAACGCGAACAGCCGACCTCCCGGGAGATCGAGGAAGTGAATCACCCGGACTTCATCGAGGATTTTCACTCCGTCTGGTGTGAACCATTCGTTTTGCGTCTCGACGCTGAGATGATTTTTGGCAACGATCTTGGGCTCGCTAATCTTTACGCACGTCATTTGTCCGTACCGTTTTATCCCGTCCTTGTCCTTGGTTTCACTCCAGAAATCGACCCCCTTCCCGGCTTTATCGCTGGTCTTGATTTTCAACTCGACTCCTTCGGGGATGACATCGCCGTGGCAAAACCAGACCGACTTATGGTGCGGGTGGTCGTTGCTTCCTCCGGGTGTGCCGGGTTCGATGGGATATCCCCGAGTGACGGGTACGTTTCCCGGAGCGAGAACGGGATACAGAAACGGTTTCGGATATTTGGGGTCGGCGACATATTTTGCCACCACGACCGAACCGGCTTTGAATTCGATTCCATCCTTCCCAACCTTGGCCGAGACATCATCGGCCTGAGCCAGTGATGGAGCAAGCAGGGCGGCGAGAATGAACCAGCGGCAGCGCATGGGATGATCCTTTCGCACAGGGAGGGCAGTGTTGATGTAGTGTCCGTCTCCTGCTCTGGGATGTCAATGTTGTGGTGCGTGGAGAAGAATGGTGGGGCTCGCAAAGCCTCGACCCACCCTACAAAGCCGGGCAAGCCTCTTGTAGGGTGGGTCGAGGCTTTGCGAGCCCCACCATTCTTCATTCCTCGCCAACCGCTTGTAACAAATAAAGAGGGCATGGGAAGGATGGTGTTGTCGTGTATGCTGAGGACGGGTGGAGTTGTCGTGTATGACTGCGGGAATGGTGATCCCATGAGCGAAAAGAAGAAAAAAGTCCGGGTGGAGTTGCGGAAGAACCGCAGCAAACCACCACGAGGAAATGACCTCACCCGCGCGTACCAGGAGGACGCGGGCGGAACCGATGATTCCCGGTCCACCGAGCGCGTCCGTGCCAAGGGCGATCTATCTCGATATCGCACCGTCGTTCAGAATGCGGCGGACTCGACCGGGAAGCCGGTCGTTGATGCCGAGTGCCTGCGTGGGCGCGTTCTTCGCGTCCACGGTCTTCAGTCGATTGTCGAGGTCGATGACGGCCGCGTGTTCCGGTGCGCTATTCGTCGGCTCTTGAAGAGCCTTGCGACCGATGAGCGGAACGTGGTCACCACGGGGGATGTGGTCTGGGTGCGTCCTGCTCCGGTGGGGAGTGGGAACCCGGCAGCAAGCCAGGAGCGGTCGGAAGTGGGCGACCTCGAAGTACCCGAAGCCGAGGAAGCCGCCAGCCTTTCCCTTTCTCCTTCGCCGCTGCCCAACATCGAAGGCATGATCGAACGCATCGAGCCGCGCCATGGGGTGCTCACTCGATCCAGTCGTAGGCGAGAACACGTTTTAGTTGCGAATGTCGATCAGGTTGCGATTGTTGTATCGCTTGTGCAACCTGATCTGAAACCGCACCTCATCGACCGATATTTAGCCGCTGCGCAGCAAGGTAAGCTCAAGCCGGTGTTGTGCCTGAATAAGGCCGATCTCGCGGACCCCGTGGCTCTTCAACCTCTGGTTGGGGCTTATGCGCAACTGGGAGTGCCGGTTTTGCTCACGAGTGCAAAGACTGGACTGGGGATCGGTCGGCTCCGCGAACAACTGCGCGGTCGAGCCACGGTTTTTTCCGGACAATCGGGAGTGGGCAAATCTTCGCTCTTGAATGCCGTTGAACCGGGGCTTGGGTTGGCCGTGAAGTCGGTCAGTGAAGTGAACAGCAAGGGCCGACACACGACAACCTACACGCAATTGATCAAACTGGCTTCCGGTGGGTGGGTGGTGGATACTCCCGGGGTCAGGCAACTCCAGCTCTGGGATGTCCGGCCGGAAGAGGTTGAGGGCTACTTCCCGGAGTTTCGTCCGTATGTCTCTCTTTGCGATTTCCCGGATTGCACCCACACTCATGAGGCTGGTTGCGCGGTCAAGGCAGGCATTGCCTGTCAGCAGATTAGCCCTCGCCGCTATCACAGCTACCTGGGACTATTCCACGGCATTGAGGAGTAGGGGTAAGCTGAGAAGAAGCCATTCGCGAGCTTGAGCGAAAAGGCGTCGATTGTATTTTTTACAACTCGTCTGAAGCATACCTTGGCTATTGTCCGGATCTCTTCTCGCCTGGTTTTTCAGCCTCATTGCCCCTCGCCCCTCGCCTCTTTCTCCATCTCCTGAGCCCCTTCCGATTCGTCTCCTTTTGTCGTCTGCGCCCAACGGCGCTGATCGTGCGGCTATCATAGGTGGCCCCCAACCGCCACAACGCTTCGGTCCCGAGTACCGGGCGCGGGCCGCAAAACCCGGCAGATTGCGCCATGCCGCAGATCTAGTCGTGCTCGGGTGGTTTTTAGCGCCCTACCCAGTCCCTGGTGATTTCCCAATTCGCAGCGGCGCGGTCATAACTTACGTAAGCATTCTTTTGCCGCCTGTCGTTGTCAGCGGCGAACGGACGGCCGCGACGGCGGCGGCAGGGAATGCGGGAACCCGGAACAAGTGGGGGTCACCCTGATGAGTGTTCGGCAGATCAAAATGTGTCTTATGGCCGGGTTGTGTGCCAGCCTGTACGGACTTGCCGCGGGAGACGCCCAGGCGTTTGGCGGCAGACTGTTCGGATCATCCAACGATTGCTGCGATCCTTGCGCCAATGGAAGCTCAGGGCGCGGTTTGTTTGGTGGATGGTTAGGCGGTCGTGGCAGTAGCAGTGGCTCGGGCTACACAACTGGCGCTGCAACTCCTGGTGCTGGGTACGTTACCCAGAAAGTGAAAGTCACCGAATACGTCCCAACCCAGGTGGATGAGACGGTTACGGTGATGCAGCAACAAGTTCAGGCCGAGAAGTACACCGCTTACAAGACCGAGTTGGTCCCGGAGACGGTCACCAAGCAGGTCACCGTGAACAAGCAGATTACCGAGACAGTCAACGAAACCCGGACGGTAACGGAACGGGTTCCGGTTCAGAAGACCATCACGGTAACGGAACGGGTTCCGGTCCAGAAGACCATCACGGTTTACGAGCGGGTTTCGGTTCAGAAAGAAGTCACCGTGATGGAGAAGGTGCCCGTCCAGAAGACGATCACTGTAACCGAGCGGCGACCGGTTCAGAAAACCGTCACCGTGAATGAAGTTCACTATAAGTCGGTGATGGTCACCGAAAACGAGTCGAAGACTGTCAGCCATCGGGTTTCTGTCCCGACCACTGTCGATCTCGGCCCGTCCTTTGTGGATCGGCTGAAGAAGCTCTGCGATCCGTGCTACAATCCCTGCCCGCGAACCGTGAGCATCTGCAAGAGCGAGAAGGTTTGCGAAACGGTTTGCTGCCCGGTGACACACTGCAAGAAGATTGCAGAGTGCGTGCCGGTCACCAAGACGATTTGCACCTACGAGTGCGTACCGGTCCAGAAGACGGTTTGCACCCACGAGTGTGTGCCAGTGAAGAAGACGGTTTGCGTCAAGGAATGTGTGCCGGTGCAGAAGACGGTTTGCGTTCACGAGTGCGTCCAGGTCCAGAAGACGGTCTGCGTTCACGAGTGCGTGACCAAGACGATTACCTGCCCGGTTACCCGCACGAAGTGCGTGCCGGTTTGCGAAACGGTGACCTGCACCGTTAACGTGAAGAAGTGCATTCCTTACGAGGCAACCCGTCAAGTGACCGTGTGCGTGCCGGTCAAGCAGACCATCAAGGTTTGCAAGCTGGTTCCGACCGTTGTTGAGAAGGACGTGCTTGTTCCCGCTCCTTGCGGGGCTCCTTGTGCAGCAGGTCCTTGTGCAGCGGGTCCATGCGGTAACAACTGTGGCAATCCATGTGGCAATCCTTGCGACAAGGCCGGCCTCCTCGATCGGTTGCGGGCTCGCCTCAGCGGTCTGGGCCACCACTGCCACGAAGCTTGCTCGGCTCCTTGCCCAGCACCAGCACCTTGTGCTGATCCCTGTGCCAAGAAGGGATTTTTCAGCGGTGGATTGTTCAGTGGTCTTTGCTGCAAGAAGCACACCGACTGCGGCTGTGCAACCCCGGCTGTTGCAGGTGCAACAGCTGGCTGCTGCAAGTAATGAAGTAACTTGATCCTCCGGGCCCCGTTCCGCCTGGTTGCGTCCCTCGGCCCGGGTTTTTACCCGGGCCGGGGCATTTCTGGGTAGGGGCAAGTAATCAGGGGCAAGGGGCAAGAAGAATGTGAAAAGGCAAAAGTCAAGACGACCGGAGTTTCTTTGCTCGTTCTGTTTTCGGCATGGTTCAATCAAGTGGCGGAGTGGGTAACAGATCATGTTGGACGAGTTGGAGTTTTGTAACCTCCGGTCGCTGACGCTCCCGGCTCGCCTAAGACCTTTCCCAATGAGTGTTTTAGGCGAGCCGGGAGCGTCAGCGACCGGAGGTTACAAAACTCCAATAACCTCTGCTCACGACTCCTCAACTGTTACACCACTTTGAACCATGCCCTGTTTTCTCTTGCCCCTTGCCCCTGATTACTTGCCCCTTCTCGATCACTACTTCTTTGGCCTCGTCTTGATGTCCTGAAGCAGATCGGGTTTGAGACGTCCATGCAGTTGCCAGATCCCATCGGAGCCGCACGCCAAGATATCATCCTTGAAGTAGGTACTCAGAAATTGTGGCCCAAGCCAGACGAAGTGTCCGGAGCTAGTTTTGTCGATCCACACCGTCAAATCCTGAATCACGATATCCTTCTGGGTTTTCAGGCCCGGGCCAGTCATGACTCCCAGGCGTAACTCCTTCACTTTCCCCTTGGCTATCATTGCCTCGAATGTTGCACCCATCCCCTTGAAGTCGCCGCCCTGTTCAATTTCCACTCCACAGCCGCGGGCTGTCCCACTGGTTATCAGCACCCCGGTCGGCCAATCGTTGGTCGATGATACGGCGGCGTTAACCAACTCAATTTTCCCATCCGGGGTCTTGTATTGTGTGAGCCCGTTTATGGAGGCATAAGCGAATTGCGGTAGCCCTTTTCGGTTGGCCATTGGTCCGGCAACAACGACCAACTCCCGGTCGGCGGTAATCGTAGGATCGGGTGGGACGTCATCCCCGGTTCCCGGTCGCTTCACGGTTCCCGATGGTACGGTCAGCTCGAGAAACTTGTCCTGGAAGTACAACCGCGTTTCAAATGTTCGATCTGCATATTTCGTCAGATCCTTCAGAGTCATGTAGATGTCGCAACCGCGAACTTTCTCGGCACCGCCGGGTGGTTCGATGATTTCCAGAGGGATCGTTGCCATCTTGACTTGCACATCGTGTTTGGATGTCTTGGGGGCAACTTGCGTCCCCGGGATAATCAGTTCCGGAAGTGTGGCCATCTTGTTCTGTGGGATTTCGTAACCCCAACTCTGCCAGAGCTTGGAGGAAACGAACGATGGGCCAGGCAAGTTCTCGATTCCGACCGTGACATCGATTGTTTCGCCCTTCTTACTCTTACCCTTGGGAATCTGGGCCTTGAACTGCATGGTGGTGCCCCGCTCCTCGATCACCGGGATACGTACCCGGACGTTGTTGCTGGATGGGACGATCGGTTTGAGCAATGGCCCCGGTTCATCCGCTGCCGGTGTACCGAGCGCCGCCAGGGTGATGAAGATGGAGAACGCAGCAATGCAGGACAAGATGCGCATGGGAAAAGCCCTGGTGAGTAGCAAGGGGCAAGGGTCGAGGAGCAAGAAGTAAAAACGAGCCGGAAGCGTGAGCGACGGTTCTCTTCTACTCGATGCCCCTTGTCCCTTAGCGAAACCTACCTTCGACGATACTGCACCCGCAGGCATCTGGTAAGATAATATTTATGGTCAAAGGTTCTTAGCCTCCGGTCGCTGACGCTCCCGGCTCGCCTCAAAACAGCGGCGAGCCGGGAGCGTCAGCGACCGGAGACAGATATCCAGCACCGTCAGAGGTTTTCTCCCATGTCGTCTCGGTTTCTGTTCCCGGTTGTCGCATCGGTTTTGCTGTTGGCCGGATCTCCACTGTTCGCACAGCTCGATCCAGAGCCAAAAACGCCGTATTTATGGCGGATTGTCCTGAAGGTCCAACCTCACCCGCTACTCACCCCGACGTTCCGTGAGCAACTCAAACGGGATCTGGAAGCCTCACTGCAACCGGCTTTGGGAACCCTGGGGACGGTCGATGTGATTGACCTCACGGACACTCCCCGCGATCATTGGGATTCGCTCTGGCAGCAATTCGATGACAAGGGGTTTGCCGCGCT
>Ga0206850_10219_pt1 | contig 16572 bp, 12 predicted proteins | sample Alteio_BWOrgCont_16_FD_152885 | JGI IMG/M metagenome (GOLD analysis project Ga0206850, IMG submission 152885) | Enriched cells from forest soil in Barre Woods Harvard Forest LTER site, Petersham, Massachusetts, United States -... | ecosystem: Environmental > Terrestrial > Soil > Temperate forest >...
AGGGGTGTTCCCTGCGAAGCAGTTCATCGGCCTCGACGGCTACCCACCCGGCAGCATAGGCCCAAGCGTGAATGTTTTGCGCGTTCCCCTGATCTGCCGGTGGCCCGTCTTGGTAAGCTCGAAGGCGAATTGAAAGCTTCCCGATTTCGGAACTTAACTTCTCGAAATCGTCGCGGAAGGGCGCGATCTTGGATACGTAGTCCTTCAGCAGCGCAGCGACACCCGGATCGTCAAGCGATAGCTGGGTCTGCGCGAGAGCATTACGGGCACCCGCCTTCGCCTTGAAATGCCAGGTCGGGATGGTGGTGTCGATAAGTTGGTCCATCTGTTCGAGTGCGTTCATTAGCTCAAGTGCGCTCACGTTTTCTCTCCTAGAATTTCAGCCGCGCTTCACGCGCTTTCAGCATCTCAATTTTCTTCAGAAGTTCGTCATCGTGCTTCTTCAGAATCGCCGTGACCTTCGCCTCGAGATCCGCGTCACCGGCGTCACCCTTGATGATGACCGTCGGCGAAAAGTTGACGACGATGGAGCCGCCGCCGGCCGAACCTGCGAAAGCTTCTCCTGGGTGAACGGTCGGAGCTATTGTCGGAATCGCTAGAGCGACCGCCGCGGCCGCAGCGCGCACCGCGTTCAGCACGGGTGAGGGTTGCAGCGAGCGCCCGATCTCGCGGCCGAGATTCAGATTGTGGAGCGGGCCTTCCGGGATGGGTGAGTGACCGACGAAGAAGCGGCTGATTTTGCCGGCTATTCCTTCAACCTCGACCTTGATCCCGGTCCATGCAGCCTTGATTGCGCCGGGGAGTTCGACGAAAGGATTCACCAGAGCGTGCAGGACTGCAGCGCCGATTCCCTCGAAGAAGCTGATGGAACTCTTCAGGAAGCCCTTAACAGCGGTCCAGTGATTTACGAGATAGCCAATGGCGAACCCGAGCGCCGCTATCCCCACGATCGCGAGACCGATGGGGTTGGCATCCATCGCAGCGTCGAGAGCCCATTGCGCGGCTGTCCACGCCTTCGTGAGAAGCCCAGCTAACCGTAACGATCCGGCAACACCTGTGACGATACCCGCGAAGGCCGAAAAGCCTCCCAGCGCTGCGCTTACAATCGCCAATGAGCCGCCCAACACGAGAGCACCGGCCGCAAGTATCGCGACCACGGCCGCCATCTTGACCCAACCGGCATGAGCTTTGGCGAAGGCTTGAGCGGAGTGCGCGAGAGGGATGAGTGCGCCGACCAGACGCATCATCATTGGAAGAATGTCCAAGCCGCCTTGGATGAAAACTTGTCTTATGCTCTCGCCCAGCAGTTTCAATTGCTGCTTAGGCGATTTGAGCATTTCACCACTGAAGCGAGTCGCCGCACCCATCACATCCGCACTGTCGAGGGCCTTACGGAGACCGTTGAACTCGTCCTTGTCAATGAGCAGCGCGCGCAGACCGCGTTCCCCGAAGGTCTGCTGGATTTGCTGCAGCACGGGAACCGGGATCGCCTTCATCGACCCGTAAAGCTGGATGAAATGTTCCCGGACATTCGTGAGCGACCGCGCCAGATCGACGCCGCCCTGGGTATTGCGCGCGAGAGGAATACCTAATTTTTCCTGCATTTGCAGGACGCCGTGCATCGACTCTTCTAGCGCTTCGCCAGCGACGGAACCGGTCAAGCCATGCCGCGTGAAATCGGCGAGGGTGGCAACAAGATCGCGAAAGCCCATGCCGGCGGACAGCGCCGTCGGAGTGGCTAGCTCGAGCTGAGATCGAAGCTCTTCCACATTTTTGTAGTCGAACTTGGCCGTGGCGTACGCCATGATGTCGCCAAGTTGCTGAATGTTATCCGCGGCGCTCTTCGATGGGTCCTTGAAGTTGATGTACGCCAAATTTAAAGTTCTTTGGGTCTCTTCGAGATCGCCGCCCATGCCTTGAGCGACTCGGGAGGCGACGTTCATTGCTTGGATCGAGTCAGCCATGCTGAGACCGGCCGAGGTGCCGAGGTAAATTTGTTTGAGTAAATCTTCCTGGGCGATGCCAAGCTTCACAGATGTGGCCGCGGTCGCCTGCTGCGCGGCGTTCAGGTCCTTCATGCCCGCAACGCCAGGTGCGAGCGTGTTTCGCAGGCGATGGAGTTGCTCTTCGACTTCCATGGCCGGGCCGACGATCGATTTCAGACCATAGGCGATGCCCAGCCCAGCCGCTACCGATGCCGTACCGGCCAATGCGAGCGTTCCACGTAGGGATGCAGTCTTCTTTTCTAGATCTCCGATGCCACCGCTGATTCGGCGGATTTGGCGCGATGCCTCATCGATCGCGCGAAAGCGAAGCAAGATGTCGAAGGGACCAGCCATACTAGTGAACCGTAGCTGCGGCCTCGACTAGCTTCCGTTCGAACCCCTCAAGCGCGATCAGTGCTTCTGCGAAAACCTTCTCTTGCTCTCCCGACTCAAGCGACTCGGCAAATTCACGCAGGGTGCTAGTGAGTACGGCCTTATCGACCGGTGGTAAGTCTAACTTCTGAAGCCTTTCAATGATGGTAATGATGCCACCCAGCGATGCGTGCATCACTTCAAGAGCCTTGATGCATGCGCGGGCGGCTACGTTCAATTCATCGTCTTTGTCCCAAGGCCATTTCACAAAACAGTCCTCCAAAGTTTTACAATCGCACTTCCAAGCGTGCCACCTTTAGTTTCCTAGATGACCTGGCTGCATCGTCGGGATCGTCGGTAAATTCGCGAAGCTCTTTCAGATACTCAACGACCTGGTCTTTCAACGGTTGGATCTTCACCTTCAGTTCGGCGAGCTTCGACTTGGGCCCCCACAAACGAACGCGATCGTCATGTGTAAGCTCAAGCACGACACCATCGGCGCCAGCTTCCCGCACTATCTTTGCGATCAAATCAATACAGTTAGCGCTCATGGGACTTCCTCGTCATTTTTGAGCTTGAGAATGAGCTTGCGCCCACCGGCGCGCCCGGGTTCGGTGTCTTTTTCGAGCGTGAACAGTGAGTCGACCGCGCTCTCTAGGGTTTCGCGGGCTTCATTCCGCTTCAGTCCTTGCGCCTGAAGAAATTCTTGCGCCGCGGTTTTGGAGATGGACGCCCCTTCGGTGATCTTCTGTCGCAGGGTATCGACGGCTGACTCGCGTTTGTTCACGATCGAGTTCTCGAGGTTTCGCTTGGCCTCGTCATGCTCCATTTCGATCTGATCGGTCACGTCGATCACGTCCCAGTCGCCCTCTGCGGGAACGTGAATCTCGACTACGAAGGGCTCCACCTCGCCGGCGGGTCGATACTTAGAAGCGAAGAATGCTAGTCGGTATTTTTCGCGCTGTTTCCTGCGTTTCGACTTATCGAGCCAAGCTTGCTCGCCGGCCTCGGGTAGACACTCCATCCATGTGTCTTTGTGCGGGTCGAAGGTGATACCAGTCACGTCGCGAATTTCATAGACGATATCGACGCGATCGGAGAACACACCGGAACCGCGGATCTTGACGCCCGCCTTGTCGGTATTAGCAAGGACAACAACCGCGGGCCCTCGACTCGCGAGGTCTAGTAAGGGTGCGATTGCGCTCCCGGATTCGCCGCCTTCAGTTTCGTCGACACCTTCAGTTGAGGCGCCGAGCGAATCGACAAGAACACACGCGAACTCTTCACCCGGAAATGCCGCCCAGGCCTTCCTATCCGTCAGCGGGTGGGCGCCGTTCCCCCGAGTGACGAGATGGAGGTTCCTATCACTCTGCGCTGCACCCCAGCGTCGCAACCGGTCCTTGACCACACGGCGCGGATTGTCGCGATCGATCAGCGCCACGCGCGCTTGCTCCACGGGCCGACCTAGGAACAGCGTTCCCTTGGCGATCGAAAGCGCCATGGCATGTAGAAACATGGTCTTTCCGAGGCCACGGGGGGAAACCAACAGAGTCGTGCTCGACCGTGCGGCGATTTTGTCCACAACGAACGCGGTCTGATCGCTGTCGTCTGCTTCGGCGAGGAAATCTTCAGCGACCTGGAATGGCCAAACCGGCTCGTCTTTCTTGACGTCAGTATCGGCCGGCGATTCCGGCCCCGGATCGGACACGGGACCATCGGGTGACCGTGGACGGGCTTCACCGACGATTCGCATCAGTTCGTCGGTACCGCCGCGAACGTCCGCCGCGTCAGCACCCTTGCGATAGCCCTGCCATTCAATCCACAGAGGCGTAATGCCGAAGGCCAGGAGCCGCTCAGCGATGCGGCGCATATGATCGTGGCCTTGAGGGTCAGCATCCGGCCAAAGCGCCACGGTGAAGCGCCGTATCGGTTCCAGGGCGCTGTCGTCGGGGGTGCTGGATGCACCCGTCACGGTGCCAACCGCGGCAATGCCGTGCTTGGCCAGCCAATCGGCGGCCTTCTCACCCTCGGTAACGACGACAGTCGGGGCGCCCTCGAGGTCTCGCAGATGTTCGGTTCGATATAGCGGCAGTGAAGCGACCTTCAGGCCACTCAGCCCTATCCTACCGTCGCGTTCCCATTTGAAGTCCTTGGTACCGTCCGTCTTGTCGATCCGGATGTGAACTGCAATTAGGACGCCTTCGGAATTGCGAATTTGGTAGCGGGTTTTGCGGGCTGCCCCCGCAGTGCTATCCCGATTTCCGTTGCCATTGGTCGACCAGAGGTCCCGCGCCCGCAGTGCGTCGATGACGACGCTCTGGTCGCAACCCGTACGGCAGTTGAACAGCATACGACCGTCTTTGACGTCGATGTCGAACGAAGGCGAATGACCGCCATCGGTCTCGTGGACCGGACAGAAAGTGCGCCAGCCGGCACCCGTCCGCCTCTCACGGCCGTTCCCTAAGGCCCGAGCGATCGTTTCAGCGTCGGGCATTGACGGGCTCGACTCTCTGTTGCTCGGTGTAGGTGTCGAGATCGGAAGGCTTGTAGCGAACCCGTCCACCGACTCGAATGAAGGGCGGCCCGATCCGCCTTTGCCGGAAGCCCTGTAAGGTGCGCTTAGAGACGTTTAGCCACTCTGCCGCTTCGTTCTCATCTAGTAACCGCGCTGGTTTTGAGTCCATGGGCGCGATTGTGCGCCATCCGAGCGTGCCAGTGCGGAGAAGTTAGGAGCGAAACGCGGGCGCGAGGGTTAACTTACGACGAGTTGCTTATCGATGTGGGGATTGCGAGCGCGGAGGTGGGTGCCGAGTAGCCCTTATACTATATAAGATAAGATCTGGTTTTCCCCTCGGCCCCTGCCGCAGCTTAGCCCGGAAATCGAGGTTCGTCAACGCCCTTGTTTAACTTCCTCGGCGGCGATGATTATTGATTCCTAAAGTTCTTCTCTCGGTGTGTGTTTAGAAGGTAATCACTGCCGTCTCTTCTCTCCGTAGGAGGCGATGATTATCTAGTATAAGTCACCCTCTCTCCCAATGGAATTTGAACGCCGAGTTGTCGCCGCTTTGTGGCAGAAGGGCGGCGGACGTCGATATACATTTTAGCGAACGCCGCGTATGGGTAAAAGAGTCGGGCTTGAAAAAGAGAGATTCTCGATAGCAAGGGATGGGCGTTGCCACGTGAAACTTCTGATCATGGTAACCGGGAGTGTAATTGACCCAGGTCATTCGAACGACGAATCACCACCGCCGCGTAGTTACAGTGGAAGGCCCTAAGCGGGAGTTCGATGGCAATTGTTCCTACACCGCTCCTACACACGAACGGGTTTTGGGACTCCCGTTCGAGGGTGTCTCTGTAACCTGCTGATTCTATTGAGCTTTTTGGAGCGGGTGATCGGTTTCGAACCGACGACCTTGTGCTTGGCAAGCACACGCTCTACCAACTGAGCTACACCCGCTCGCCATTTCGGCCGGTCAGAACCAGATCATTTATTGGTCGGCGCGCCCATTGTCAAATCACCCTCGCGAGGTTCGGGAAACACGAGCCCATGCGTTGGGCGACCGATTCAAATGGCGGCGCGGCGCGCGGGCGCCGATCGCGGCGACGGCACGATCAAACCCCACAGCTTGATGAAGTAATCGATGCCCGACCACACCGTCAGCACGGTCGCCATCCACAGCAGGAACATGCCGGCCGCGAAGAAGTCCACGTGGAAGTAAGTGTAGTTGATGAGCAGGCCGTGGAGCGCGATTGATTGCAGCGCCATTTTGTACTTGCCGAGGTCCTCGGCGCCGACGATACGGCCACGGCTAGCCGCGACTGCGCGCAGGCCGGTGACGAGAATTTCGCGCGAGACCAGCACCACCACCATCCAGGCTGGTACGCGCGGGCTGCGCGGCATCGCGGCCAACATTATCAGGACGGCGGTGACGACGAGCTTGTCGGCCAGCGGATCGAGGAACTTGCCGAGGTTGGTGCCGGAGCCGTAAGCGCGGGCGATATAGCCGTCGAGGTAATCCGTGATGGTCGCGAGGAAAAAGACGCCGGCGGCGATCGCCGAAGGGACCGGACCGGTAAAGGTCAGCAGATAGACCAGCAACGGCACCGTCGCGATGCGCAGGAAAGTCAGGACGTTTGGGGTCGTGAACGTCACGTCAAAGACCTTCGCCGATAGCCTGAAATGCCCTTCGCGGAGACCGTGCTGGGATATTCAAACTGTAGGGCATGCGCGCGCCCGTGGCAAATCGGAAGGTTGCGATGAGGCCGGGCGGCGGCGATCGTCGGTTGACTATTGCGCGCGGGGTCGAATAGCGTCGAATCAAGAGAGGCCGCATACTCCCGCATCGCAGCGGCTGGAGACGGCCTCAGTGGCTTGGGGTGGAGACCTGCTTGAGCGGCAGATAGAGGCGCCGGGGACGCGCTAAGTCCGTCACTCAGGGCGACAGTCGGGGCAAGGGAACGGGCGCGCTGACAAGATGAAGAATGGAACCCCAGAGGGTAGCGACTTCCTGGTAATCGGCGGCGGCATCGCGGGCTTGATCTTCGCGATCAAGGCCTCGGCGATTGGCAGCGTTACGGTGCTGACCAAGGCGGCCAGCGACGAAGCCAATACGGCGTATGCGCAAGGTGGAATCGCGAGCGTGTGGAGCGTGGACGATTCGTTCGAGTCGCACGTCGAGGACACGTTGCGGGCGGGGGCCGGGCTGTGCAATCGGGCGGCCGTTGAAACCATCGTGCGCGACGGGCCGGAGGCGGTGCGCGAGCTGATTTCCCTCGGCACGAACTTCACGCGGATCGAGGAAGGCGGCGAGGACGAATACGACCTCGGCCGCGAGGGCGGCCATAGTCATCGACGCGTGCTGCACGCACAGGATTTGACGGGCCGCGAGATCATGCGGGCGCTGGGCGAGGCGGCCAAGGCGCGGCCGAATATCCGGGTGCTCGAAAATCACGTCGCGGTGAACCTGCTGATCGAGCGCGGCCCCGGCTATCAACCGCGCGCATGCTGGGGGGTGTACGCGCTCGACAAGGCCACCATGTCGGTGCACAAGGTCGTCGCGCGCGCGACCCTGCTGGCGACCGGCGGCGCGGGCAAAGTTTATCTCTACACGACCAACCCCGATATCGCCTCGGGCGACGGCGTCGCGATGGCGTATCGCGCGGGCGCGCCGATCGCGAACATGGAGTTTTACCAGTTCCATCCGACCTGCCTGTACCATCCGATGGCGAAGTCGTTCCTGATTTCCGAGGCACTGCGCGGCGAAGGCGCGATCTTGCGCCTCCCCGACGGCACTCCGTTCATGAAGCGTTATCATGCCGACGCCGAGCTGGCGCCGCGCGACGTGGTGGCGCGTGCTATCGACTCGGAGATGAAGCGGCTCGGACTCGATTGCGTGTATCTCGACATCAGCCATCACAAGCCCTCGTACATCCGCGAGCGCTTTCCGAACATCTACAAACGCTGCCTGGCGTATGGCTTCGACCTGACCGCCGGACCGATTCCGGTGGTGCCGGCGGCGCATTATATGTGCGGTGGAGTCGTAACCGATCTGATGGCGCGAACGGCGATCCCGCGGCTCTACGCAGCGGGCGAAGTCGCGATGACGGGGCTGCATGGAGCGAATCGTCTGGCCTCGAATTCACTGCTCGAAGCGGCGGTGATGGGACGGCGCGCGTTTACCGCATTGCACGAACAGTTGGCCCATGACGAGGGTAGCGCGCCCGCTTTTCCGGAATGGGATCCAGGTGACGCGATCAAGAGCGAGCAGCGCGTGCTGATTACCCATAGCTGGGAGGAGATTCGCCGGCTGATGTGGAACTACGTCGGTATCGTGCGCAGTGACCGGCGGCTCGAGCGCGCGCTGCGGCGCATCCTGATGCTGAAGGAAGAGATCCACAGCTACTATTGGGATCATCTGATCGATTCCGATCTGATCGAACTGCGCAACCTGGTCACCGTGGCGGAACTGGTGGTGCGCTGCGCGATGACGCGCAAGGAATCGCGCGGACTCAATTACAATCTCGACCATCCGGACGTCGATGACACGCACCCGCCCCGCGACAGCGTGATAATCCGCGGCGATGCGATGCCGGCGGAGGCGTCGGCACGACCTGCCTAGATCTTGCGGCTGACGGCGGCGAAACCCACGAAATCGAAGAGCGCGATCTCTGCGCGTAGTTCGCACGGATTACGAAAATTGAGCGGGCTCGTCGCTTATCTCATAAATGCGTGTAGGGCTTCGCCTTAGACCTTCCCCCCGGACGCCACGCTCATGGCGATCGGCTAACCATGTTCGCCTGAAAAAAACCGGTTCTCTCAAAAATCAGCGACACATCCTGACGTCGAGGGTGACACTACGTGGTGAAACCTTTGCCGATTTGAGCCGTTGGATAACTGTGACGTAGATACCCGGCGGAACACCGCCGCGATTTCAAAGGAGAACCCGTATATGACAAAAACTTCGCCATTTATCGCCACCATCGCAGGCGCCGCGATCATCGCGCTCGCGGCTTCCGCACAGGCTTTTGCGGGCCACGGCGGCCATCATCACGGCTCGCCTGCATTGGCTGCGTGTATGGCGGTCGCGCCGCAATCGACCAAGGCCAATCTGCACTCCACCTTCAAGGGCTCCTCGTTGTGGACCGACAAGCAGGCCGTGCAGACGGCAAGGAACAACCTCGCGCAGCAAATCCTCGCGAAGAACACTTCGCTCGGCCAGTATGAGGCCGCGCTTTCGAACGCTCAGCTAAAGGTGATCCAGGACGAAGACACGATCGCTACCGGCGTCTGCGGGCAGCTTTCGTCAACCCAACTGGCGGCGGCCTCGACCCTTTACACTAACCTGCAGAACAATCGGCAAACGGTCCGCGGCTATTTCCAAACTGCGCACCAGGCGTCGGGCGATACCACCGACGATGCGACCAGCCAGCCTTCTGCCGGCGTGGCCGAATAAGACAATCGCAAGGGCGCAGGCCTGACCGTTATCGTCGCAACAGCGAGCGACCGGCGTAGCCCTCCACGATGCATAGTGGACAGGGCGCCGGTCCGCAGCCCGCGGCACTCGAAACTTTACTCCGGTTCGCCCGCGCCCGGGGTATAGCCACCGCGCCCCTGTGTGTTAGGTTTGCAGACCGTGATCAATTGATGGTGCAAGCGCGTCACAGCCTGCTGGCGATAGTGTTGCTAACGGCTGCCTGCTCGACGCAGACGCCGCCACCGCAGCGTGCTGCCAATCCAAATCGTTACATCTATGTGACCAGCGAGAACCTGGCGGAGCAGTGCTATCGCGACCTCGGCCCGATTAACCTGACGGAACCGTTTGCCCAGGCGACCGTCGAGGCTGGCGATACCACGATGGAGAACCGTCTGCGCGCGCTCGCCCTCAAGCAATATCCGAACAACGCCGACGCGGTTATCAACGTCGATGCGACTAACAACGACGCGGGCACGGCAACGACGGTGAGCGGCGAAGTGGTCGAAGTGCAGGACCACACTACGGCGGCATGCGTGTTGCGCGACGCGCCGCCGGTGATCGATGGCGCGGCGCAGTCGGCAGTGGGCGGCATGCTCGGTACGTTGGCCGGAGGTCTGATCACGGGCTCGCCGCAGGCCGCGGAGGGCGGCGGTATGCTGGGCGCGACCGCGGCCGGATCGATCGCGGTCATCCAGCATCATCAGGCGGTTCAACAGCGGGCTCAGGACACTCGCGAGACGCTCGCGGAACAGCAGCAGACGATCGTGTCGCTGCAGAAGGCGCGCGCGCAGTTGACCGAATGCAAGGAAGAGGAAACGCCGCTGTCACAATGCGGCAACGTCCAATCCGCGTCGGATAAAACCGTCCCGCCCGACACCTCCGACGAACCTGATTGGAGTGCGAGCCAGTTTGACCTCGAGAAGCAGGTCGAGATTCAGCAGGATTATATCGCGAAGCTGCAGGCGCAGATCGGCGATCTCAAGCACGACATGAGCAGTCAGTAGCGCCGCCGCATCGATCGGGCCTTCTCAATCGATACGGCGGCGGATAGGACTCGCGCGAATCAGGCCTCGGTGCCGACGTCCTGCGGCGGTGCGGTAGCTTCCGCCGTCCCGTACGCGAACGACAGCTTGTCCCCATCGAGATCGACCACCACCCTGCCGCCCTTGGTCAGGCGTCCGAAGAGGACGTCGTCGGCGAGCACCCGGGCAATTTCATTCTCGATTAACCGGCCCAGCGGACGCGCACCGAAGCGCGTGTCGTAGCCCTTTTCGGCGAGCCATTTCTTCGCCGCCGCCGTGACCTCCATCGTGACCTTGTTAGCCTCGAGGCGCTCTGAAAGTTCGAGCAGGAACTTATCCACCACCCGTTCGATAACGGCAGGCGGCAACGGCGCGAACTCGATAATCGCAGACAGCCGATTGCGAAACTCGGGCGAGAACATGCGATCGATCATCGCGCGCGGCGAACCGGTAGTGATCTCGGAGCCGAAGCCAATCATCGCGCGCGCCAATTCCTGCGCGCCGGCGTTGGTGGTCATCACCAGGATCACGTTGCGGAAATCCGATTTGCGTCCGTTGTTATCGGTCAGCGTCGCATGGTCCATCACTTGGAGCAGGATGTTGAACAGGTCGGGATGGGCCTTTTCGATTTCGTCGAGCAGCAGCACGCAATGCGGCGTCTTGTTGACGGCGTCGGTGAGCAATCCGCCCTGATCGAAGCCGACATATCCCGGCGGCGCGCCAATCAGTCGCGAAACCGTGTGACGCTCCATGTATTCGCTCATGTCGAAGCGCAGGAACTCGACGCCCATGGTCTTGGCCAGTTGCCGCGCGACCTCGGTCTTGCCGACGCCCGTGGGACCGGCAAAAAGGAACGAGCCGACCGGCCGATCCGGATGTGCGAGGCCCGATCGCGCGAGCTTGATTGCGCGGCAAACCGCGTCGATCGCAGTATCCTGCCCGTACACGACTTCTTTCAGCTCAGTATCGAGATCCTGCAGCCGTGCGCGATCGGTCGAGGAAACCGTGCGTTCGGGAATCTTCGCCATGCGCGCGACGGTGCGTTCGGAATCGCGCGCGCCGACTGTCACCGGATCGCCGTTCTTGGCGCGCAGATGGCCCGCGACACCAGCCTCGTCCATCACGTCGATCGCTTTGTCGGGCAGGTACCGGTCGTTGATATAACGCGCGGATAGCTCCACCGCCGATCGAATCGCGGCCGCCGTGTAACGAACGTTGTGATGTTTCTCGTAATGGTTCTTGAGCCCGTTAAGAATCTGCACCGCTTCTTCGCGCGTCGGTTCATTCACCTCGATGCGCTGGAAGCGCCGCGCCAGGGCCTTGTCGCGATCGAACGAGCGCTTGTACTCCTGATAGGTGGTCGATCCGATACAGCGCAGATCGCCCGAGGCAAGCGCGGGTTTCAACAGATTCGACGCATCCATGGTCGAGCCCGAGGCCGACCCTGCGCCGACGATCGTATGAATCTCGTCGATGAACAAAATGATATGCGGATTCCCGGTTGCGGCCTTGATTACCGCCTTGAGCCGCTGCTCGAAATCACCGCGAAACCGTGTGCCTGCCAGCAATGCGCCCATGTCGAGCGCATAGATTTGCACGTCCTTGAGCGCCGCCGGAACTTTGCCGTCATGGACCGCCAACGCGAGTCCCTCGGCCAGCGCCGTCTTGCCCACGCCCGCCTCACCGACGAAGACCGGATTGTTCTTGCGCCGGCGTAACAGCACGTGAATCGCACGCTCGATTTCGTTGCGGCGGCCAATCAACGGATCGATTTTCCCGGCAGCCGCACGCTCGGCCAGGTTGATCGCGTAAGTCTTCAGCGCCTTCGATGGCGAGAGCTTGGGCGTGCCTTCCTCGCCTTCGGAATCCCCTTCGAGGTCGCCCTCGTGATCGGCGTCCTCGGCCGTTCCGTGCACTTCGCGATCGTCGTCGGCGCCGGTCTTGGAGACCCCGTGAGATATGAAGTTGATCACATCGAAGCGCGTTACGCCCTGCTCCTGCAGCAGGAAGACCGCGTGCGACTCGGTCTCATGAAACATCGCCACGAGCACTTGCGAACCGTTTATCTCGGCCCGCCCGGCCGACTGCGCGTGCAGCGCGGCGCGTTGCAGAGCCCGTTGCACCCCGGCTGCATAATGCGGCTGGAAGGAACCGCCCTTGGTCAGGCGCTCGACCTCTTCATCGAGGTACTTCTGCAGCTTCTTGCGCAGCGCGTCGAGATCGGCGCCGCAATGTTGCAGCACGTTGCTGGTGGTGACGTCGTGCAACATCGCGTAGAGCACGTGCTCGAGACAGACATATTCATGGCGCCGGTTGAGCGCCTCGGTCATCGCCAGCTGCAAGGTTATCTGCAGTTCGCGGCTTATCATCACGCCCGATGATGGCATGGCGTTTCAGCGCCCTCCGCGGCCCGTGTGAGCCGTTGGTTCTTTACGCATCGCGATCAATGCCGGTTACTCCTTTTCCATCACGCACTTGAGCGGATACTGACTCTCGTGAGCGAGTTCCTCGACAGTCTTGATCTTGGTTTCAGCAATCTCGAAAGGATAAACGCCTGCCACGCCCATGCCGTTCTGATGAACATGAAGCATGATTCGCGTCGCTTCGGCCTGCTGCCGATGGAAAATGGTTTTCAGGACCTCAACCACAAACTCCATCGGCGTATAGTCGTCGTTGAGCAGGATACATTTGTAGAGCGGCGGCCGTTTGGTCTTGACCTTTTCCTTGGTGCGACGCTCGGTGACAGTATCGCCGCCAGCCCGTCCGCGACCGCCATTGTCGTCGCCGTCATCGGTGCCACCCGGATCAGACGGGGGGTTCGCGCGGCGCGCCTTCACTAAAATCTTTTCCTCGTCCTGCTTCATCGCGAGTTCGATTTCTCCCGCCACCGGTTTACAGGTTCCAGTTTATCAGAAACTCCCGCCTCTGGCATCGCTCTCCGACTCCGCAACCGGATGCTCGAACGCGTAGCCCAGCACCCGCACGATCGTTATCCGCCAGGTCTCCTGCGGCGTCGCCTCGATTACCAATCTCGAACATAATCACTATCTCGGACCGACGCTATTTCCCGATGGAACAATCTCAGAACGCACGGATACTATGCAGCGGGCGCACGCGCGATTAAGCTCGGCCTCAGCGACGAGCTTGCACCCTTAATGGCGGCGAAAGGCGAAAATCCAAAACCACTACAGCCCGGCGAAGCCGATATCGCGGTAATCGAGCGTATCCGCGACGTGCCGCGCGAGGATTGGAACGCGCTGCTCGCGCCGGACGACTCGCCCTTTCTCGATTGGGACTGGCTGTGGGCGATGGAGGAATCCAAGAGCGCGGCGCGCAACACCGGATGGTCGCCGTGCCATCTGGTCGTGCGCATCGGTCCAGAGCGGAAAATTGCCGCGGCGTGCCCGCTCTATCTGAAGAGCCATAGCCAGGGTGAGTTCGTCTTCGATCACGGCTGGGCCGACGCCGCCGAGCGCGCGGGGATCAGCTATTTCCCCAAGCTCCTGGTCGGAGTGCCCTTCACCCCGCATACCGGACGCCGCTTCATTGTCGCAGCCGAATACGATCGCACGCGGATGATACAGGTGCTCGGCCGCGCGCTGCTGCAACTGTGCGCCGACAACAAGCTCTCGTCGGTTCATGTCAATTTTTGCGCGACCGACGAAGCCGCCGCGCTGGCCGACCTCGGCTTCGCGGAACGGCTCGGCTACCAGTACCATTGGATCAACGCCGGCTTCACGACCTTCGATGATTACCTCGCGCAGCTCAAGAGCAAGCGGCGCTACGCAGTCCGTCATGAGCGCGCGGCGCTGGCGGGCCAGGGCGTCGAGATTCGCGCGCTCGCCGGCGACGAAATCCCCGACGCACTGTTCGGCCCGATGTACAAAATCTACCTCTCGACCCTCGAAAAACTTTATTGGGGCCGGCAATATCTTACGCGCGAGTTCTTCAACCTGATGCGCGATCACTTCAAGCGCAACCTCTGCTTCGTCTGCGCTTATCGTGGTCCCGAACTGATCGCCGGCACCTTCAATCTCGAAAAGTCCGGCGTCCTCTACGGCCGCTACTGGGGCGCCTTCGAGGAACTCAAGTTCCTGCACTTCAATGTCTGCTATTACGCCGCGATCGATCACTCTATCCAACGCGGCGTGCAGCGCTTCGAGCCCGGCGCCGGCGGCGAGTACAAATGGCTCCGCGGCTTCAACCCCGCTCTTACCCGCAGCATGCATTACCTGGCCCATCCGGGCTTGCGCAAAGCGGTGGGCAGTTTCCTGACGCGCGAGCGCCGCGACGTAGAAGCGTGGATCGCCGAAGGTCAGGAGCGCGGACAGCTCAAGGCCCCTACTCCCTCCAACGTCGAAACCGAATAGCCCGCGTACGGCCGGGCGCTACTTTCCCTTGAGGGTGGCGCGAAAACCAATCGCCGATTCGGTCGCGGGAAGCTCGCGCGGGACGTTGTCGATCGGCTCGAATTCCTTCAAATCCTTTTTACTCGCGATGCCGAGTTCCTTGAATTTCCGCACCGACGGCAGCACCCGCTCCTGCAGCGCTCCGACCGTGCGATTGAAGGCGGTCACCGAAGTGTTGAGCGAGGATCGCAAGCTCGCGAGATGCTCGACCATTGTCGCGATTCGCTCGTAGAGTTCTTGCCCGAGCTCGCTGATTTTCTGCGCGTTCTCCGCGACCAGTTCCTGACGCCAGCCATAAGATACGGCCCGCAACAGTGCGATCAGCGTGGTCGGAGTCGCCAGGATCACGCGCTGACTGACGCCCATTTCGATCAGCGCCGGATCCTGTTCGAGTGCGGCGCTGAAAAAGGTCTCGCCGGGTAGAAACAGCACCACGAATTCCGGCGTCGGCTGCAAATGCTCCCAGTAGCCCTTGGCGCTCAGCTTGGCGGTATGAATTCGCACCTGCGCCGCATGTTCTTTGAGCTTGGCGGCACGGATCTCGTCGGTCGGCGCTTCGAGCGCTTCGAGGTACGCCTGCAGCGGCGCCTTCGCATCCACCACGATATTTTTGTCGCCCGGCAGGCGCACCACCAGGTCTGGCCGCAGGCGGCCGTCGTCGGTCGTGACGCTACCCTGTTCATAGAAGTCGCAATGATCGATCATGCCGGCCAGCTCAACCACCCGTTTGAGCTGAATCTCGCCCCAACGGCCGCGCACCACCGGCGCCCGTAGAGCCTTGACCAGGTTCGCGGTCTCCGATCGAAGCTGGGTTTGCGTTTCCGCCAACGACCGGACCTGCTCCGACAGCGAACCGTACGCGGCGCTGCGCACGTTCTCGATCGCGCGAATCTGGTTATCGAGCGTCTCGAGGCTCTCCTTCACCGGTGCGATCACTCCCTCGATCGCCTTTTGCCGCGCCTCCAAGTCAGCCGAGGTCTCCTGCCGCACCGAATTAAGCCTTTCGCCGGCGAGCGTCAGAAAGCTTTCATTGGTGTTCTTGAGGACGTCCGCGGCGAGCGACCTGAAGGTATCGGAGAGCTTGCGCTCCGCCTCCCCGAGCATGCGCTGCTGCTCGTCGAAGCGCTGCCTCATCTCGTCCGCACGAGCGTCAAGCGCGGCCCTGGCGTTCTCGACGTCGCGCAACTCCGCGCGTAAGCCTTCCGTCTCAACCTTGCGCGATTCCAGTTCCTTGCGCACCGCGATAGTCTCGGAAATTGCCGCCGTGGCGCTTGTCTCCGCTTCGCGCAGGGCATTCTCGAGCGTCCTGCGCGAGCGCGCGACGGCCAACAACCATCCGATTACCAGCCCTATCGCGACACCCACCACCACCGCCACCAATTGCATCATCGCATCCTCCACCGATCGCCCAACCACTACCTGCTTTGAATTTACGTCCCCCCAACCATCGCGTCTATTCCGCCATCGACGCCTATCCCCAGACGCATATCCCCGCAAGATGCGCTGCCGGCGTCACAACGAAATGCTATCGTGACGCGGGCGCGTCGCACCCAAGGCCGCGTCCACTCGAAGTCATTAGTGAAGGAACTGCTCAAGCAAGGCTCGACCATCATCCTGCTGGGTCCCGGCGGGGTGGGCAAAACGACGGTGGCCGCGGCCCTCGGCATCGCCGCCGCGCGCGCCCGCCTCGACACCGCGATGATCACCGTTGACCCCGCGCGCCGCCTCCGCGATGCGCTCGGCCTCGAACGCCTCACCGCGCAGCCGACCCGCATCGATTCGCGCCGGCTCACTGCCGCCGGTCTCGATC
>Ga0206850_10220_pt1 | contig 16510 bp, 9 predicted proteins | sample Alteio_BWOrgCont_16_FD_152885 | JGI IMG/M metagenome (GOLD analysis project Ga0206850, IMG submission 152885) | Enriched cells from forest soil in Barre Woods Harvard Forest LTER site, Petersham, Massachusetts, United States -... | ecosystem: Environmental > Terrestrial > Soil > Temperate forest >...
GACAAATCCAAACCGGACTCCTTCGTCACATCCTGGAATCCTTTTCCCTCCACGTTCCGATAGAGCTTGTTCGAGAATCGCCCGTGCGGTTTGCCAACCAGTCCCTTGACAATATCTTCAACGCTCTTGTCGTTGGTGATGGCGAATATGTCTGGCCAGCCGTCGTTGTCGTAGTCAAAGGCCCAGCAGGCGAATCCATTCTTTGGTCCATCAATTTCCATCTTGGCAGTCACGTCGGTGAACGTCCCATTCCCGTTATTCCGGTACAGCACGGCCGTTCCGTCCAGATTGTTCACGAACAGGTCGGGATACCCATCCTTGTCGAAGTCGATCCATACGGCACCTTTACAAGTTGTCTTGTTCCCAGCAACCCCGGCTCGCGCAGCAACTTCCTCAAACGTCCCATCCCCTCGGTTCCGGTAGAGTCGGTTCGGTTGCCGCTCGCAGCAGATAAAGAGATCGAGGAACCCATCGTTATCGTAGTCCGCCCACTGCGCTGAGATGGAGTTGACCGGGTCGTGCAGTCCCGCTTCAGCAGTCACATCGGTAAACGTCCCGTTCCCGTTGTTCCGTAACAAGCTTGGGCGTATCGGCGACTCGAGCCAAGCCCCACGGATAATGAAGATGTCGAGCAGCCCGTCGTTGTTGTAATCGGTTTGGATGCAGTTAAGCCCCCCAAGTTGTCGCGACAGTCCCGCAGCCTCGGTTCGATCCTCAAACGTCCCATCTCCCTTGTTCCTATAGAACACCATCGGCTGGGTCGGATCCATGGAGGTGAACACGAGATCGAGCAACCCATCGTTGTCGAAATCGTCCATGATGGCACCACCGGCTTGGTTCAGCCTGTTGATCCCCACGAGGTCGCCGACGTCTCGGAACTTCCCGATTCCGAACTCGGTCTGATTGTAGCGGTCGAGCGAGATTCGGTGACGGGGATCGACTCCGTCCGGGTATTCTCCGAGGGTCATGTGGGCAATGTTCAGCAGCCACTGCACCTCAAGGTCGTCCGGGAACTGATTGAGGTATTCGGTGAAATGCTTGATCGCCAGTCGTGATCCGGTCGTCTTGGTGTGGATTGCTGCCGGGCTGATCGGGAGGATGCAGGAACTTTCCCCGCGACACAGGACACAGTTATCCGTCTCTCCCCACCGGAGGGCTGTTACCCCCTGGAAGTAGATGATCGTGTACAGCCAATGCATTGCCAGTTCAGGGTCGCTTTCAGAAAGGGCTCGGGTAGTCCCCAGAACCGCGTAGGCTTTTTCCGCTTCTCCCTCGTAATTGAGCAGGCTTGTCTGTTGCAGGAAACAGATGATTTGCGAATCCAATGACATGCTCCCTCTGAAACGATCTCGAAAGGAGTCCAGGTCAGCGAGGATTTGGTGCCCAACACGTTGCCAGGAGGATGCGATCGACTCCAGTGAGCTATTCGCTGGCCACGGGGTGATCCGTTTGTTGACCATGATAAAGCCGCTGGAATCGACCTGTCTGCGGGGCTCGTAGATTGCCCGGCGCGGTTCTGTGGGGGTCGCTGCATGATGTGAGGCGGATAGCCAATCATTCAATAATGCCGCCACTACAACCAGAGCGAGAAGGATCGCACCAACTGAGGTGATAGAGTTGCGGCGAATAGAAACCGCAATTTGGGTATTCATTAATACACGCCCGGTATGAATTGGGAGGAGCAGGACACCAAAACCGAGTGGAGATAGGGGAGAGTGAGATCAGGGGTATTGTTCACACATGCGGAGATTTCAGCAGACAGGAAGAAGCCTCCAATGTCTTTCAAACTCCTGTCCCCTGGATTCCTGTCTGTAGGGGCGATTTCCAGATGGACGTTTGGCTACAATACCTCACTGCCCATCGGAGAAAACATTATATCTACTATTAAACCCAATTATCCCTTCCTCGCCAAGCACAAAGACCAGATATGCAGAAGAAGATTGAGTGACCCGATCCTTGCAGCCCATACAAGCGCTGTGCGGCTACTTCTGGTGAGCGGAAGCAGCATTTCCGTTTGCTTTAGTCAGGTCGTCGATAAACTTGTCCACGAACTGCGACGAACTGGGTCTTGAACGCACAGCCGCATGGTAGTGTGCGACCGCTTCCTCGACCGCGCCTTCCTGAGCCAGTAAATGCCCCATGATCATGTGGGCGATCGCATCGTCCGGATTGATTTTCAATGCCTCGTCCAGACGCTCTCGGGCCGTATGGCGATAGCCCAGCTTCAAGAGAAAGTTCGCAAGAAAAGCAAGCGCCTCAGATCGATTGGGTTCCTTGTTCACCCGATTGGTGAACGTGGTGATGGCTTCAGCGTACTTCCCTTCGGCGACCAGTACGTTCGCCAGGTCATAATGTGCGAGCGTGAAGTTTGGATAAATTCTGATTGCCCTTTCGAGAGAGTCTTTGGCACCTTTGAGATCGCCCGCGGCAAGTTGAAGGTTGCTCAGATGCCTTAGAGCCTCGTAATGATGCGGCACTTGCTGAATCACGATGCGATACTGTTCGATGGCCCGATCGGGAATATTGGACTCAGCGAGGAACTGTGCATATTTCGCCCGGGTTGTCCAGTCGTCGGGGTTGTCGTTCAGGGCTCGTTTGAAGATTCCGATCGACTCCGACGTAGTGTCGGCCTGAATCGATCGTTGCAGATCATTAACCCGGGCGTCCCATTGCTTGGCCCGCTCGACATGGTCCAACTGGTCGCGAAAGGGTTGCTCGCGAAACAAGGAGCGAATGGCCGAATCGATCTTGTAACGTGTCCATACTCCATAGGCGAGCTGTTCCGCACATCGATCCAGGCCGAGCGGAGCGCCATCGCCGACTTGCCGCGTCTTGAGCGGCACCTCCCGAACGATGGTTCGGAACACCGAAGCGGCCAGCGTGTAGTTTCCTCGGAAATTCATGTGGACGTGTTCGAGGAACAGATCCTCCCCGGGCACACCCTCCGGGCTGATGGCCGCGAAATCTGACTCCGCATCCACCAGATGTACGCCCGACGGAATGCCGTTCGCGATGTCGCGGATCGCGATGTTGATCCCACTATCGGCCCGAAATCGCAGGGCATCCAAATCGCTCGCTCGACGGTATTTTTCGCCGGCCTGTTCGGTCCTCCCCAGGGCACGGCAACATCGAGCCATACGAAACGCCAGATCGGCGAAACGATCGTCGATGGCGGATGCCGCCTCGTATCGGGCGAGCGCCTCGACCCTCCTCCCAGCGTTTTCCAAATCGACTCCTTCCGCGTAGACCCTTTCCCACTCCACAATCTGCTCGGCGTTCATGCCTGGACGGTGCAGCGAGGCGAACGGTGCGGAATCCCTCAAATTGACGGGAATGGTGCAGACCACGACCTGGGCACCTGCCTCCGTACCACTTATGCAGATGTCCCGGAGATTGCCGCGAAAATTCCTCAGAGTGGCCTCGATCCGCGGGTCATCAATATGGATCTGGTTCTTTTGAAACATCGCCATGCCATCCCACGACTTTGGACCAGCCGAGGACGATAGCCCGCGCATTGCGCTGCCGAGCAGTTGCCCTGTTCGAGTCTGCTTGACAAATAAACTGCTCCGAATCACCCCCAAGCTAGGCGTGAAGGAGCCCAGCACGCCCGAGATGCCGAATGGTCCCACGATCTCGTTATTCCCCAGATGCACAACGAAGAGATCGGGCTGATGCCCGGCACATTCCGATGCGATCCGTCGCACCACATGCGAGTTGATCGCGATCATCGACGTGTTGATTACCTCGAAGCGCGTATCGGGATAGGCCGCTCGCAGCATGACTTCCAGGATGCGCGCGAAGCTGCTCGCTGGGTCCGGGAAGCCTTGAGCAGCCGATTCGCCGAGCACGAAGATTCGGTACACCCCTGGCCCCTTCTCCTTGGGCATCATCTGCGTCAACGGCTGTCGGACCAGACCGGGGGGGAAGAACCTCCTGCCGAAGTCCACGTTTTCTGCGAACACAGTTGTGCCGTCGGGACCGGGGCGTTCGATGAAGAAGGAGGTGGGATAACCGTAACCGCAGACCCGGAGGCCAAGTTCGAGCAGACCGAGAACGAGTGTGGGGATCACTGTCGCAGCAATCAGGCGGAAGAGCCACTTGCGTTTACGGTACAGTTTGTGCCTCGACATCGCGGTCGGTTGTATCGCTTGCGGCACGGAGTTTGTCGCCTGGGTTGTGGTGCTTTCAGGCGGGACATGGGCGTCTTCCTCAGACCTTACTGCGTCGGTGCCCATGGGAGTTGTTCCTCGGAGCAGAAGAGCCTGTCGGTTTTCCGCAATTACCTAACAAAATAGAGCCGCGCACGTAGTTTAGCGGGATGAGCGATACTCAAACTTAAAGGCAAAAAAAACCTATTGGTTTGAGCCTCTAATATCGTCGTGCGACTTGAGGTTGAAGGTGTCTTGCTCCGACCTGAGGGGTTCATGGACGTGAAGCGCCAGGGCTGGTGGGGTTTTTCAGATGGGCACGGTATGTGGCGGCCTGCTCAGGCTTGCCCGACAATTCGTAGTAATCCGCGAGAGCCCGATTCGACGGGACGTAGTTGGGGTCGATCTGGAGGGCACGGATGTGCCAATACACTGCCTGCAAGGGCTGACCAGTGCGGAACAGGATGTCGCCGAATTCCGCCATGTATTGCGGTTCATTGGGGTGGGCGGGGATCAATTCCCGCAGGAGGCGATTAAACCGTTCGGCCTGATCCTTGTACTTCTGGTATCGTTCGAGTTGATCCGCGGCCTCCTTTTCACGTCCCTGGAGTTTGAGAACTTGATTGAGGAGATAATGCACCTCGGGATTGGCTTCTTCCTGTGCTCTCGCTTTTTGGAGCCAAAGTTCCGCTTCGGTAAGATGGCCCGATTGGAGTTCAAGTTTGGCCAGTCGGATGAGAATCTCCTGGTCGGTGCGATCCAGGTTGTGGGCTCGCTCAAGGAGTTGCCGCGCTTCATCGGGTTTCCCGGAGAGCATGCGATACTCCCCACCTGCCGAGAGAACGCCGATGTCGTTCGGTCGTTCGACGAGGAGCCGTTCAACCAAGGAACTCGCTTCATCGGTTTTGTATTCGCGGATGTAGAGAGTCGCGAGCAACAACTCCGCGCTGAAACGCCCGGGTTCGATCTCAAGGGCTCGTTGGCAACACTCCTCCGCTTGAGTGTATCGGTCCAGACGCATCATCACCCATCCACGCCGTTCCCAGGCCAATGCACAGTTCGGATCGATGGTCACCCACTTGTCGAGGAGGGTCGCCGCATGCGTGAATTCAAGGGCCCGTATCTTCGTCGCCGCGAGTGCTTCGAGGATGAAAGGGCTGTCTGGGTCGCCATTTGTGACACTGAACCACAATCCCGGTTCCATCTCGCGCACTTCTCCACGCTGAGCGCGCAGGATTAGCCATTCGAGTTGAACGCGAGCGCTGGATCCCCCCTCTAACTTCTGGCAGGCCCGGAGGTGTTCCTCCGCAGTTGTCCAGTCACCGTGAAGGCGTGCCAACCGCGCGGCAAGAAACTGTGCGTCGGGATCCCACCAGGAGCGGAATGGGTAGGCGAGCTTGAGTTGATGGATCGCTTCTTGCTTGTGGAAAGCTCTGCAAGCCCGGTCGGCGTCGCGCAGTCGCTGGCCACTCCACAGGAACAAACCACCTGCGGTGGACACAATGAACAACACGAAAAGCAAGGCGATTAAAAGCGGTCTGCGCCGAGCGAACCGCGCGAGAGTACACAGGCGGTTTTTCGTAAACCGTAAAGGATGCCACCTGCGGTTGCTGGTGGCTGTGGGTTGGTGGAAGACAGTCGTCATTCGGACACTCTAATCAATCGGGCAGATCAAAGTCTTTTGTCGTTTGCTCGGGGGTGACGTTCCAGGTCAACCCGGACTTGCCCTTGTCGGAGTATTTGGCTGAGATTTTCGTCGAAGAGGGCAGTTGGGGCATTTTACCCTCCTGCGCTTGCATCTCTTCCTTCTGCTTTTCCTTTATTTTCGGATCAGTCTCCTCCTTACTCTTACTCTTATTCTTATCCATTTGACCTTTCCCGCCGTAAGTTGCGCCTTTTGTCTCCTGCTGCTTATTCGCAGCACTACCTGGCTGATAAGCAGCGCCGCCAGCTCCTGACGAACTGATGGTGACTACCATCTCGCCCGGTACCGCGCCGGAAATTATGAAAGTACCATCGTCACCTGTCTTTCCTGTGTACACCTGTCCATCTTTTGAGTAAAGGGAAATTGTCACGTTTTGCGCGACCTCCCCCTTCACGGTGATTTTGCCTTTGAGTTGAAGATTGGGAGGCCCACCCTTCCCACATCCGGTGAGGAGACAGAATGCAACGAACAACATCGTAAGGGAAAATGCGGAGCGTGACATGAGAGGTGTGGTAACCTGTGGTTCAAGGTAAGGAGAATTAAACGAATTATCTGTCGTAAAATGGACCGAAGGAAGCAAGCGGGAAGTGATCTACCGTGGTTCCCAACGCGGAGTGCGGGGGGTCTAGTCTTTTTAGCCCCATACTCCGTGTGGGGCAACTCCCAGTGCGGCTCACGGCACTGACCAACAATCCTGTCGACAACGACAACCAAGTAGGCTATTTCCCGTTTGCACCCTAACACTTTTGCATTGTATTCCAGAGCCTTGTAAGAGCCAATGGAGCCTGCCACAAAGTGACAGACTCCATTTTCTTTTTTTTCGCTAGGTGGTCTCACAGAGGAGAGGCCACAAAATGGGGAATCAAGCGCCCTACCAATCGCTTCCAAGAACATTTCCATCGGCTGGCCTGATGGCGTTGTACCAGGTTGTGGCTGAGATGCTTGCGTTGATGGCCCGAACGCTGCCATCCATGAGGCTTGCCATCATGACTGGTCCACCCAATGATGTCGGGCGCGTAGCGCTGAAGTTTTGCGGATAGACCGTATTGAACAAAGGCAGGGTGGCTTGGTCGATGAACGGTCCCCATGTGGATTCGGGTTGGCCGCATTCCGACCAGATGTGCCCATTGTTGGTATTACCACCGCCCCATCCTCCGGTGCAGTAGCGTTCCGTGAATCCGACAGTTTGGGAGAGTCCATCTGGGATGGTCGCCGGAATCCTCGCATAGCCCCCGGCGATGCCGTTTTGAGGGACCTGGCCATCGCAATCCTGACAGTTACCGTTGACATTCCCATCAATGCCGAACACGTATGCATTGGCGGCGTAACTGGTCGCGGGCCGACTGGACCATGTCAAATTGGTGCCTGGCACAGACCCATCACCCGGAGCGATGAAAGTCTTGATTGGCGTGGAACCTGTAGTCCAGGACCAATCGTTGACCGAATTGTAGTACGCCTGTTGTTCGATATACGGCAGGAGGAAGTACTGGATCGTTCCACGTTGCGCGGGTTGCCATGCACCATTCACCCAGAGGTGGTTTTGGTCCATAGGAAACGAACTGATCGCGCCAGGAAGCTTGCCGTAAACATCATGGAGACCGTGTAGGGCAAGCGTTATCTGCTTAAGGTTGTTCTGACTTTGGGTGCGAGCGGCTGCTTCGCGCACCTTCTGAACTGCGGGCAACAGCAACCCGATGAGAATGGCAATGATGGCGATCACAACCAATAACTCGATTAGTGTGAAGCCTCTCTTGCGGGAAAATCGGACAGAAAAAGAGCGTTCCATAGAGAACTCAGAGAAATGAGGCAAAAAATAAGGGACCAAGTTATCCCTTAAACGTACAGAATCCGGTTCTGCGCAATCATTGTCAAGTGGAAAATGAGTAAACCTTGAACAAATCATGAGCGGCAACACGCAAGCCGAATTATCGGCCTTGGCATTGTGGCAAAATGGAGAAAGATGAGGGCGAGTGATGCGCCTTAAGCGACGCGGGGAGGATGAAAGATTGCGTCTGCGAACAGGATTGGGCAGGGAGAAGGTTGACGGTAAAAGAGCCTCGTGCTGGACGTTGGCGAATCGTCCGTTGGGCAGGCGTGGAGGGCGAGTTCTTTCGCCTGTGAAGTTGGTGAAGTTATCGGAGCAAATGGAACTGGATCGCGAACCGGCCGTCCCGAACACTGAGGTCCGCTACAAGGGGACTTAAACGGTCGGGGTGTTTCAAGCACACCGGCCTGCTGATTGTCTGTGAGTTGAGGTGTTTTGTGTGTTTGGAGTTCAGAAGCTGATTGTGCGTTGTGGATGATAACGTAATCGCCGCAGCTAGCAGATGCCCGTCCCGGTGCCAAACAAGCTCCCACGATGAGGATAGCTCCCCACCAGTTGCGAATCGGAATATGGAAAAACAGACGCATGGCAGTCCGCGCGGTTTGACGTTTTGTTACGTTACCGCCCTAAGTAGAGAGAGTACAACGGCAAAATTCAAGGTTTACGAATAAAACAATTGTGGGAGATTACCCAGCAAGACATTTATTTCCACAATTCCTGGCATTGGTTCGTTTTACACTTGAAGAAGATGCCGCCGCATCGGGCCGTCTGAGCAGTTCCTCATCAATCACTCCCAAATCTTCCATCGGATAATCCCCTGTGGATGCGCTGGAAGAGGAAGTGTGAAGGGAGAATCCTCATCCTCACTATCTATTCGGAATTCAGGTCATGGATCGTTGGGAATGATCTCGCGTGGTGCCTCAGTGACGGCACCGCTCGGGAGTTGGTTCGGTGGTTCGTTTGTCTGCATCGCGGTCGCAATATGCGCTGGCTCACCCGCTATTTGGGACTTGCGTCCCCGAATCAGGCGGAGTAGGGCGAGGAATGGCCACTGGAGGATGGCGATCGCTGCTGCCCAGACGAACGCCAACAGCTCTCCGGACTGTGGCCCTTGGGACAAGGGAATCGCTGGGAAATCCTTAAATCTGCTTCCACCAGCGACTACGGTCGGGGGGGGACACCCGGGAGGAATGGAACCTGATCGGAGGTGTATCGTCGCCCATAAGTAACATAACGGTGCGGCGTAAACGTCCAGACCACCTCCTTCTTCTGGCTCACTTCCAGTATCTCCTCACCTTCGGTATTCACTATTAGGGTGTTCCCGTTCGGGAGACGCTGGCACAGACCCCGCTCACTCGTATAAAACGGCATCCAGTTTTCACCCGAATAGGACCAGGGCAATGCCTGTGTCCTGGGATCATACTCCAGCACGCGAGACCCTTTCGGTAGTCCCCGGTTGTCGAATAGAAGCAGGTGTCCGTTATCGAGGAACTGAACGTCGTGCTGAGCTTGCCAGGGGCCGCGCGCTGCCCAGATAACCGCTCGCGACTCCGGATCGACAACCGCGATCACATCAAGATTCCGCAGAGAAATTAGGAGCTGGCCTGGCTTCCACCCTGGGAACTGCTTTGCCATCTCCGGGGTCAGAACTTTGACGAAATTTGTATGGAGGGCATCTTCCTTGAGGATCTGCTCATCGAAGCGCGGCCCCGTCACCGGGATTGGGCGATCCTCCTTCTTCTTGCCGGGTTCGAGAGAGGCGAGAAGTGCAGCGTAAGGCGAGTCGCGAAACGCTTCGAGAACGGAAATGGGTTTGCCCTTCGACTGCCCGTCAGGACTCAAGGTAATCAGAGAATCAACCAGGCACGGTGTCGGGATATACTGGAGCCCGGCGGGCATCGTATTCACCACCTCCTGCTGGATGGCGTAAATCGTCCCGTCCGCCGTAACATCCACATCGTGGTGGATGTTGGCCGGAAGGCTCCAGAGGATCTTCGAGTCCTTATCGAGTTTAACGAGCCCGTAACCCACCGCCTGCTGTTGCACTCCGTGAAGGACAGCAAGGAGGTCGCCGTTTGGATAGAGGTGGCACGCAAAGAAGCATACCAGCATATCCTTGACGGGTCCTTGAACGTGCGTGGGGTTCGGCCAGATCTGGCTGAACTTCACTCCCCAGCGATGCTTGATCTGCCGTCGCATGTCCAGGAGGAATGCCTGAGTATTATCCGCGTTCAGAGTCGCGAACGCGCAGAGCGTGAACCCATCGGATGTCTTATCGGCTTTGTCGATTCCGTGGGCACCAAACGACGCTTCCGGATCGGGTGGTTGCGAGGTCGCAAGCCTACTCTCATACCACGCCCTACCACCGATGAATGCTTTTGCCAGGAAATCGGCCGGTGGAAGTTGAAAGAACATCACTCCGGCACCGAAAACAAATGCAAGAACCATCATCCCGATGCCGAAAAATAACACCGAGATAATCTTGCGACGCGATCGGCGCACTGGATGTGGGATGGGGGATGCTGTGGCGACTCCACTTGTTGACATTATCGCTCCACCGGAGATCATTCTTGGTCGTAGGTTCTGGGAGAAGCCGGGCAATAGCACACGGAGGAGCCTGGAACTTGTCCGAGGACTCTGGGTCAGCATCCCCACTGGGTTGGTTGCATGGTTCTAGAATTCGATGAGAGTTGAATTCGTTGGCCCAACCAAGTATCGTTCTCGTTTCTCAGCCGCTGAGTGGGAGCAGCCCGTTGACTCGAAGAAATCGACGATGAGGGAGATTCCTCGACCTCCAAACTCTTTTCTGGCACTAATAAATCCAAGTATACTCGTCCATTACCTGACTGCAATCGCGTTCTCCCAACAGCCAAACATCGCTTCAAGGTGACCATGCTTGACGCATATGATGGCATGGATATATTCACCTTCTGTGTGATCCGCGCCGTTATCATTTCTCATCCACATTCCAGATGACTACCCCTTCTCCAATTCCAACGGCCGGTACCCATGTTCCCACGAAACTTGACGAAACCATCGCCCTCCGGTGGTTCATTGTTGCTGCCATCCTGATCGGTGGCTTCTTTCTTGCATCCACACCTGCCCGTAACAGCGATTTATGGCTCTGGCTTGCCACAGGTCGAGCAACGCTCGATGGGACAGCCCATTTCGGAGTCGATCCGTTTGCTTATACGACTGAGGGTGTACGGTGGGTCAACAGCTCCTGGCTGGCCAGTGTGTTTCTCTATCTGACATACGTGAAACTCGGTGATGCGGCTCTTGTCGCGCTCAAGGCAGCCTTCTTCGCCGCGTCGTTCGCGCTGGCATTTTGGGGGGCGATGGGAAAGGGGAGGTGGCTCGTCGCTGCGGGATTGACGGGCCTGGCAATGATCGCATCCGCAACGTCTGTTCCCCTGCGCCCCGCGATTCTCGCATACCCCCTTCTCGCGTTGACCGCCTGCGTTGTGTTGCGACCAACTTCACACAACCGGACTCTCTGGCAGTCTCACTGGGTGCTACTGCCGTTGTTTGCTTTCTGGGCCAATCTCAATGAGTGGTTCCTGCTAGGTCCCGTATTGCTCGGACTCTTCGCACTCGGGCAACTCCTCACAAAAGGTCGTAAAGCTCTCCCGTGGCTCGGGCTCGCGGTGGCAGGGTTTGGCATCTGTATGCTGAACCCGTTTACGTTTCGGGTATTCCAGCTTCCACCAGAACTGGCTCTCCTGGGCGTTCCCAGCACGCTGAGAGAGGAATCCATTATCCGGCTGAACAATGCCGGAGTGTTCTCCAATGCGTTTCTCTTCCCTGTGCGGACGACCATCAACCCTGCTGTGGTTGCGTTTGCACTTTTGGCGTTGCTGAGTCTGGCGACTATTGTTCGCCCTGCACGGATCGATCGCTTCACACGCCTGTCACTGTGGGCGCTGTTCTTCGGGCTCGCAGTGATTCATGCCCGGGCTGTGCCGTTCTTTGCGATCGTCGCCACGATTCTCGGCGGCGTTGCTTTTCAGCCGTTCCCGGACCAACCCCAGACATCAACCAAGCCACGGAACCCACGATGGTACGAGGGTGTGGGATTGGTCCTGGCAGGAGTTGCTTTTGTTCTCTCATCCTGGACGGGTTGGCTTCAATCGCCTCCATACGGGTCACGGACGTGGAGCGTCGAACCAGATCCGGGTCTTCGCAAGGCAGCCGAGCAGATTGCCAGGTGGCGTGCCGATGGAAAGATCCCAGCTAGCGATCGGGTATTCCCCCTTTCTCCCGAAGCGGCACATCATCTCGTGTGGTTTTGTCCAGGCGAGCGGGTTTTCCTCGACCAACGCTGGGAACTCTACGGAGGTGTCGCGGAGGAATACAGGGTCGTTCGGAATCGTCTCACCAGCCCACCCACGCCGCAAGACAACACAGGTTGGGAGATGGTTCTGCGAAAACATCACATTGGGATCATTTTGGCCCACGACCCCGATCGTGTGAAAGCGGATCTCGCGGTAGGCTCTCTTGCCTCGGCGCGCAACTCCTGGGCAATGCTGGGCGTCAATGGTAGATCGGTGTTGTTTGGGTGGAAAGAGGCTGGCAAGCCATACGCGGGCATGACGGTAAATCTGGATCGGCTTGCGTTCTCCCCGGAACTGGTAACCCCTGCGCCGGGAGACTCACCGCCGCGAATACGGCCCCGACACTGGCTCGATGCGCTCGATCGGCCGATACTATCCCCACAGCTCCAGAGAGACGAGGCAGATGAGTACGTGAGTTTATTCGATGGAATCCGCGATGGGAACCGGCACCGGCCCACCGCCCACCATATTGGCACGTTCCACGTCGCTGCATACGTAGGACTGGCCGCTTCGGCGAGTTCTGCGATGGCACCCCCCCTCTGGTCGACTCTGCCGGTGTATCCACTCGCCCAAATGAGTTCACAAGAGAAATCGAGTATCGCATACACGAGCCTGCTCCAAAATGTCGTCGCTCCAGATGCAGCGGACGGACCCATCGCGCCCTTACTCATCGCGATCCGCGCTGGGCGTCGGGCCGTAAGCGAACAGCCCGACAATTCCTCCGCGTATCTGGCAATGGGGGAAGCCTATCTGCGCCTGGCCCAAGCCACCAAGGAACGCCACTGGATTCGTATGCTTCCCGAGTTTGCGGAAATCCGGCGAGATCAGGCGATCACAGCGCTCTCCGAGGCGGTAAGGCTCAATCCCAATTCGCTTCCAGCGCATTTATCGTTGGCCACTGTGTTCCGCCAGGCTGGGGCTCAAGACCTGTCATTGAGAGAAATTAAGGAGATCCTCCGGATCACAAAAGCAGACTTGATCAAGGATGAGGGAAAGGACGAGCGGATCAAGATCCTCCAAGATGAACGCGACCGACTCGAAACGATGGTCGACCAACTCCGTCAACGCATCCCGAAAGAACAGTCAGCCTCGGTGCTTGTTCGAGCTGAGGGTGCATTCAGGATGGGACTATATGGGGATGCACTCGACATACTTCTGAAAGCGGATTATGCAGAATTCGGCGATGACGGTCTCAAACTCCAGGTCGAGGCGCTACTCTTCACGGGTCGGGCCGCCGATGTGATGGACTGGATTAAACCGACCCACAGCGAGGCGATCGGGGCCATCCCTTACCACTGGGCTCGCGCGCGAGCAGCCGCTTGTGTTGGTGCCTATGCAGAATTCGACATCCACATGAGGGAATTTCGGGAGTTGCTGATTAACATCCCCGCCGGAAATGGCATTTTGATCCCGCTCCAGAACCCCCTCGCGCAAGGGGTGGGCCACGTAGTCCTCAACGGTGCCATCATACCTAAAAACCCCGGGCAATTTCAATTGGGGACGATTGGCCAAAGGGAAGCGATGGATCAAATAAGTCGGTTATCGAATAGATTACGGGATGCTGCCACGGGAGACGTGCTGCGAGGATTACTCGCCATTGAGCAAGGCGACATTACTCGCACTGAGCGGTTATGCCGCGATGCACTCCGTCTCTGGACCGGACCGCAGCAGGTGGAACGTGGGGAAGGGCTCGATTTCACTGGCCGGTCAATCGCTGAGCAACTCTTGCAGATCCTTCAAGCGGCCCGTTGAACGAGATTCGAGAGGGCGAGTAGGAACTGATCTACCGCTGGAAGAGGCACTCTTCCGTAGGTGCCGCGAGCCGAGCGGCACAGGACAGGTACGCAGATCGTCCTACCTCAACGATGTACACGCAAAAGCAAGGGAACGGAATAGGTTTGTCCGGCTCTTCCGTAGGTGCCGCGAGCCGAGCGGCACAGGTGCGCAGATCGTCTTACCTCAACGATGTACACGCAAAAGCAAGGGAACGGTATAGGTTTGTCCGGCTCGGCTCGCCGGACCTACGGAAATCAATCGGCCTTTCTGACGCAATCAACTGCCTCGTTTCAACGTGCTTGCTGCCAATACTTCAGAAGGGAACTCCGCGTCTGGGATGAAGGAGCGAGCTTTAAGGCGACATCGAGTTCATCCTGTCCCTTGGCTTGGTTCCCGCTCCCGTTTAGGGCTAATCCGAGGAGGAGATGGGCTCGCGGTTCGAGAGGGTGAATCGCCAGGGCAGCCCGTGCATCGGCCTCAACAGCCCTCCATTGCTTCAAACTTGCATAGGTGGTTCCCCGGAGCAGTAAATGGTCTGGATTTAATGGGTTCATATCAATCAACTTGTTTGCGGTCGCGATCGCCAGTTCATGTTCTCCAGACGTTTGGGCTATCACCGCAAGTCCCATGAGATAGGTTTCACCATCCGGGCAAAGCCCGGCTGCGTTTTTCGCCGCTTTCAGTGCGTTTGTCGTCTCGCCCCGTCCACGGTATGCCTCAGCGAGTGCCCCCCACGCCGCGGCATCACCAGGCCACCGCTCAAGTGCAGAATCGAACTTGGCTTTTGTCAGTGACCATCGTTCAGACGATCCACCCTGGCTGCCCCGACCGATCTCAAACCCCAGGGCGATTGCCCAGTCGCGCTCGCGCTCTTCCGGAGGCGGAGCGTGAGGGCCGGCCCGGTAGAGAGCAATCGGGAATTGGCTTGGGAGCAGCATCTGCGAACGAGGACGCCCATCGTCCGATCGCTTCATAATTCGGTGATCGGTAATAGCAGTATGCACGATGTTTGAACTGTCTTTTTGGGGCATATGACAGACGATGCAACTGTCGTTCTTCGCCTGCCGTTCGGGGAGCGGCAACGAACACCTCTTCGTGTCGTGGCAGTTCACGCACCGAGCCCGAAAATACGCCTCGCGGTTCTCACTTGGCGGCTTGAAGTGCGGATCGTGGCAGTTGGTACACAACAGGCTCTCACCGCTCGCTGTGATGCACTTGCTTCGCTCCATCTGCTCGAACTGACCGACCGCCTTCCGGTAATCGGCCAACTCAGGATTTGGGATGGCGGTTGTGGCGAACTGATCCCATGGGAGTCCCGGGCGGTACTCGGACAACGCCCTCCCGCGGCGAGGAATCTGCGCTTGGCCCTGAAGGTGGCACTGTCGGCAGATATCTGTCTTCAAATCGCTCGGAAGGTGCTTGGGGTTGACGATGGAATAGTCTGGGTTTGGGTAGGTGCTTGAGCCCGATCGCTCGGCAACGTGGAGTTCCCCCGGCCCGTGACACCGCTCGCACCCGATGTTTGCCTGATGCGTAAGGAGCGACTCCGAATATCGATTGAGGGCGTTGGGAATCGCCTCGCTTTGATTAACGTGGCAGTGAAGACAATCGGAAGTTACCGGACGACGACTGTTCGTGCCCAAATCGATCCCAGGCGAAACATCCCAGCGCTGGCCCTCGTGATACCAACTGATTGGAGATTGCCACACGCTTCCCCGATCCACGGTCAAGTATGAGCGCCCGTGTGTTCCCGACCCGATAACGAGGTCGATGGGCATAATGTAAGCAGGCAGTTTGCTCTCATTGGGCGCACTCATTCGGTGGATGATGCGATCGCCTTCCTTTTTCACCTGAAGAGTATACTCGGCGACGGTGAACGGATTATTCGCACCCGCCAAAAGGATGCCGTTTGCGCCCTTGTGACTGACCCACTCGGCGGAGCGACCCATTGGGTGTGCGTGGTAAGTACCGGAGATCGTCGAATGGCATCCCGCACATGATGCATCGCCGAGATATTTCACACCCGGGCGGACATTCCTGAATGGTGTGGGGAAAGTCACCCGGGGATCGGGGGTGGGAGGATCCGGTCGCAAGGCAGTGGGCGAATCGGAGTTTATCGGACGCCGAAATGCGAACAAGTACCACCCTCCCACGCCGCTACTGCAAATGAGCAGGACAATGAGCAAGTAACGATACTGGCGTGCGAAGTCGTATACCCTGGAGAGGACAGTCATTGAACCACCGGATCGTTTCGAGAGCCAGTACGAAAAGGCATGGTCATGTTGTGATGCTACACCGGGAACGCACGGAAATATACTTCGCTCGCTCAGGAATGAGACATCACAATGACGGCGGTTTGGGTCGCACGATGAATCATTCATCCAGACCTGTTCTTCATGTCAGATCAGATGGCTGGTCATCTGCATGATGTCACCGGGGGGGTAAGAACAGGAGGTAGAGGATCGGTCAGCCAGTTCAAATCATGAGTTTATTTATGACTTAAGTGATTATTGGTGGACGATCAGGCGTGTGCCAAGGGCTTTGCCACATGACAATTTGTGACAGAGACTGATGTGTGAATCTGTGATTGGGGGCTTTGCACAAAAAGTCCTGGAACTTCAAAAGCTGGGGTGTTTAGCATCGACTGGGTAGCTGCCCATTCTCTCTAGTGTGAACCTCGTTGGGGTTTTTGTGCAAAGCCCTGATTGGGATGCAAAACGCC
>Ga0206850_10222_pt1 | contig 16495 bp, 12 predicted proteins | sample Alteio_BWOrgCont_16_FD_152885 | JGI IMG/M metagenome (GOLD analysis project Ga0206850, IMG submission 152885) | Enriched cells from forest soil in Barre Woods Harvard Forest LTER site, Petersham, Massachusetts, United States -... | ecosystem: Environmental > Terrestrial > Soil > Temperate forest >...
TTTGAACTTTGATAGTGGGATAACTGCTACAGCACCAACCAATTTTGAGACTAACGGCAACGAGTTACGAGTGGGAGGCAATAACACCCTTGATGGCTCAACCTTTGACGCTACCGGCACAGCAGGAACATTCTATATAACTGCCAATGCAAATTGGAACATCCGCGAGACAGATACTTTTAATGGAACGACTATCGAGAATCATGGCACGATCACATTTGCAACCTCGCCACTTATGGTCGGTTCGATTACTGCTCCTAATGGCATATTAGAAAACTTCGGCGCTGGAGTGATACAAGTTCAAAATGGGGTTGCGGCTACAGTATCAGATTATTCTTTTTTACAGAACGGCACCGCAGGCATTGGTGTTAGTTCATATAGCAGCTATGCGACGTCGACTCAATCGTTATCCGTAACGTCAACATTCATTAATTCAATTTCAGGCGGAAGTCTAAACGCGTACAACTATGGCAGCACCATGTCCTTCAGCGTCACAATAACGTCACCAAACGCTGGACTCATGGCATCTAATACTGCAATTAACCTCTTGAGCGGCAAACTTGTTACCGTTGGAACGGGTGGCGACCTATCAACCACTAACTGCACAATTAATTTCACTAACTTCAACAGCTTCGGAACATCCACAATAAGCGGCCTATGGAACAGTAATTCAGACGTGATTGGCTTCCTACCAGGATATGGAAGTATATCGGCAGCAACACTCCATGGCGACAGCGACTGGACCTTAACAAATGACACAATAAATGTTGCGCTGGCGTCTGCCATACCAAATGCCACAACATACACAACAACTGGTACATTCACAATATCCGGTTGTACGCTCAACGAATCATTGGTTCCTTCAACAAGCCTTACAGGCCACGACACAGACTTGCCCTTCATCTTTGGGTCAACAGTGACGGGTACATTCTCAACTGTTAATGCGATTCCTGGCGTGACACTTGACTATTCGCAGCCGGGTGAAGTGTGTCTCGTATGGTAACAAGCTTCGCTTGTTCAAGAGGCTCGGATAGCTTTATACGAGCCTCTAAGTTTCAGAATGCTTGAAAAATGCGGCCTAAGCACAACATTAAATAATTTACAAACTCACGTTCTTTTTCATAACGATAATCCAGAGTCTGGACATCTGCGTTTTCCCTATAGCGTTTTTCGAACTCCTCCAAGTTTTTCTTAACGAGTTTTACTCGCTCATTTCTTTGTGCTACTTCAGCTGCCATGTCGTTATGAGATTGCGACTTAGTAGACGAAGGATTTTGATTACTTTCGGCTGTGTTTTTCGCCGCTGAAAAGTCTTTGTGGTAACGGTTGAAAATAAAAGGAGCAAGTAGAATGAATACAATTATTGCAGCAAGTGTGAACTCAATCGCTTTCGTGTTGTTCGACTTATTTTTAGTCAATTGAATTCTCGGCCGACCGCACTCTGGGCAGTTTTCATCAAAATCCAATAATTGGGTTTGGCATTCACGGCATAGCACGAGTGGCATTGTAACACCCCCCCAAAAAAATACTATGGTGCGCGCTCGTCCCGGCAAAGTCAAGTATGTGACATCGCGTTGAAAATTACAAGAAGTATTACTCTTTCAAACTAATGGCTCACAATCTGGAAGGTTTACTCAACGCAATCGACGAAGCTTTCCTCGAAACGGGTCTTCGAAAGGTCAAGAGCACCGTTATTGAGACAGCCCAGAATGAGAAAGACCCGCCTACGAGGTGGCAAAATGGATTGAAGCAAGAGCGTTCGCGTGGGCTCAGGTGGATGATGGCGGTCTGCCACCATTGGAATGGAGCGTCCACTCTCAAAACACCGTTGGTATTGAGAACATGGTGCGAGTACTTCGTAATGCGGAAAGGTTTTGGGAATCTGCTAGAAAACGAGGTTAATCAGCAACTATGTGCGTTGACAGGTAATTGGTTAGGATAGGCACGGCTCGTACCAGGGTAGCCCGACACAGCGCTCGTTGTCCGAGTCCGAACAGAAGGGTTCACCATCGAGATTGAAGTCGAACGAGTAGGGATTCCGAAATCCATCCACCACGACCTCGATCTCCTTCCCATCGAGAGAGATGCGAAGCAACGCTCCTGCAACTGGCTCCTTCACTGGAGATCGCTGGCCGACGATAGTTTCCTTGCTCACGCCAGCCGAGTTTCCACAGAGCAGATAAAGCCATCCATCGGGTCCACGCCGGATCATGTGCGCATCGTGTTCGCCGCTTGTCTTGAGTTTTATGAGAGTTTCTGGCGGTTGTTTGAGTTTATCCTTGCCGTTGTAGCCGCGATAGCGTTGGAGGCCGCCCTCCGACACGACATAGAGCGATTCCCCTTCCGCAAGCAGACCCATCGGGCCATCTTTCAGACCATCGATGAGATCGATTGCTCGATCTGCGACCCCATCGCCGTTGTCATCGACCAAAACGCGAACGTAACCGCGCCCGGCAACCAGCACCCGGCCCGCATCGTCGATCGTCATTGTGTAAATGTCGGGAGCGAGCGGGTTATCAGCGTATACGCTGATGGAGAACCCAGGAGGGACTTTGACATCCGGTGAGGCGGCGGGGACTGAGGCGAGCAACAGCAAGAGAGGGGACATCGGCACACTCCGCGGGTTAAGCTGAGAATACCCGATGAGAAATAGTGGGGCTAGAAGCTCCGGGTGGTTCTGCTCTGCGATGGGTGCGGCAACGTGTTCGGTTCTGCCAAGCGGCGGAATCGGTTCCATAGCAGATTCAGCTTGTGATCGCCTGTGGTTGAGTTTTTCTAAAGACAGCATAGACTTGATGATGTGATTTACCCTATTCGCAACCTAAAAGGAGATTCAGCCATGGATAGGCCCAAGGCTGGTACGATTCTGGACATCTTGGACCCCGAGAGAGAAACCAGCGAGGTAACCGAAAGGAATAAGCATTTCGACGACCTGAAGGCGGCCTTCGTGCAGTTGGCTGCCATTGTTCGGGATGGAACGAGCAATGCTGAGACGCGCGAAGTTCTCAACTCGACAGAAGCCAAGATAAAGGTGCTGGACGATCTATTTCAGAATTGATCGGCCGATCGATATGCAAAACAACGCCCACCGGGCAGGGGCAACCTTGCCCGGTGGGCGTTGTTTTGGCTGGTCTTGAGTGGGGTTCAAGCAACTTTTACGATTCGGAAAGTGCTGTTGGACGATGTCGGATGGAACGACTACGGATACTCATCATTCCGTTCGATGCCGGGTAGTTCAGAATTGCAGCTTCACCTTGGAAAGATCAATGGGTCGTCGGCCAGAAAGGCACGTAAGTCAGTTCCCTCCCTTCCTTCCGCCGGTGAGGAGTGGGACGCGGACGATGACTGCCGTCCCCCGGCCGGGACCGGATTCGACCATTAGCGTCCCACCGGCCAAGGCTACCCGTTCCCGCATCCCGAGGAGGCCCAGCCGCCCTTCCTTCCACGATGGAGTCGCCAACGACTCGGCGTCGAACCCGACCCCGTCATCCTCGACCACGACCACCAACTGGTCTGGGGACTGTTGGAGGACGAGGCTGACACGTCGCGCCCCGGAATGCCTGAGTACGTTTGTCAGCGCCTCCTGGATCAGCCGGAAGAGGACCGTTTCGATCGCCTCGGGGAGCCGTACCTTGTCCGGGCCAACTACCTGGAAATCGATTGCAATCCCGGACTGTGCGGACCATCTCTCGACATAGTATGCCAACGCGGTCTGCAAACCCAGATCATCCAGTGCCGTGGGACGGAGTTCGAGAGCCATTTGGTGGATCTCACGCCCGATCAGGTCAGTCAAGGCCTGCAATTTCTCGAGCCGATCTCGAGCAGTTGAGAGGTCTGAACACTCATCCTTTACTATCTTTAGCCCAAGGCCAAGGGCAGTCAGATGCTGCCCCATCTGGTCGTGCAGATCCCGGGCGATGCGGCGGCGCTCGTCCTCCTGGGTGGTCGCCAGACGCCGGAGAAGCTCCCGACGGGACTCCTCGGACGACTCCCGAGTCTCGATCTCAGCCCTCAGAGATGCATTCGCCGCGGCCAGTTCAGCAGTCCGCTCGGTCACCCGCCTCTCCAACTGGTGATGGGCCTCCCGTATCTGGGCGTTGAGCGATTCTGCCGTCTCAACCAACTCATGTTGCCGGATCGACGAGAGAACGAGCGCCTCATTCATCTCGCGAATGGCTTGCGCGGATTCCATGCTCTCATTGGCTCTCTTTCTGAGTGCGTGCAATTGCTCCACAGCTTTGTAGATAGCCGAGGCGAACGTACCCAGGCTCACAAGCATCCGCAGGTCTTCGCTGTCGAACTTGCGGCGATTATCGTGTGCGATCACCCAGATCGTACCGACCGCTTTCCCCTCGATATAGAAAGGAACGAGGAGGCACTCTTCTGCTGGAGGCATCACCGGTTGGAGATAGGTGTAGCGCCGCTCGAAATGCCTGAACAACAGGGGAGAGTTGCGATCGAGTACGTCGCCGCACGGGCCGAAGTCACGTGGCGTGCCTCCGCCAATATGCGGCTTCCACACGCCAGCAATTGCCGGCCAGTAGAACCTCTTTTTATCTTCCGTCAGGAGGCTGATTCCGGACGAGTCGGCCTGGAACACCTCCAGGATCTTGTCGGCCAATGTCTTAAGAATGGTGGACGGCGAATCGGCAAGTGCCAGCGCCAGCGATATCAGCGCCCGGCTCTCCTTCTCATAGTCCGGAGGACGCGATGGTCGACGGTTCAACTCCTCCGTGCAAAGAACCGATTCCAGCGTCGGCAGCATCGGGGGTATTTGCTCTCCTGCGTCGAGTTCAAGGTTCACACCCATGACCCATCCCTACTCTTTTATGTCCTGCGTACCGGGAGCCTCTTCGCTGTCCCGTACCATTGGGTTGATCGGATCGGGAACTCCGGTTATGAGACCATGATAGCCTGTGAGCCGCTCGCCAATCCGTAAGCCCTCGGATGTGATCTCGTACTCGCGGATATCCTTGCTGTGGTCGCCTGCCCGCATCTTCACGACCATCAGCACTTTGCGGAGCTGCCCATCGATCTCCACGTACCGTAGCCGGATAATGTCGTCGCTCAGGAACGAGATCGAGTACGGGCTAAGTGCCAGCTCGGTGAAGGTCTCAGCCACCTCGACGGTACTCACGATCGTGACGCCGGTTCGCGTCAAAGCCCCGATCATCCGGTAGAGAGACTCACGGAAGTCAGTACGGAAGCCGGGGGCCAGGGCCATCTCGAACCCCGCAAGTGAATCGATCACCACGCGCTTCGCACCAGTACGCTCCACCGCATCGAGGATCTCCCGCATCGTCTCATCGACCGACAGATCGAGCGGACGGAGGTAGATGATACTCAACTTGCCATCCTGTTGGGGTTTCGCGAAATCCATGCCGAGTTCGGCTGCACGCCCCGCGTACTCTTCCGGGCGCTCCTCGAAGATGGCGACGATCCCCGGCTCCCCGCGACGGAGACCCTCGGCGATGAACTGGGTCGCGAGAACCGATTTCCCGGTCCCGGACGGCCCTGCGACTAGCAGGCTGTCGCCCTCGGGGATCCCGCCGCCGAGCATCGCGTCCAACTCAGGGATTCCACACGGGAGGCGCGGCCGATTGCGAGCCTTCGCCACCCGTCCGGTGAGGCCGAAAGTGCGGGGGAAGGCTTGCACCCCGTCGGCAGTGATGCGGAACGTGTGCAGGCCCGGGACAGAGATCTGCCCCCGTAGCTTCATGACTTGCAGTTTCCTCACAATCGAGTTCCGCTCGACCTGCTGATATAGCCAGAAAAGCCCATCAGCCACGGTGAACACCGGATTGTCTCGAATTTCCCCCTCGACGTATTCCCCGATCAGGAAAGTGGTCGCCTGCCAGCTCGTCAGATGGAGAGCGAGCCGTTGGATGAACCCCTGGAGTTCCAACTCGGCCGTTCCCATCTGGGCCTTCCGCACCACCGTCCGGAACGAATCCACCACAACGACGCCGGGGCTGGCCCCCTCGACCTCCTTGACGATCTCGTCCAGAACGGCGTTCAGATCCTTCTCCAGCACGACGTGGCTCAAGTTGATGAACCGGATGGCGGTGTTCAGTTTGGCCGCGTCGAAGAACCGAAACTGCTGCTGGTACCGGAGCATCTTGATGGCTGGCTCACCGAGTACGGTGAAGTACAGGGCCGGTCGCGCTGGGGTGGCATTCGTGAACACCACCTGATGGGCGAGCGTCGTCTTGCCGCAACCCGGAGCCCCGGCGATGACGTTGAACGAGTATTCGGGCAGGCCTCCACCCAGGATCTCGTCCAGACCCGGCACACCGGTTGGCATCTTCTGGATGGTTACTTTATCTTCCGTACTCATAAAACCTCATCACTTCCAGTGTTCATTCCGGCCAGAGACGCGTTTGGCCAGACATCGCGTATGAGGCGGAGCGTGAGGGGTTCGCCGATAAAGGTCACCAGCAGACCGAGCAGTTGAGCCACGACAACGATTCCCGCCTGCCCGTTCACTCTCATGTCTTGATCGTGCCCGCTCCCGTCGAGTCCCTCCATCGAGCCGTCGGCCCGCACCTGCACAGCAACGAGAGATGGGATTTCCGCCTTTGCCAGCGCCACCGCCCGCGACATGAGAGAGCGAAAGCCAGCATCGCCTGCCAACTTCGAGAGAGGCAGGCGCAACTTCTCACATACCCGCACCACCTCGCTCCCGCCCGTAACGGGCGATTCGGCGCGCGACCCTTCGAGGGCGACCAATCGCCGAGCGAAGTCTCGGATGGCGGGCGTAACCATGTTCATCGCGCGCATCTCTGACGTGGGGTCGGATCCACATGATCTGACATTCCCAGCCGATCTCCTACTCGGGGCGTCGATCAGCTTAATCTGTTGCCAGGTCTTAATCTGTTGCCAGGTCGCGCCGTCGGCCTTCGGTCCGATCGCTGACCTTTTCGGCCATTGGATGATTCTTTTCATATCAGGATAGCAATATCCTCGCAGTATAGAGGGGAAATAGTGATGAGACGGACAAGACGGATCACCCGAGCGGATGCGTGGCGGGAGAACTACTACAGATCGTACTTACAGCACCCCAAAGAGAAGGAGATGTTGAACAGTCGCCACCATCAGGACTGCAAAAACTCCAGGCACAGATTGATGGCTGCATCAAAATACTACCCACGAAACATAAAGCGAAACCGGAGACCTTCTTGACCCATAACTTCGAGACGTGGAACGATGTATCACTCGTGAACGCATAAAGTATAAAGCCGCATTTCTGTTGGTTTTAGGCGAGCCGGGGCATCAGCGATCGCCGTGCAACATGGCTCCAATTCCATCGACGTTCCGTCCATCTGTTACCCAATTTTGAACCCGTCCCGATTTTTTTGCACGAAAGCCACTCTCTCCCCCCCCTAATGATTGTGAACGCCCTATTGCGAGGTCACCATGCCACGGCTAACGCTACGCACTCTTCTTGCTTACATCGATGACACTCTCGAACCGGATCAGGCCCGCTCCCTCGGGCGCAAAGTGGCCCAGAGCGACGAGGCAAAGCACTTGATTGAGCGGATCAAGAAAGTGACTCGTCGTCGGGGGTTGCGCTCACCGGTCCCCGATGGCTCGGATGACGATGTTGCCGATCCGAATACGGTCGCTGCATATCTGAGCGACAACCTCGATTCCGAACAACTCAAACAGATCGAATCGACCTGCCTGGAGTCAGATGTTCATCTGGCAGAAGTGGCCGCGTGCCACCAGATTCTCACCCTGGTGATGACCGAGCCCGTTCGCGTGCCGCCGACAGCCAATCAGCGGATGTATAACCTCGTTCCACCTCCCGCAGCAGATCTTCAGCGGAAACCGGGGAAGGCTATTCCAGTTGGAGGGGTAACGCCGCCGGCTTCCGATGAACACGATTCAGATGACACGGACGCAGCGCTATTGTTGGGGTTGAGAAGATATGCGGCTTCAGACTCTTGGGCCGGACGACTGAAACTTGTAGGTGCCGTGGGAGGGATAAGCCTTTTTCTGGTTCTCGCCATCCTGATGGCCCTTCCATCTGCCCCCCCGGAGCCTCTGAAGACTTCCCACGAAACATCCTATGCGCTTGCCCCACCTCCAACCCCAATAGTAACTCCGCCAACGCCAACAGGTCCGACAACGCCAACGCCAACAGGTCCGACAACGCCGACACCAACGCCAACAGACCCGATGCCCCCAATTTTGCCAATGCCACCGGAAGGCGGTCCTAAGGTGGAACCAGATCCGAAGGTGGCTCCAATTCCAAAGGTCGAACCTGGCCCGGGTTTGGGAGACAAGAAGGTTTCGGCACCACTGCCAGGCCGCGGCGTTATCGGCAAAATGGAACGACCCAAGGTTATCGTCCTGACACGCGAGCCCGAAGCGGGATCGCGATGGCTGAGGGTTGATCCCAAAGACCCAAACGTGTCATCCACAAATGTGGTGATGGCATTGCCGGGGTACAAGGCCGATGTGAAACTCACGAGTGGCGTGGTTGTACAGCTTTGGGGGAATGTTCCCGAGCAACTGTCGATGAAGGCAATGGTGATGCAGTCGCGCGTCCGGTTTTACACAGCCCCAACGGACTTCGATGCCGACTTCACGCTGGAAGCAGGGCGGGTCTACCTTAGCACGACCAAACCCGCTGGATCGAAGATTCGCGTTCGGATCGCGTCTGAGGCGTGGGATATCGACCTTCCGAACGACAACGCCAGGGTGATGGTGCAAGCCCACACAGCATTCGTCCCGGGGACACCGTATCCGAATGGCGGTATCGGTGGCGAACCGCCACGAACCGAAGCTCTGATGGTTGTTGTTCGTGGAACAGCTAACTTCGAGGCGCTTGCACGCTTCGCGAAGTTTCCCACCATCCCGGTGTGGAATGAGATCGTGTGGAACAGCAAAACCAACAACCTTGTCCCCCCGGCCCCTGTCAACAAGCAAGAAGTCATTCCCGATCCGGATACCCTGATCCCCGGTGACATTGGGGTTGCGATTCAACAGATTCTTTCCGACGCCGCAGACCACCTTTCGGAGCGCGAAGGGATTCGCACGCTTCTGGAAGAGAGAATGGGCCTCGAAAAGTTGGAGAAGTTCGACCTCACCAGAATGCTCGCAACCTATGCTTACGCAGCCATCACCGATGGGGCAGAAGGCGAAGAAGCAAAAATCATGGTTGCCCACTTATACGACATACTGGTCGATTCAGACCGCGTGCCTGTTCGACGGTCGGCGGTGATGGCGGTCAGTGCCTGGATTGCACGTTCTCCGCAACACACGCCTCTTTTCGTAAATGTTCTTAACGTCGATAAGTTGCTCCCGGTCGAAGATGCGAACCTGATTGCCCAGTTACTCCGGGGATACTCCGCGGCGATTGTGGGTCCGACAGCAGGAGATACTTCCAAATTGGTTGACTTGGTCAAGTTTCTCAATAGCGACCTGATCGTCGTCCGCGAAGCTGCTCTGGGCAATCTGATCGCGTATTACGACCTTCCTGCTGCGATGGCCGGCGCAGTGAAAGGACCACCACCTATTACCAATGTCGGAACCAAGGGTCCGGGATACGACCTATTCCTCAGGGACTGGGAAGCACGGTCGGAAGATATCAAAAAATGGATGGTGACAAGAAAGACAGACAAGAAATGAGGTGCGGTGGTTTGTGAGGTTATGGAATCGGCTCCATCCCATCGCTAACAGTTTTTGAAGTTACACTCATGGCTCACGTCCACAGTTAGAACCGATGTGCGGAAGCACCATCCACACAAGCCCGAAGCGCCAGCGAGGGAAAGCTGTCCCTCGCTGGCGCTTTTTGAAGTTGCGCTTTTTATGGTTGTAATGCGAAAAACCCGATACAAGCCCGAAGCGCTAGCGAGGGAAAAGCTATCCCTCGCTAGCGCTTCGGGCTTGTAAAGATGGTGCTTCCGCACCACGGTTTTTCCACTGCGGATCTTTGGGCTTGAACCATAAGCGCAACTTCAAAACTGGCGCTTCGGGCTTGTATTGGGCTTTTCGCATAACAACCATAAAAGCGTAACTTCAAAACTAACAATTGAGTCATCCAGGATGTTGATGCCTTTCGCTCTTCGGACCAACTCGGAGCGTTAGCGGCGTTAGCGACTTGGTGGATCGTTCTCCGCTCTCGGGCTTGACGAGGGGCTACGAGGAGGGTATCGGGCTCGAAACGAATTTTTCGCAGGAGTCCATCATGCCCCAGTTACTGAGGCGTCTTGTGGTTTTATTCGCCCTGGTCGCTCTTGCATTTGCAGTCGGGTGTTCACACACGGCACCACAAGCCTCACTCTCAGCAAACGGCTGATATCACATTCGGCAGTATTATCACGGGTTGACCACCCGTCGTAGTGATCGCTGCTATCGAGCAAACTGATGCTACAGGAGAACCGCCAACTCCTGCTCTCCGACGTTACTCTGTCCTCTTCTTCGGCCCCCGAATCGCTTCAGCCGTGAATGGGTTCTCCGGCCACGAGTGCCTGGGGTATCGCATCCGCAATTCCTTTCTCACGAGTGGGTATCCGTTCTTCCAGAAACTTGCCAGATCATCGGTCACCTGCTGCGGACGGAAGTTCGGGGCAAGAAGGTGGAAAAGTACTTTTATCCGCCCACGGGCAACCCGAGGCGTCTCCAGCAAGCCGAACAACTCCTGGATACGCACTGCCAGGATGGGTGATCGACCTTCCTCGTAGTCCAAACTGATGTGACTTCCACTCGGCACTTCGATCCGATCCGGTACTTCTGCTTCAACCGCACGAAACTGATCGTAGGTCAGTTGCCCCTTGAGGACATCGAGCCAGGGGCCATTCCGCACATCGACCAGTGATCGTTGGCCCTTGCAGAGTGATTCGAGCGAACCCTTGAGATCGGTTGCATCGAACGCGGGAAGGTTCAACTCAGGAAGCCATGTCCGCAAGCAACGCACGCGAGTCCAGAAGCGGCCAGCATCGGAATCAAGAGCAGGCAGCACCTTATCCAGTCGCTCGGCTGCCGCGATTGCGAGAATGTTCGCGGCCTCATCCTCATTGGCAATGTGGGCTGGCAGTTCATCGAGAACGAGGTCATCGAAACGAATCACCTTGCGAGCCATAAGTTTTTCGGTTCGTTCATCGAACGTCACTTCGATACGAGATGTGATCTGTTCCTGCGCAAGCCAACCTCGTTCTACGCCAGACGCCAGCCGGACGAACGAATCGGCCCCGGCCGCATCCACATCGACACATACGAACAGTTCGGGCTCGCTAACGCCGCTGGTTGCGGCGAGTTTGACTCCCCGACCTCCCGCAGTGACCGCGCGAGGGCTGTTCTTTTCTCGCCGTCTTGCAAGTCGATCCGGGTATGCGGCAAGGAGGCAGCGGAGTAAGGAATCGTCTCCGGTGTGTCGTGTGGAGTCCGATCGTTCCCGTTCCAAGAGGCGGAACAACTGATCACGGACTTCCAATACAGCACGTGCTCCGCCGAAATGCAACCTTCCGAGTGGGCCATCGAGACGACCTCTTGCCTCGAATGCCTCCAGTGCTTCAACGCGATCGAGAACATCCGAAACGGTGGGTGGGGCGGTGCGGATGAGTGGACCAGAATCGAATGCTCGAACAAAAGGGTCGCGTTCGGATAGCAACGCTGCTGCGAGGGCTGCTCGTTCCGGACAATCCAGGCGTTGACCTTCGATCAATAGTCTGCCGAGCCGTGGATGGACCGGAAAGCCCGCGGCAATTCGGCCCGGATCGGTCACAGCTTTGTTGTCCACAAGCTGCAATAGTTCGAGGAGATGAACCGCCTGCGGGATCGCATCCGCGCGAGGAGCATTCAGCCAGGGGAAATTCGCAACGTCGGATTCACCGAGAGCCAGGAGTTGTAGCACGGCTCCACAGAGATCGACTCGCTGAATCTCGGGCACGGTTTGTTCGGGTCGCCCGCGGTGGCTTGGCTCATCCCATAAGCGAATACAGACTCCTGGCCGCGTTCTCCCGGCTCGCCCGGCCCGTTGGTCTGCGGAGGCTCTTGAGATGGGCACCAATCGGAGGCGGTCCATACCGATTGATGGCTCGAACTCCAACTGGCGCACGAGTCCGGAATCGACCACGGCGGTTACACCCTCGATGGTCACCGATGTTTCCGCGACATTCGTCGCCAGCACTACCTTGCGGCGATCGAGTTTCTGAAGTACACGATCTTGCTGTTCGGGTGGAAGATCGCCGTGCAAGGGCAACAACTCCAAACCTTGTTGAGTAGTAAAGCTCGCAAGTTCATCAGCCGTCTGTCGAATCTCACGCAATCCAGGCAGAAACGCCAGCACATCTCCATCTGTCTGATTTAGTGCTTCCCGCACACCTGCGGCAACAGCTTCAGGAATGGGTGTGTCGGGACGTCGCGGTCGGTAGAAATGTTCCACGGGGAAGAGGCGACCCTCGCTGTCAACGACTGGACAAATACCCAGATAATCGGAGATCGGGCCAGGCTCGACAGTCGCGGACATGATGACGATCTTCAACTCGGGTCGGACGTTTTCGCGAATGAGCTTGACCGTCCCCAGCGCGAGATCGGCTTCCAAACCTCGCTCATGGAATTCATCGAACACGATGCACGCCACGTCATCAAGGAATGGGGAATCGTGAAGCATCCGGAGCAGCACGCCGGGTGTGACGGTGAGTACCCTTGTTCGTGATCCAGCCTTGCGGTCGAACCGCACTTGATAGCCGAACAACTCACCAAGTGGAGTTCCGTGTTCGACAGCCATCCTGCGGGCGGCAGCGCGCGCAGCCACCCGACGAGGCTCAAGCATGATTACCAGCCCAGTAGTAGCAAGTCCGGATTCGACGATTGCAGGTGGAACGCGGGTGGTTTTCCCCGCTCCAGTCGGAGCGCGGAGTATTGCAGCCCCGCTTGTACGCAGCGCAGCCAGCAGTTTTGGAAGGGCATCATCGATCGGAAGCGGTTCACGGGGCATGTAGGCACGATAGTGGTATGGAATGGACCCTGGAAGGGTCGCAGCAATTAGCCGGTTGTTGAGCGAAGCGACACCACCGGTCTTCTTGACAGAGCCCAAACTCACAGACTCTTCATTCATTCCTTGTGGAGCGCGGGTCAGGGTTGTACACTCTGCGAGAAGCTTTCTTCTTTTCGGAGGGCCGTAGGTGAATCCACGCTGGTTACTCGTTGCTTTTCTGGCAGGTATCGCTGCACCCGCGACTGCGCAAGAGAAGAAGCCTGAACTCCGGTGGGGGACCGACCCAACTGGTGGGGCTCCCTATGTCTATCAGGACTCAGCCGGGAAGTTCATCGGATTCGAGGTGGAACTTGCCTCCTATCTTGCCGAGAAGATCGGTCGCATCCCGGTTATGAAAAAAGGTGAGTGGAGCAAACTGCCGGATCTGCTCGACAAGAGTGCCGATGCGGATGAGGCCATTGATGTGGTCCTCAACGGGTATGAGTTGAGCGAGAGTCTTGCAAAGAGTAAAGCGGTAACCATTCCATACTACGCCTATCGGCTCGTTCTGATTACGCAACAGGATAACGCTGCGATCACGACCTGGAACGACCTCACGGTTATGAACCCGCGAAAAAAGACGGTCGGTGTCCTGACGGGGTCCGTTGCTCAAGCCTACACTCAGAACAGGTTTGGAGCCTCGATTGACCTGGCAAGCGATGATGATGTGGCCAAGGTAATCGGGCTCGTCCGGGATAAGCGATTCGATGCCACGGTGCAGGACAACCCCGCGGCCATTTACTTCCTCAAGGAGATGCCGACTCTCAAGGTTGCCGGTGCGCCCCGTCAGATCGGGTTCTACGTAATGTACTTGCGGAAGTCCGACCAGGAGTTGGCGGAAGCGTTGAACAATGCGGTGCGCGAGGGGCTCAAGGATGGCACCCTCCGAAAGATATACAAGAAGTACGGCTTGTGGAACGATGACCAGGAGTGGTTGTGTTACACCCAGACCGGAACGTGGCCTTCAAGTGACGATGAGGAAGTGGAAGGAGTCGATACCGGCACGAAGGTTAATCCCTGGCCGCGAATGCTCAAGGAGTTGCTCCAGGCAGCCGGGATGACGGTTTTGCTGTCGGTTACCTCGTTCCCGTTGGCAATGCTGATCGGGCTGATGGTGGCTCTTGGACGAGTCTATTCCCCGCGCTGGGTTTCCATCCCGCTTGGGGTCTACGTGGAAGTGATCCGCGGCACTCCTCTCTTGCTTCAACTGTACACAATCTTTTATCTCGTCCCGAAACTTGGGCTGGGAATCGATTTCACCCCACTTGAAGCCGGAATCATTGGGCTGGCGATCAATTATTCTGCTTACGAAGCGGAGAACTATCGCGCCGGGCTGCTGGCGATTCCCAGAGGGCAAATGGAAGCCGCACTCGCCCTTGGGTTGAAGCCAATTACTGCCATCCGGATGGTCATCGTTCCGCAAGCGGTGCGGATTGTAATTCCGCCTGTCACCAATGACTTCATCGCTCTCTTCAAAGACACGTCGGTCTGTTCCGTGATACTCATTACGGAACTGACCCGGAAGTATAACGAGCTGTACAACTTCAACCGCGACTACATCGTCGAACTCGCGTTTGTCACTGCTGCACTATACCTCATCATGAGCTATCCGATGGCACTCCTTGCTCGGGTGCTGGAACGGCGCATGGGCACAACTGGTGGAGGTATCGCCCGATGATTCGCGTCACGAACATCGTCAAGGTCCACGGGACCAATCGCATTCTGGACGGTGCGACTCTGGCAATTCCCAAAGGAGAGGTCGCGGCACTCATCGGCCCATCGGGTGGGGGCAAGAGTACCCTTTTACGCTGCATCAACGGGCTGGAAGAATTTCAAGAAGGCGAGGTTTCGATTAGCGACAAACTCAAACTGACAGGAGGTGTTTCGACATCGAAGAATGACCTCTTGCAACTGCGCCGAACGGTCGGAATGGTGTTTCAGCAGTTCAATCTGTTCCCGCACATGACAGTGCTCAAAAACGTCATGATGGGACCGCTCTATGCTCTGGGAAAGCCACTGGCCGAGGCCGAAAGCATGGCGAAGAAGCTCCTGGATCGCGTTGGATTGGGCAATAAACTCGATGCCAAACCTGCACAACTTTCCGGCGGCCAGCAACAACGTGTTGCAATCGCCCGGGCGCTTGCGGTTAATCCCGCAGCGATCCTTTTTGATGAACCAACCAGCGCCCTCGATCCCAGGATGTCTGCAGAGGTGATGCGGGTGATCGATGACCTCGCAGGCGATGAGCAATTCCAGGCCGCGATGGTGATTGTTACCCACGACCTGGCATCGGTGCGGAGAATCGCCGATACCGTTCACGTCCTGGAACAGGGGCGGGTGGTCTATTCCGGGTCGGCGGGTGAGGCATTCGCCCAAGGTGGCCCGGCCGCGGCACTAGACTGATTCTGCAACTACTCGCTGGAGCCTTTCATGAACCCTTCAACCTCTCCACAACTCATCCGTGTCGGACATAGCCCTGACCCCGACGATGCGTTCATGTTCCATGCCCTTGCCAATGACAAAATTCCAACCGGCAATCTCCGTTTCGTCCACGAACTTCAGGACATCGAGACACTTAACCGCCGAGCCATGCAGGGCGAACTCGAAGTCTCGGCCGTCAGCATTCATGCTTATAGTTTCTTGCTCGATAAATACGCTTTGCTACCGACAGGATGCAGCATGGGTGATAAGTATGGTCCCATGGTCATCGCTCGCAAACGAATGACTGTCCGAGACCTGACTCGCGTGAAGGTCGCGGTCCCTGGCACGATGACGACCGCGTTTCTGACTCTGAAGCTGCTTTTCGATTCGCTCGGAGCAAAGGATCGACTTGTTTACGATGTCATCCCGTTCGATCAGATCATCGCAGCGGTAGCGAGCGGCAAATACGATGCGGGGCTGATTATCCACGAGGGGCAGCTTACATTTCGGAATCAGGGGCTCAACCTCGTCGCTGATCTGGGTGTTTGGTGGCAAGAGAAAACGGGCTTGCCGCTGCCGCTGGGTGGTAATGTCGTCCGTAAGGATCTCGGTGAACCGACCATGCAAGAGGTGAGCCGTCTGATCAAAGAGAGTATCCGATACGCTCTTGAGCACAGGCAGGAAGCTCTCGAACACGCCTTGAAGTATGCACGTGATATGGATGTGACATTGGCCGACAAATTCGTGGGGATGTATGTCAACCACTGGACGCTGGACTACGGCGAGCATGGCCGCGCAGCCGTTCGCAGACTGCTTGCTGAAGGACATCGCGCGGGCGTAATTCCTCATGCCTGCGATGTCGAGTTTGTGAATTGAAGCACGGGAAAATGTTCTTCAGCCTGAAGGGCTGGGATAACATAGCCCAGGGCAACGCCCTGAGTCTCATGACAGTTTGACAATCCAGCCTGAAGGGCTGGGACAAACGAGCCCATTCAGTACAATCGAACGCTTGGTCGCACCCCTTCAGGGTGCATGTGGTGGTTTGATCGAATTCCCAGGGCGTTGCCCGAATGTCACTTCCCGATGCCT
>Ga0206850_10223_pt1 | contig 16481 bp, 13 predicted proteins | sample Alteio_BWOrgCont_16_FD_152885 | JGI IMG/M metagenome (GOLD analysis project Ga0206850, IMG submission 152885) | Enriched cells from forest soil in Barre Woods Harvard Forest LTER site, Petersham, Massachusetts, United States -... | ecosystem: Environmental > Terrestrial > Soil > Temperate forest >...
TGGAACGTTTTTTTCATTAGGTATTATTTGGGTACTTTGTTTTTCACAGTTGCCTAATATTGCATGGGTTTGTGTTTTTTTCTTTTTGTTAGGGTTTTTTACTAGCACGCAGGTTTTAACGTATCCATTGGTAGCAGAAAGTAATCCACATGAATTAACAGCGACGGCAGTGAGTGTTATTTCTATTATGGCGCAGGGCGGTCCAGTTTTATATCAAAACTTGTTTGGTTCATGGTTGGAATCGAATTGGGATGGTCAGATTATTCATGGCGTTCCGGTTTATTCTCTGGCGAATTATCAGCATGCTTTATGGATTTTACCGATTGGATTTATCATTGCGTTGATATCGGCACTATTGCTAAAAGAACGTAAAGCATAGAAGGAAAAGGATTGAGATTTAATCAATTACCGCAATGGCTTGATTATTTAGAACAACGTTATCTGTCCGTTTCTGGCACTACACAAGAAAAAACATTGCAGCCATTGCATGCTATTGCAACGCATCTGAATCTTTATCCTAAAAGCACTACTACAGTCATTACAGTAACAGGAACGAATGGCAAGGGTTCTTGTGTTGAAATGTTAATGAATGTGTATCATGATGCGGGTTATCGTGTTGCAACGTATACATCACCGCATTGTTTTTCTTTTAATGAACGGATTCGTTTGGATGGTATGCCAGTTACTAATGAAAAATTATGCGAAGCATTTGAAATTATTGAAAATACGGTACAAAAAAAAAATAATATATTGACTTTTTTTGAATTTATTACATTAGCCGCACTATGGATTTTCAAACAAGCCAATATTCAGGTAATGATATTAGAAGTGGGTATTGGGGGACGGCTTGACGCCACAAATATTATCGATGCACATTTAGCGATTATTGCTTCAATTGGTTTGGATCATATGGCACTGTTGGGATCAACACGTGATGCCATTGCAACAGAAAAAGCAGGTATTTTGCGTCAGAATCAACTTGCTGTTTGCGGTGATTTAGCACCACCAGATTCATTGTTAGCAATAGCAAAAGTATTGAATGTAAATATGTCATTGATGGGCAAAGATTTTTTTTATGATCCGATACAATTGCCATCACCGATTTTATTACCGAATAATGCGGCTGTCGCTTTTCAGACAATTTCATTATTGCAACATAAATTACCGATTAATCTTGATCAAGCGGCGCAATCAATTATTAAAACGCGATTACCGGGTCGTTGCGAGCGTTATATATTACCCAGCGGTGCTATTGTTATTCGAGATGTTGCGCATAATCCTTCAGCATTAGCCTTATTAAGGCAGGAATTAAGCCAATATCATCAACATCATACTAAAAAAATCATTGCATTTTGTAGCTTTTTAAACGATAAAGATATTATAGGTAATTTGGCTGTTTTAAAAGATATCATTGATGAATGGCATATGGGCATTATTCATGAACCGCGTGGCGCGACACGCGAACAACTTGAATCGGCTTGTGCCGTACATTATATAACGCCTATTTGGCATGATGATTTAAAAAAAGCGATAGTTGAATTAAAAAAACGGTGGACGGCTAATGACGTTATTGTTATTTTTGGTTCTTTTAGAGTAGTGTTTGAATAAATTCTGAAAGAAATTTGGACATTTTTTGATGAGAAATGGATATAAAAATGGAAGACGTTGCTTGGAAGAACGAACGGAAGTACCTTTTTAAGAAATAAGAATCAATGAAGATTTTTAACTCTAAAAATTTTAAATTGTATTCCTATTTTTATTAAATAGTGTGCGTTTTAATATCGTAACCGCAAGTACGATAATGTTGATAACGCGTTCGAAGTGTGTCTTTTATAACAGGATCTTGATTGACGATCTCAATAATATGTTCAAATTCTGTATGGAAGGGTGGTGGTGTTGGCGAAATGCTCAATAAAATGAGAATGTCATTTGAGGCTTCAATCGATGCTGATGCAGAATCAGTCCAACCAATTTGAATAGGGCATTTTTGATGATATTCTTCACCGACAAGACTATGAGGAATAAAACTAATATCTTTATAAGTCCATAAAGTATCATTGAATATTATTGCGTCTTCTTGCGTTTGACAATGAATAGTCATTTTATGATTGCCTTGTGCATAAATTTTTTCAATTAGCGCGCAGCAAAAAAAAAGACGCCGCTCAGAAGCGGCGTCTGATAAAATGTAAAAACTACAATGCTTCTGCATTCTCAGCAAGATATTCTGCAACACCTTTAGGGCTTGCATTCATACCTTTTTGGCCTTTTTTCCAACCAGCAGGACAAACCATGCCATGTTCTTCATGAAATTGAATCGCATCAAATAATCGAAGAATTTCATCCACATCGCGTCCAATAGGTAAATCATTGATTAATGCAGCGCGAATAACACCATGTTTATCGATTAAGAAAGCACCGCGTAATGCAACACCAGCCGCGTGTTCTATGCCATAAGATTGGCAGATTGCATGATTGACGTCGGCTGCCATCGTATAACGAACGTGACCAATGCCACCTTTATCAATCGGTGTATTTCGATACGCATGATGAGTAAATTGCGAATCAACAGAAACGCTAACAACTTCAATATTGCGCGCTTTAAAGTCATCAATACGATGATCCAATGCAATTAATTCAGAAGGGCAAACAAAGGTAAAATCCAGTGGATAGAAAAAAACCAAAGCATATTTATCTACAGTTTCCTGAGCAAAATGATAGGCATTTTCGATTTCGCCATTCGCGCGAACAGCAGGAACGGTAAAATCTGGGGCTTTTTGGCCTATTAAACTTAAATTATTCATGAATTTCCTCCTTTTGGTAAAAGAAACTATTCTATGTTACTATTTCAAAAAAATCAATTATTATTTTTATATATGTGGTTAAGAATTATTGGATTTATAGGGCTGTTCTGCGCTTTTAATAACGCATGGGCTGTTTCAGAAAATCTTCAAAATAATCAGGATTATCAAAATAATGCTCAGTTTCGACAAGATGTTGTTGATTTTGTTCATGATACGGCATTTCAGTTACCTTTAGAAAGTAATATCAATCGCTGGTTTTATAATAGCAATGATATGAGCAAGCATTTAATCCATTGGAAAGTAACGATTAAAATCTATCAAAAAGGTGAGTGTATCGGCAAAGGCAAGGGTAGTGATTATGCATTGTCTGAGACATTAAAAGGCGCGTTGCTTAATGCCATGCACACAGTCAAAAAGCCCATTATTATTTCTCATGACGCGCAATTTAAAATAACGTTTTATTATCCGCCGGATGAACATCGTTATATTGTCATTAATGATGTTAATAATAAAAATCAAGCATTTGAATTAATAGGATCTATTATTCCTGTGTATGATATGGATATTGCTTTGCTAAAAAATCGTATTCAAATGGAAAAAAATTATTTGTTGCGAATGATTGATCCGATAACACACGCTATTTTTAAAAAATATGATGCTAAAAATGATCAGCGTGATACGATAGTTCGAACGATTTATACGGCATCGAGTCTTTATACGTTATTAATGATTGATAAAAAGTCGCCGGATAGAGCAATCGATGCGCAAATTAAGCCGATGGCCAAATTTTTATTGATGATGCAAAATAAAGCGGGTAAAGATGCTGGGGCTTTTTATTATTCTTATGATCTCAACACTCAGCAAAAAGATGCTCATTATGGTTCAGGACGTTTTGTGGTGGGAACAGCCGCCAAAACTATTTTTACATTACTGCTGTTATATGAAAAAACGCAGGATATTCAATATTTAGAGGCTGCAAAAAGAGCGGGTAATTGGTTGTTGACGAAATCAAATGCTCACGGACAAGTGATGCCTGTTTCAGTCCATGCACAAGGTAAAATTATATTAAATAAAAAGCAATCTTTTTTATATTCAGGTCAAGTTTTATCAGCATTATCGCGATTATATGCTGTGACGCATGAAAAAATTTATTATGTAGAAGCAACAAAAATTGCGGATCGCATGGTGCATTATATCCAACAAAAAGGGGCATTTGTTGGGGATGATTTTCGACAGCCTAATTCTGTGTCAACGAGTTGGGTTGTGATGTCGCTATTGGATTATGCTAAAATTAATCATGAACAAAGGGTGTATCAAAAGGTATTATTTCGTTCAGCTGATGCATTAGTGCAAAAACAAATTCATGCACCTTGGGATGCCTATAATGATGGAAGATTAATGGATATTATGACTTCTAGTGGTAATGGATGGGTGAATGAAGTCATGACGAATTTATATCCATTTTGTCAGGTAAACAAACGGCCTCATTGTGATATATATCGTGATTATACGATTGCTTCAAGCCGTTGGTTGATTCAAAATGTGTACGGAACAGCCAATAGTTTTATGCTTAAAAATCCCAAAATGGCAGAAGGTGGTGCGATTCGTAATTATGCAGAAAGCGCGGTTCGAACAGATGCTGTTTGTCATGGATTAAATAGTTTAATGGGTTTGTTGAATATTGTGGATGTTACTGATAATCCCAATAATCAAATGCTTCGTGTGTTGCCTGAAATGCCGACAGGTGAATTAATGGGGTTATTACAGTTGGGGTAGGGGCAGGTCTTGTGCCCACTCATCTTCGCGTAACGTTAAAACATCGACACCTGTTTCTGTAACGAGTAATGTGTGTTCCCATTGGGCGGATAAACTACGATCTTTTGTTAATACAGTCCAACCATCAGGTAAAATCTTGATACCTGCTTTGCCTGCATTAATCATCGGCTCAATGGTAAAGGTCATGCCAGGATATAATGTTTCTCGTGTATGTGGTTTTCCATAATGTAAAACCTGTGGATCTTCATGAAATATGCGACCAATGCCATGGCCACAGAATTCTCGGACAACCGAACATCGATTTTTTTCAGCGTGTTGTTGAATAGCATATCCAATATCGCCTAATTGAATGCCTGGTTTCACTAATTTAATTCCTACCCAAAGACATTCATGTGCAATGCGTGAGACATGTTTGCCTTGAATAGAAGATTCGCCTACGAAAAACATTTTGCTGGTATCACCATGATATCCGTTTTTGATAACAGTGATATCGATGTTCACAATATCGCCATCTCGCAGTAATCGATCATTGGGAATGCCATGGCAAACTTGATAATTAATAGAGGTACAAATAGACTTTGGAAATCCATGATAATTTAATGGGGCAGGAATGGCTTGTTGTTCTTCTACGATGTATTGATGACAAATGTCATTGAGTTGATTCGTTGAAATACCCGCTTTGACATGAGGTTCGATCATTTCTAATACCTCAGCAGCTAAGCGGCCTGCGATACGCATTTTTTCAATTTCTTCAGGTGTTTTTATCGATATAGCCATGGCTTTAAATATAACCTATTTTTTAGGCGAGCGTCAAATACATTAAGTAGATTAAATATTAAAAAATGTTTTCAAAATAAGTGCGCCAACACCTGCCGCAAGAAGACTGACAGCCCATTGTATCCACTTAAAGCCCGTTCTCATTTCAATTCTTAATTCAGCGACTTCGTGTCTTATATCAGCGACTTCATGCCTTATATCAGCCATCTCGTTTCTTACTTCAGCTATATCACGAGCAATATCGCTTTTTGTTGCTAACGTGTTATCGATACATTCTAAAAATGCTTCTTGTTGTGCTTCGGCAATAGCTTCAGCTTGTATTGGCGGAATGCCGGATGCTTCTAGTTTTTTTACAAATCGTAATGTATTAAAATATGTCATAGTGGTCATTTCTCTTATCTCGCTTAGGTTTGAACTTAAATAAATTATACTATGAGATAATTCTATAAATCAAGCTTGAGCTGCTTGCGAAAATCGTGCTAATAATTAATTTAATGTTAATATTTTTTTGATATAATTTAACTGTACTATTACTATAAAGAGAGGTTGCTATGAATGACAAAATGACCATCAAGGAACTAAGTCAATATCTTGAGGAGCTAATAAAAGGAGCAAACGCTGAAGAAATTTTTAAAGTTTCTTATGTTGAAGGATGGACTCAAACTCCTACTGAACCCATCGTTGTTCATATGAATAATTGGATTGTGATCCAAGCTTTTTATTCACTTTTTGTTAAGTTTCATTTTTACGCAACAGGCAAAAATAAATGTGAGTACCGATCTGGTTACAGTGAAAACGAAACAACGAGGGAGTTTACCCGTGAGGCGGTGGATGTTCAGTGGGGTAAAATGCTTAAGAAGATGGAACAGGGTGTCAGTGAGTATGTTGAAGATGCCTTTTTTGTTGGAAGTGCAGGCTACGATGAAACATATCTTAATAAAGTTGCTAGTAAAGCTAATTGTAGTGTTGAAGAAGTAAGAGGAAAAGTACAAGTGGCATTTGAGCAATTATTTCAGCAATATAAGGATGCAGTTTCTTTTGTAGATAAGGTGAAAATAACTGAAAAAATGGAGGCTTTATATGAAAGTGTAAGACAAGAAGAAAGTTTGATTAATATGATCAATCCCATCATTCAGGCGGAAGTTTCGAATCAAAGCAGCCCCGCGACATTATCCATAAAAAATGCTAATAGCAGGAGACTTATGCCTGCGAATGAATTAAAGGATTATTTTAATACGCTAGTGCAAGAACAAGGAGTGGGAGAAACTTTTAAAATTACATTTGACGAAACAAAGGGCGATTCTGGGTTATTAATTGAAGTGAATGATAGGTTTGCTCGTTCAACTTTTAACAGACTTATTGGATATCTTGCTTTTAATAAAGAAAGTCCGAGTTTTAGATATAAAGACAAAGGGCATGGAGTAACGCCAGAAATAATAAAGACTCAGTGGGATAAAATGCTTAAGTATATGAATGAATCTGTTAGTGAGTATATTAGAACTGCACTTGTGGTAAATGACAAGGATGTCAGTCGGTATAATAAAGAATATCTTGAGGGCGTTGCTAAGAAAGTTAATTGTACGGTTGACTATATAGAAGAAAAAATAGAAAATGTATTTGATGAATTATTGGAGCGATATGAGAAGGAAGACGTTTCTTTTGTAGACAAGATAAAAGCAACCTCAAAAATTGAGGGTTGGTATGAGACCGTAAGAGACGAAGAAAGCTTGATTATGATTATGAATTCTTACATTAAGAATGATAAATCAAGTCAAATTGAACCTAGTGTTGATGAATCGGAAATACCTCTAAATTTGGGTTATCATTGATGAGAGCAGTATATCTTTCTTTTTTAATGTAATAGGTTTAGAATCAAATAGTCTTTTATTAGTTTATTAACGTATTTTTAAGAGGTATAGAGAGAATGAAAAAAACAATGTATGCATTAGTGGCTGGTGCAAGTTTAATGGCGGCTGGTTTAATCAATGCTCAAGCAGAAACAGTAGTTGTTGAAAATGTTCCTAATGGTACAGAAGTCACTGTTGTTTCAGGTACAGAAGTTGAAACATTAAAACAAGCAGTTCAAAAATTGGATTTAACGAAAGAACAAAAAGATAAAATTCGTGCAGTTGTTGAAACAGCAAATCCAAAATTTAATGCTGGGATGAAATCAGCGGAAATGAATAGCAAAGGATTAATGGCATTATGTGGCAAAAATTATGATGCTGCAAAAGTGGCTACATTGGCAGATGCTCAAGGTAAATTAGTGGCTCAAGCTATTGAAATGCGTTTTCAAGTACGTCATGACATTTTCGAAATTTTGACACCAAAACAACGTGAAGAATTGAAAAAAATGCGTGAAATGCAAATGCAACAATCGCAATAATTAATGTAGTCATTAACGGTTTGTAAGGGCGAAGATTATCGATATAATTTTCGCCCCTTAATCGTTTTTTTGAGTGTAATAGTCCAACGTGCGTATTCTTTCTTTTTTTATTGGCTTATTAGCTGCTTTGTGGAGTCCATGGGATTTATGGAATTCATGGGGTCTTTATACGTTTTATTTCGTAATAATATTCATGCTATTTATTTTTTTTAAAAAGATTCATAACGTGTTTTTTATTATATTATTTATTTTGGGATATTGCTGGGGTATTGGACAATGTTTTTGGCGTGTTCATGAAGCATTGCCGTCATCGCTGGAAAATAAAATAATAACGGTTCAAGGACGAGTTGCTTCTGTGCCAAATTGTTATTCGGATGTCTGTCAATTTTTGTTTAATATTACATTAGCGCCAGAACATTGGCATAAAAAAGTAATATTGTCGTGGTATAAAATTAAAACTTCTAAAATAGTTGAAAAAATGATTCCAGGTCAATTATGGCAATTGAATATTAAATTAAAAAAGCCACGAGGATTTGATAATCCTGGTAATTTTGCTTATGAAGCATGGGTATTTGAACAGGGTATTTTTGCGAAAGGTTATGTGGTAGGGCATGCTGCTGTTGTATTACACAGTTCGCGGTCACCATTTGCGCTTTTATCGGAGCGGACATCCTTGTCCTCGACGCTACCTGAATCCCAAGTCGCGACGCCCTTAAAAGCGCAAATGGTGACTGCGAACTGTATAGAAAAATCAGGCTGGCATGATGAAATTGATCAAGTTCGTCAATCACTTGCAGAGCCTTGGGAAAAGGAATTTTCAAATTCATTACCATTATTGGGTGTATTATTAGCGTTAACGATTGGATTAACGTCTGGTATTTCGACTGAACAATGGCAAGTCTTTATGAACACAGGAACGATTCATTTAATTTCTATTTCTGGCTTTCATATTAGTTTTATTGCAAGCATTGGTTATTCTTTAATGAATTTTATTTGGCGACGCATTCCTTTTTTGTGTATGCGTTGGCCAGCACAACGAGCAGCGGCTGCGTTTGCATTGTTTTTAGGTGTTATTTATTCATTATTAGCAGGTATGTCGTTGCCAACAGAGCGATCATTAATCATGTTGAGTGTGTTTATGGGCAGTTTGTTATTTCAACGACAGACGGATGTTTGGCAGTGTTTTCGATGGTCTATTCTTGCGGTTGTGTTATGGGATCCATTTGCACCATTAAATATGAGTTTTTGGTTGTCTTATAGTTCGGTGGGTATTATTTTATATGTTATTTTAGTGCCTCGATTATTGCTACCAGTAGAAAATAAATTTAAAAAAATAGTGAAAATGAGCTTATATTGGTTACTATTGCAAGGACAAATTTTCATAGGTTTAATTCCTTTTAGTTTATTTTGGTTTTACCAAGTATCGATGAGTAGTTTATGGGCGAATTTAATTGCTATTCCTGTGACGGGTTTTTTCGTTTTACCTTTTGCGCTGATGGCGTTATTAATGCAAAATATTTCTTGGAATCTGGCCCGTTATTGCATGTTAATAGCGAATTATTTTTTTGAAAAATTATATGAATATCTTGTTTGGATAACGCATCATTATGCAGGTATTATCATTTGGCCATTAAATCATGTGTGGCTGTTATTTTTTGGTGTGTTAGCCGTATTATTATTGTTAGCACCTAAGGGTTTTATGGGACGTTATTTGGGATTGGTTTTTTGTTTGCCCATTATTTTTCTTTCTTATCATCAATTAAACTGGGGCGAGGCCACTTTGAATTTATTAGATGTGGGTCAAGGGCTTGCGAGTTTAATTCAAACAAAAAATCACACATTAATTTTTGACACGGGTCCAAAATTCAGTGAAACACTTGACGCTGGAAATCGAGTGATTTTACCGTATCTCAAAAGTCAAAATATTCGACAGTTAGATGCCGTTGTTGTGAGCCATGCGGATATGGATCATCGAGGTGGCTTAGCATCATTGTTGGCTAATATACCAGTTAAAAAAGTGTTTGTTAATGATCAGCATATTTTAAAAACTGCGGAACTTTGTCGCTCAAATATTCATTGGGAGTGGGATGGTGTACAGTTTCAATTTTTAATGAAAGGTCTAGACGTTTTTTCTGATACAAATAATACATCGTGCGTTCTTAAAGTGTCCAATAAAAAACATGCTTTTATTATTGCGGGTGATTTAGAAAAACCTGCAGAAATTGTTTTAGCACGTGAATATGGAGATCAATTAAAAGCGGATTTAATAACAGCGAATCATCACGGTAGTAAAACATCTTCGTCATTAGAATGGATTGAAGCTACCGATCCAAGGTTTGTTTTATTTTCGGCAGGTTATTTAAATCGTTTCCATTTTCCGAGTCAAGTAGTTGTTGAACGTTACAAAAACTTTCATGTGAAAACATTTTCAACGGTGGATTGTGGTATGATTCGTTGGGAGTTAACAGCGGATTTGAATAATAATAGTAATGAACCATTTTGTTATCGAAAAGGGTATTTACATTCTTGGTTATAACAAATCTGAATCACCAACTTAATTTTAATACGTTAAATTAAGTTGGCGTCCCCAAGGGGATTCGAACCCCTGTTACTGCCGTGAAAGGGCAATGTCCTAGGCCTCTAGACGATGGGGACATCATTTAAACAGAAAGGCAGTATTATACTAGATTTTTTTTTATTTGCAATACCCTAGTTTGAAAAAATATATTATCTAATTTTACTCATCTTTGACGGGTAAAAACCCTTTAATATCCAACATTTTAATAATACCTCTGAGTAAATAATTATTATCGAAACATATTACATATTTTCTCTTACCGGTTTCTATAGGAACAAGCATTTTTTTTTCAATTAACTTGCGAATTTGACGTGATATTTCAGATTTTAGTTTTCCTGGAAATAGATCTTCTAAATCAGCGGATTGTACAATCTTTTTTTCAACAACACGGTTTAGTATTTTTGATTCATTTTCAGTAATATATTGACGTTCAAGGGAATAAGCTATCATAGGTAAAAGAATCTCTTCTTTTAAAAATTTATAATCCAATAACCTGTCAATTTTTTCAATTTCATCTTTCAATCCTTTTAACACATATTCACACCAACTCAATATATTATTGTCTGTACCTTTATCAGCTAAAGACAAGTAACGATAGTAATTGTCCCGATTATTACAAAAAATGGCTGTTGGATTTAATATTCGACCCATGTTGACGTTAAATCCAAGTTTTACAAGCATGGCATATGTAAATAAACGAACAGTTCTGCCATTTCCGTTTGAAAAAGGATGTATCCAGACAAACCGATGATGTGCAATAGCCGTTTTGAGCAAATCATATTTAGAGCTATCTGTTTTGTTTATAAATGTGAAGAGTTCATCCATGTATTGTGGGATCGTTGTGTGATCGGGTGGCATATGAGATGCTTTGGCAATAACTACATTTTTGGTTCTATATTTTCCAGGAGTGAAATCGCCTTCGCCATGAGGAGAGCATTCTAAACCTTCAACAATTTTTTTATGCATTTCACTTATAAACATGCGATTAATAGGATAATCGTCAATATTTTTCTCTACAAAAAACATTGCTTCCTCAATATTTTGTATCTCTTTAATCTGTTGGGTAGGGTTTTGTGGTTGTTCAATTTTCGTTTCAATGTATTCAGCAATAGTTGTGTGGTTACCCTCTATTCTGGCTGACCCCATACTTTCAAGCATATGAAAAATATGTTTTAAACGAAAAAATATAGCTGGAGGTGTTGTGCCACTTAATTGCTTTTTTCTGAGATAGTCTAACTCAATAATTAAGTCAGTAAGAGAAGATTTAAAATCTGGCTCAACTAATCGCAAATCATGATATTCAAATTTCGAGTTAGACATTTAATAAGTTACTCCTAAAGAATTAACAGAACAGCCAGAAACAATTAACATTAACCTGTAAAATCATTTGATATTACTTATCTTTGCAATATTTTTTGAATTATAACAATTAACAAAGTGAATTTCCACATTTGTCAAAAGGTATTATCTGAGTTCTTATTAACCCTTAACGATCTTGGATGTATTTTGGGCTCATGTTAGGATTGGAATATACTGTGACCACGGGCCACCTCTATGCAAGATTAACAAAATATCAGCTACTTTCCTTTTGGTAATAAATAATTTTTGTTAGAAACCACCCTCCTACCAGTCTTAGTTTCCAGTTCAATACGTGCCTTTTTAGCAATATTTCCACCCGCCTTACTGGCTACTTTATTTTCTTTCATACCCTCTGCTTCCATTGTTTCTGCAATTTGGCGTGTAGATAACTCGGCCAGTGCCGTAAAAATTAACTCAGCCTCGGTCATATGATTACGTAAATTTTGCGATTTCAAACCCTTTGCCTTTTTATGTTCTTTGACATTAATACCCGACCATTCTTGATGAATAATATTCGTTAATATTGCAAACTCATCTGGCCTCTCGACACCATGATCTTTCCAATAATCTGTTAACTTATTTCTGGTTTCTTGCCCCATCATTCGTTGCTGGATCCATTTTTCACTATATCCTTGTTTTTGCCAAGTTTCCCTAGCTCGATCGAGTGATTTAGAAGGATCGGACATTTCTTGCATACGTTCATAACCTACTTTTGCTAACCAAAGCTTTATAGGCTCAGCTTTAGGGCTTGGGACAGACTGAATTAACCGCAATAAGGTTTCAGCATTAGCAACGTCGGTAAAGCGAAATTTCCCATCTTCTGCCTTCATTTTCAACTGGTGACAATTTGTCACCGTTTCACTTCCTTCCTTTTTTAATCGTTCTTTTAGTTTATTCCAGTATTTTCGTGCTGTTTGGTAATCTGGTTGTTGTGTTAATGCTTGAACGATATCAATAACTGAGAAAAGCCACGTTTCGGATTTTTCATCATAAATGCGACGTATTTGGTAGTCTTCAAAAATAGTTAGGTTATTGCTGGTCATATTGGACTCCTCAATGTAAAGTTACGATTATCTTCTTGCTAAAATAAGTCATTGGCACTAAATTTGGTGGAGCTAGGCGGGATCGAACCGCCGACCTCTTGCATGCCATGCAAGCGCTCTCCCAGCTGAGCTATAACCCCTAAAATTTCGAATAAATCCCCAGCATTTTATCAGAAAAATAAATCTTTTATAAGCCTTGATTCAAAAAAATATCGAGAGTAAACTGGGTTCTTTTAAATTAAAATGTAATATTACAGGATATTTATTGTAATGAGAGTGTCAAGTTTCTTAAAAGAAATTATGCCGGTTGGTGCGGGAGGGCTTTTCTTTATCCAAATGTTTTCAACGCTCGGTTTTAGCGTTTTATATTCGACATTAGTACTTTATATGACAGGTGCTTTAGGATTTTCAGCGATAGAGGCGAATAATATTACGGGTGTTTTTATTGCATTTAATTATGCTTTGCATCTTTTAGGAGGCTATTTTGGCGGACGATTTTTAACCAATAGAATGCTTTTTTGTGTGGGTATGCTTGTTCAGTCCTTTGGTGCTCTATTACTTATGGTTCCAACGCATGAAATGCTTTATTGGGGCTTAGCTTTCTTTTTAACGGGTGCGGGTTTAAATGTGACTTGTTTAAATTGCATGGTGACACAATTATTTGAGCCAGACGATACGCGTCGTGAAGCCGCTTTTATGTGGAATTATAGTGGTATGAATATTGGCTTCTTCGTCGGATTTTCGATGAGTGGTTTTTTTCAGTTAACCGGTGCTTATGATCGATTATTCTTGTGGAGTGCCTCAGGATATGTGGTCGCTTTAATTTTAATGTTAGTACATTGGAAAAAATTAGCTGATCGTAATACATTTTTAGCAGAAGCTTCTCAAGCAGAAGTGCTTAAACGAGGTGTTTTGGGTATTGTTTTTATTCTATTAATGATTCCTATTATTCATTTTTTTACGCAACATGCTATTTTTGGTAATAATTTAGTGTTACTGACTGGCACAATCATGTTGTTGATTTTGGTTACTTTGGCTAAAAAACAACCACTAGATGCGCGCCGAAAAATGTATGCCTATTTAGTGTTTGCATTGGCAGCATTAATTTTTTGGTCGTTGTATCATTTACAGGTCATGGGACTATCATTATTTATTTTGCATAATGTGAATAATCATATTATGGGTTATACTATTCCGCCGCAATGGGTGGAAAATTTAAATACCATTGTAATTGTTATCGGTGCGCCATTACTGAGTATTTTGTTTCGTTTTTTACGTCAACGTGGCTTGATAGTCGCTTTGCCGTTTCAATTTGCAATGGCATTGATTCTCATTGGTGCTGGATTGGTTATTTTACCATTGGGTATTATGTGGGCAAATCCAGAGGGATTAACCAATTTTAATTGGGTGATTGCCTGTTATGTTCTTCAAAGTGTCGGTGAATTATTTATTGGTCCTATTGGTTATGCAATGATTGGGCAATTGGCACCGATGTCTTTACAAGGTATTATGATGGGAACGTGGATGATGTTGAGTGGTGTTGGTGGAGCGCTTTCACATTATTTTTCAAATATGATGGTTGCCAGTGAAAGTATCTCAGCATTAGTGACAAATGCAGATTATAGTCATACATTCATGATTATTGGATGGACTTCTGTGATAACAGGAATTATATTATTAATGTTATACCGTGTGTTATATGCTTTTACTCAGGGAATAACAAAAAAAGAGTCTATTAAAATTGAAACAAATCTGGCAAAACAGACGCTCTCATTGTGAAGAGCGACGTTCTTTAGCGGATCATCGAACGCCGTATGAACGTGATAGAACACGATTAATTCATTCTTCAGCTTTTCGACGATTACAGCGTAAAACGCAAATTTTAGGAACGCGAGAAGGGGATTTTCATCGTACACGATTAACGCATTCGCTTGAAGTAGATTCTATCGCACGTAGTATTGTTCGTAATTTACGTTATCAATTTGAAGCATCAAAACCGCATTGGTTAGCCTATTTGCCGGAAGAAGATTTAATTGCGGCTATTGCGTTGTCGCATGATATTGGACACCCACCGTTCGGACATGGTGGAGAAGCGGCATTACATGATTGTATGAAAGATTATGGTGGTTTTGAAAGCAATGGTCAAACATTGCGATTATTGACAAAATTAGAGACAAGCCACGCACCCTTTGGATTAGATCTAACGCGCCGAACGTTATTGGGCATTTTAAAATATCCAGCACCTTATTCATCATTTTCATTACAATCATTATCAAAATTACCGCCAAAGTGTTATCTTGATGATGAACAATCAGAAGTGGATTGGATTTTTGAAGCGTTAACACCAGAAGATAAAATATTATTTGGCAGCAAACAAGATAATAAAACGTTGTATCATTCGTTTGATTGTTCCATCATGAATATTGCGGATGATATTGCGTATGGTGTGCATGATATGGAAGATGCTATTCATTTAGGATTAATTTCACGTGATCGTTGGGAAGATTGGGAAGAAAATCTTAAAACTGAAAAATTAGAAACCTTGTGGCAACAAGCAGAATTACCGGAATTTCATACATTTTTGAAAGAAATATTTCATCAAGATACTGCGATGCGAAAAAAAGCGATTAGTTCGCTAGTGAATATGTTTATTACTTCTATTTCTATCCATGAAGCAGATAATCATTTTTCAGAACCATTATTGCGTTACAATGCGCAGCTACCAGCGGCCACTTTAGCAATTCTGGAATATTGTAAAATATTTGTGTTTGATACGGTTATTAATTCATTAGATGCTCGAACGGTGGAACACAGTGGACAAGTGGTTATTACTCATTTATTTGACGCTTTTTCGAAAAGCCCTGAAAAATTATTAAGTGATGATTTTCGTCAGCGTTATCAACAAATAGGAATGAGAGCTGTTTGTGATTATATTGCCAGTATGACAGATGGTACGGCTTATGATCGATATCGACGGTTATTTGGCTTTTTAGATTGAGTTTAATATTATGTTAATTTTAGCAGTGTATACTGCCCGCGGTCATAGTTTGAGGTTTTACAAAACGTGATGACTCGGATGAAAGGAAATCTCGAGAGTATGACCGCGGGCAGTATAGAATGTTTAGAGTACTCGCACAGTATAATATAATATATTAAAAAATAATCTGGGTATTAATATGGTAGAAGAATTGTTGGATATTGATTGTGTTGTGAATGGTTCAACCTATAAGATAGTAGGTTCACTAGAGGACATTGTTAATTATTTGTTATCAAGAACCAAAGAACACTTTGGCCATATCAATATTTATTTTCAAGAGAATAATCTTGGCAAATTTGAAGAAAAACCAGCCCAAGATGTATTTTCGGATATTACTATTGAGCAACATTATGATTTATTTAGACAAGTTATAAATTCAAACTCTTTTGCTAATCCTAATTTATTTAAGGAGGGACAGGAAAATAGAGATAAAATTTTTATAAAAACAAAAGAAAAAGATCCAAAGATGAGATTAAAGTTAGCTGAATTATTACGTGATAAAAATATTATCAGTTATAACTTGTTTTATCATATAGAAACTTTTTGTATGTTTCACAAAGAAAATCTGAGACTTATACGCGAACATGCAGTAACACTTGGGTTAATATATAATATAAATCTGTTGATCAATGGGAATAATAATAATAGTCTCGAAAATAAAGAGAGACTCATGACGATTACGACAAATGCAGACAGCTTTCTGCCATCAGATCACTCTATGAAA
>Ga0206850_10224_pt1 | contig 16355 bp, 20 predicted proteins | sample Alteio_BWOrgCont_16_FD_152885 | JGI IMG/M metagenome (GOLD analysis project Ga0206850, IMG submission 152885) | Enriched cells from forest soil in Barre Woods Harvard Forest LTER site, Petersham, Massachusetts, United States -... | ecosystem: Environmental > Terrestrial > Soil > Temperate forest >...
AAGACAAGGACGGCAACCGTAACCGTGATCCAGAAACCACTTCGGTTCGGATTACAAATAACCAACTTGCTGAACTATACAACGCGATCTTTGGTGAGAACAAGCATGTTCAGCGAGTCACCAGCGAAATTAAACACACCCTCCAAATTCGCGGACTTAGTTGGGTTCGTCGCGCGAAAACGCGGGGGTGGATCTGGCGAGGTGACAGGTGTCCGAAAGAGGTCAAAGCTTGGTGGCTGAACGGGAGCGATTGGGAGAAGACTGAGAGCAGTGAGAGCGATGAGAAAGATGATGAGGAAGATGACAAGAACGAATGAGGCGACGATTAGACGTTTGAATTAGTGACGCTGATGACGCTTCAGTGACGCTTCAGTGACGGATAACGCAAAGACGCAACATGCTACTTAATAGACTCTTATATCTCTGTGATGACGCTAGTGACGCTATGTAAAAGAGAGTCCCAGGGAATGGGATGATGGATGAGAGGCTGAGAGGGTTGCGAGGATTGGTTGGTGGTTGGTTGGTGGATTCCACAGGCCCCAGAGGGGGACAATAGGAGAGGAAGCGTCACTAGCGACATTGCGATGAAAACAGCAACGCTAACTGCTTAATCCAGAGTGACTTACCGCAGTGACGCTTCATGTTGTGAGCTGAATATTGATCGTCACTAATAAGAACGTGAGATAATTTGATTGCAGTGTGTCTTAACGGCTGTGTCGAAGAGTTCGCCAGAACAGTTTGTATCGCATCACGGCGTAAGAACTGACCGGATTGAACCCTCAAGGACGACGACCGAACCCACAAGACGAACACCAATGACTCCCTCTACTGCCCCTGCCTTTGATCCGTCGCCAGCAACCGAGCGAGGTGGCCAGCTTCCATCTGGCAACTTCACAACTGGCCCGCCGTCCGAGTCCACACCCGGGCCGGACGATGCCCCGCTGTTCCTCGGCATGTTGTCCATCGTGGCCGGTCGTCGCAGCAGTTGGCTGTGCCTCACCCACCGGTGTCCCCATTGCCGCGGGCTGCACAACCACACTTGGACGCTGAATGCACCAACCCCAACCCACCGAACCGCCCATTGCTGGCGTTTGCCCAGCCCGTTTGAGTTCCCTCGCGGATATTGGGTTTTCCCGTTGTCGTGCCCAGACAACGAGCGAGTGTTGGTTCGATACCGTGAGGTGGTGGAGAGAGAACGAAAGGGATCACGACCAAAGAGGAATGCGGTTTCGGTCCCGGGGAAAAACTTGAGTTTTTTGACCTTCGATGGATGGTTGATCTCCGACGACTGAACATCATCGTGCCCGCTCTGTCGCGATGTTACGAAATGTTACGAAATGTCCCCGAATGATCGTCCCCAGGGAAAAATGAACTGCCACGGAACCTGAACAATGCCAGATGAAACAGACCTGAAGCGGATCGGCCAACTCCGTCGCACGAGCCGTGCGCTGCTGCACATTTTCACGGCAGCTACGGCAGACGCCGCTGATCCGCTCGATGCGATCACTGATCAGATTGCCCAGGCCGGGCCGATTGATCTGAACAGGGTAGGTATCCTGTTTCAAGACAGTGCAAAACACCTCCCCATCGGCCTCGCCACATACCTCGGGCGGCATGTCGCAGCTCTCGTTCGTGAACGCGATCCGGAGAGGATACGGGCCATCCTCGGATCATTGGTAAACCTGCTGCGCAGATCACCTCATCACGACTTGTTGAGGAAGACGATTCTTTTATGTGGGCACAAGCTTGTGTTCGCAGCCGGTCAGCTCGGCAAGGGAGCGTTGGATCTCGGCCGGGTTCTTCTGAGCTGTGACAGTTTGTGGGCAAGTTAGAAATTAGGCGGGGCGGGGAACAACGTCGATCATCTTCAAACACTGGCCACGATTTACTCTGAACGGGTGGGAGGGATAGAGAGTCATGACTACCGACGCCGATTACCGAGCAGCCGCGGCTGTCCTCGCGGAACTGGATCGCGATTACGCTGCGGCGTTCCCTGCTCCGTTGATTCACACGTTCGCCCGTGCGAAGTGGACGCAGATTCAAGGCGGTAAATGGCGAAGCGAGAAGGGCCGCGTTCTCTCCAATGAAGCGTACCAACGGCATCAGGCACGGTTGAAGTCGCAGCCAGCAAAGGGGCCAGCACACTCCGGGGCCACCCAGATCGGCCACACATGGCATCCGCCAACCAAGGAAGTATCCCAAATCGCCCCTCCACTTCATCCCATTGAAGCTGCGCACCTCGATGAGAAGAAGGCCAGCGACACGACGAAGTACGGTCCGGAACACGCGGGCTTTCTCCATCGGGCAGCACATGCCGTGCGATCAGCCCTCGCGGCTGGTGTCGGTGGACTAACGGCCGCGAATGGGGCGGCGTATGGAGCGTTGGCAGGCGGTGCGGTCGGTGGGCCGCTCGGTATGGCTCTTGGAACGGCTGTCGGAGGTGGCTTGGGACTGCGCTGAGGTCTCTGGGGTGGAAACAAGGCTTTGGGGCTGCTGGGCGGTAAGAGACGAGCAGCAGCGAAGGCGAGAAAGGTAGCAAGGACGTTTCTGCCGAAAGCCGCGGCTGTGGCCGGTGCTCTGCCGGGACTGGCTGCAGGGGCAGCCAGCTTAGCCGCAGCCCGACCAGCGTTTCCAGTGATATCCATTCCAGAGGGGGTGTTGGGGGCGGCTACTGCTGGCGTCCCTTTGGCGATCGTTGGTGGGGCATTAGCACACCACGCTACCTCGATGCTCTACATCCCAGTCCGGCCAGCAGGCGAAAGCGCGATCAAAACTCAAACACGTCGGCAGCTCGCCGGACAGATCGTAAAGCGGCTCGCAATGCACACTCAGAGGATCAGCCCAAGCTGGCTCTGCGGCTCGATCGATTCACAGACTTGTCATCGCCCAACCGACCGAACCCCGGGGCGTTGATTACTGCTCGACTGAAGCTCGGAGCGATGAGGGCAGGAATCAAACTGCCAATGATCCCGCCCGACCTGGTTCAAGCGTGCATGACCGAGGCCCAGCGAGGGTAGGACGACCTGGTTGACCAGTGATCGCATACCTTAACACCAGAGAGAGCAACAATGGCGGCCGGTGAAACGACTCGTGAATTGAACTTAAAGTTGCAGATCTCGGCCGATCCCTCCCAGGGGTCGAAGGCACTCGCGGCAATCGCTGCTGATGCGAAGCGGGCGGAAGAGGCTGCTGGCCGGGCAGGAAAGGCCATCGCAGAAGCTCAACAAAAGTACGGAGGTGGATTCGGTTCGCCAGCGGGCGGCGGTGGCGGTGCATCTGGAGGTGGCTATCACCCAGCAGGGCAAGGAGTCGGCTCGGTTTATGATCCGCTCGTTACGGCACTTCGCGAGTTGACCGGCGCAATCAATCAACTTCAGAAAACTGAATACGACATCGACTTAAACATTAAGAAGGAAGCTGCCAAGAACGAGGCGGAAAAGGCCACTGCTAAGAATGAGGCCGAAAAAGCTGCCTCTTCGCCCGGTCTTTTTGCCGGTATGGGATCAGGCTTGACGAAGCTGGCCGGTGGCATCGCTGCTGTTGGTTTCACGGCCGAGATCACAGCCAACCTTGCCAAGTCGGTTCAACAACTCGACAACCCCATGTTGACTGCCCGAGAAAAGACACTTGGGCTTGCCGAGTCGATTCCCGTTCTCGGCTCCGCGTTGGCTTCTTTAACAAGCAACGTAATGAATGCCATTGATCGGTTTACCGATCCTGAGACGGCAAAAAAAGTCGATCGGCTTCGCTACGAGCAGCCAATCATCCTCGGACGGATGGCAGCACAGTCGAACTACGAGACGCGGGAATGGAAACTTCAAAACGAAGTGCAGTCGGCTCAGTTCAGGGCCGAGGCGATCCGGGTGGTTCCTCACTTCGATTACGCAATGCAGGAGTTCGATAAGCAGTTTCGAGCGGAATCGCTGGCGATGCAAAGACAGTTCCCTCGTGGGGCTGGGATCAACAGGGGGTTCGCCAATCCGCCTTCGACTCGCACCCTGGAAATTCCGGGGATGCCATCGATCACGCTGCCAGGAATGGCTGGGATGGGAATGAACCCCAACGAAGGTGGTTTGGATACCCTTTGGCACGAACAGCCAGGATTGCACAGCGCGTTCGAGGCACTTCAAACCGCCCGGCGAAATGCGGACATGGCGGAACGCCAGGCCAAAGACTCCGCTGCTGCCGTTGCTGGCGATTTGCCAGGGAAGCGGATGGCAGAGCGCACTTGGAAAGCGGCCGTAAGGGAATCGGAGCGACGGCTGACGGAAGCCAAGAGGGGTGACTTCGATATCGGAGTGTCGGCCTACGATAAGATGCGAGGCCTGGGAAGAAACCAAGCAGAGTCGCTACTCGTCGGCTCGATGGGCTGGCTGGCTCCCGAATGGTCGGGTGCAAACAAATTGGTGACAGGGAGAAGCGATAGAGCTTCTTCTACAACTCGCCTTGAAGAAGCTGGTCTAGCAGAACAGCGGGCGCTGCTGGACCTCACGAATTCGACATCGGCACTCGAAGCGAAGATGGCCAAGTCCAAAGAGGATCAGCTTAACTTCACGCGCCAGAAGTACGCCGTTTCTCAGGCCGAAACCGGACTAATGCAACAGCAACTTTCCATTATCGATTCTCAGATCCAGAAGACAAAATCTGGGCTCGAACAGTTTGGATCGATGGACAAGTTCGGACAGATGGCGATTGTCAGTGCTGCCGAACGACTTCAAAAGCAGGGCCGACAGGGTGTCACTCAGGAAGAGTTCGGCTTGCTTCGTAGCAACCAACTCACGGCGGAATGGGCAGGTAGATGGGCGTTAAAAGATGCGGCCGCAAGCCCACTGGCCGACAGGCTCTTTGACATCACCGGCCAGCAAAAGCTGAGTGTTTTGCAGCAGGATTTCAAAGATAAGAGGGAAGAACTCACGGTCAAAGTACAGATGGACGAGGTCAAGTTAGCCGATGCGATTGCTCTGCAAATGAAAGAAAGCAACATCGGTGGACAGCTTGCCGAAATCGTCAAACTGCTCAGCGACATCGCCGGACGTAAGAGCGGCTGGGAGGCATTACAGGCGAAATATGTGCGTTCTAGCTGAGGTGGCTTGTAGGTTCCTTCCGGGCACCTCCGCCAGTGCCAAAGCATCGTGAAACCATGATTAAATCATTCGGATACTGCCGTGTGTCCGTCGCTGAGTGGGCGGCCAAGATCAACAAAGAGTTCAATGCGGAATTGCCGCAGTTGTTGGAGACGCTTCCACCCTCCACTCAGCAATCTGTGGCCGATTTGTTCTTGCGAGAAAATGAGACTCGCGACAGATTCACGGCCGCTGAGCTACGCTTCGCGCTTGAGAATGGGATGTCGAAGTGGGTGATGTCTCATTCCATTCGTTGGAGCTTGATGGACTCCTGGTTCGCTCTTGTTGCCAAAGAAATTTGGGATCGTTCGCCACAGATGCAAGAAGAAGATTTGATACTTGACCTGGCACTCAAATGGGGATTGCTGGATCGTGAAGAGCGTCGAACGATCAAGATCGCGATGGAGAAGCTGGACATGAAGGATCGCCGGGTAACGACTGAAGAACGAGACATGGTCAGATCGTTCACTGGCGGGCCGCCGGAGTTGCCGGGGTTCGATCCACCGTTCATCTGGATTTCGTAGCTTGCACCACTCCGACGTAGGCTGGAGACGGAAGACTTGCTAACGGTGATTTCGGTACCGAGCTGCTCGCCCAGAGGGAAACCGAAGATGTAGAGTTCGTGTGTCTCCTTCAGTGAAGAAGTATCTCCAATCGCGAGGGGCGTGGGTAAGTTGCTCCCGGCCACTTTGAGTACCGCTAGATCACGCCCCGGATCTTCAGCCCGGACTGACGCTATGAGAGTCCGCGATCGAGAGGTTCCACTTTCAATTGTGACCTCGATCAGATTTACCGACTCCGTCCCGACCGACCTCCGACTCTTGCACCCATCAGAATATTGTTGGCGTAAGTGGCCTGTCTCGGCCAGCCTGAACTACTTTACAGTCTTCTTCTTTTTCACCGGCACTTCCGGTTCAGTCACTCTGGCAGGCGGCAATTCTGGCACCTCTACCGAGGGCGGGTTCGCCACATGGCGACGGAGCGCCAGAACGATGTGCTGCGTCAGTGTGCCGAACGGCAACGACTTCACCAGTTCTCTCAACGCCTCATCGAGATCCTCGGGTAGTTCCACGTAAACACCCTTCTTGCCCGGTCTGTCGGCTGACGGCATTGACCATCTCCCTTCGCGATTTCACGGGCTCACTTTGGCCCGCCAAACCACTATATACAACCCGCCTAGACTTGCCTATGGAATTATCTTGCAATTGAGTATAGGCAAGTATATAATTGCCTATGTCGAGTGAGAGCAGTTCGCTCCCACCGACAACAGGAGGATTTGCGATGAACGGACTGAACGATCTGGAAGTTGGTGACTTCGTGGTAGTGGACACAGAGGGCGGAAAACCGGGACAAGTACGGTACTTCGATCGCGACACTTTCAATCCGAAAGAGCTGTGGATCGGGGTGGCCCTGGTGAATGAGAAGGGCCGGATTGATGACTGGCAACCGAGTCAGGTTCGGAAGGTCAGTCCACAAGAAGCCGCAAGGCTGGCGACACGGTTCGTGAATCTCAAACGCTGATGTGTCCGGGGCTTCGGCCCTCCTCACCGGGGTTTCGGCCCCGGCCCCTCTGCTGGTGACTACCAGCACTGACGAGTCCTCAGATCAGGACGAAAGGGGAAGACGATGAAGTGTTTCAATTGTCTTGGGTTGGCAACGCTGTACACGTTCGCGGGCATTGGGATGCGGACCTTCATTGGAGAAGAGCATTCCGATGTCATTCGTTGTGCAGCAGCGTTGGGCTCAGGGTTCTGCTTCGGTGCAGCACCCTTCTGCGGCATCCTGTCAGTGGTTTACATCATGCTTCCTGGTCTCGGCCAGAAGGAGCAAGAGGAAAGCTGACCGGAGTGCAACCCCCTGATGAGACCTCGGGCGCGAGGTCGAAACGCCAAGTCCGAAAGGGCGTTAGGCGTCGGGGACGCAAGTTCCTTCGGTCAGTAGTTTGCTGACCGACTTTTTAAGGGAGGTCTGAGATGTCGAGTTACTTGAAGCTGCTCTGTCCGCCACTGCGAGCCGTCTTGCTGGCCCCGAGATTATCTTGGAACAACACGACGTTTCAAGGATCACGGTGGAAGAATCCGCCATCCAGAACGCACTTCGCGGACTGGCTGGCGGTCGGGTGTGGGATGCCGCTGAATATGGCATTGCCGCTGAACAAGCGGCTGCCATGATTGCTGCGACTGACACACCGGAAGCTCGGGAACGGGTGATGGTCGATCTTCGGAACCGTGCGATTCGTCGCGCGGGACTGGACACCAGTAATGGCCGAGTGGCTGTGATGGTGGCGGGCAATCCGGCTTGGCATGGGCTGGGCGTGAATGTCCGCGAGGCTGTCAACTCGGCGGATGCCATTCGGTTGGCGGGGCTTGATTGGTTGGTTCGCAAGATCCAGTTGGAGTTCAAGAACCCGATCACCGGCCAGATGGCAAATGCCGAGGGCGAGTTTGGAATCGTTCGAGAAGACACCGGATCAATGCTCGGAGCAGTTGGGAAGCTCTACAAGCCTTTCCAGAACCGCGACGGGTTCAACTTCCTGGATGGAATTCTTGAGGGGTTCGAAGCTCGCTACGAGTCTGCCGGGGCGATTTACGGCGGCTCGTCCGTCTGGATGCTGGTCAACATGCCAAAGCAGGCGTTTAGCCTCAACGGTGTTGATGAGATCCAGGCGTATGTGATCTTCACGAACAGTCACGATGGGAGTGCGGCTGCTCGCTGTTTCCCAACGTCACAACGTGTGGTGTGCGCCAATACCTATCGTCTGGCTCAGTCAGACGCGGATAAGGGACTCACCATCCGGCACACGGGCAATCTGGAATGCCGTCGCGAGACGGCACAAAGAGCCCTGGGGTTGGCCGTGCAAGGGATGGATCGGTTCAAGGAGTCTGCGAAACAACTCGCAACCACTCCGGTAGAGCCGAAACCTTACTTCAACGGTTTGCTCGATGCAGTGCTGAAAGTGACGGAGGCCGATGCACTGAAAGGAGCTGATGCTTTGGCAGCAGCCCTGATGGTGACAGAGGCCGAAGAGACCGTGAAGGCCGCGGAGTTCTCTCGCGAGATCGACAAGCGAAAGTCCTTACTGGATGAGTTGCTCGAACGGTACGAGGGTGAACGATGCGGCATCGGAGGGATGAGAGGCAGTGGATGGGCCGCGTTCAACGCGGTAACGGAAGCTGCGGATCATGGCAAACTGGGCGGTCGATATGTCGGATCGAATGACGACAGGAAGAGTCGCCGGTTCGAGTCGATTATCAACGGTCCAGCCGATGAAGTGAAGCAGGTTGCCTTTGAACAGGTGATGAATCTGGCCAAGGCGAACTGATGGTGAACTCGCTTACGGGCGGGTTCGACCGCCCGAAGCAAACAACTTGGGGCGGTCCCCCTCCACGGGTAGTGACCCGTGCTGACGAGCCGCAGTTACGGCGAAAGGGGAAAGATGATGGATGCCGCTATCCGACGGTTGATCGAAACGAATGAATCGGCATCACTTGCGAGACAGCTTGGCGATTTGAAGTTGGGTACAGCCTTTCATCGCGGCAATCCTGGTGAAGGCTGGTTTCCAACCGACATCCAGGAAGAAGGGTTGACGCTTTGTGTCCGTCCTGCGACTGGCAAGACGGAGCGTATCAGCAACGGTGAACGGGTTTATCTGTACCGAACAGCACCCTGACCAAAACACAAAGGCCTCGCGGCCTGAGCGACCTGGCCAGGAGTCGAGCAGCGGAGCGACTTGATACCCCGCGGTTCGTGGAGGGAACTCAACATCCGGACGTTGACGTGCGAGTCCTAAAACAGCGAATGACCAGCCCGGGAAAGTAGCGGGCAAACAATGAGCCCGGCAGTGTTCAACCGAATGCTGCCGGGCTTTTTTCGTTTCCAGATGTTGTCTTCAGGAGCGGTTGCTCGTGTTCGTGGCCAGTCTTCCGGCCCGTCCTATTTCTTCTTCCACGCGAGCGCGGGTATTTTGAACCAAACATCTCCGCTCTCGTCGCAACGCTCGGCATCCAATCGAAGATCCAGATTCCCCGCGTTGTCCGCGGGTACCGTGAACAACAAAACATCACTCACAGGAGTGCCATCGTCGGGTACTGGCTGAGTGCGTGGGAGTCCAGAATTCAGTTTCTTGTCCAACGGAATATTCGCAGGGGGGATTTCATTCAAGTCAGCATCGAAGACTCGTCCGTATTGGCCACCCAACCGCGTAAAGGAGCGAAGCGTCCGCTTTTTACCCGGTGTATTCTTCCGAGCCTCAACGATCACCACAAGCATCGGGAATTCAGAGTCCACGATGCGCTCTTTGCCGTCGATGATTGGAACCTTGGTGATTGACAATCCGGCAATTCTCACGTCGATTGCCCCAACCTTCTGCCATTCGGAGGAATAGCCCGTCAAGTCTGGAACCTTCCAAAGATATGCTCGCGGGGCAGGGGCAACTTCAACTGCGTCGTGCGCTCGAATGGGAGGCGTAATAGCAACCGATTCAGCGATCGGAGCGAGCGTAGTAGTAACCGGCTTGGGTTCGAGGGAGGAGGGAGCCACCGCGACAGAAGGTTTCGACTCTTTGCGGGGCTTCTTGGATGGTGCGACTGTTTCATTCCTTGTGCGCGGCCGATCTTCGATTGGCGTTACTGTGTCGAGTTTTACATCGAGGGATCGCTTGTTCGAGAGTCCGTTGACGACAAAGGCGACAAAGACGATCACACAGATGAGTATTCCCAGACCAGCACCCAAGAACGAAATATGCACATCGCGTGATCCGCAGTTGGGGCACTGAATCGAGAGATTCTTGCCCCTGGGATACCAGGAGTACTTGCAGTGGCCGCACACATTGAGGGGGCGTTGGGTTGGACGAGGAAAGCGCATTTGGGTCTCTTTCCAACTGGGCTGTCGAACCAGGGGCGATTCTCACGCCCGATGAAAGACACGTCAAGGATCAAATGTCTTCAGAGGGGCCTCTCCTCATCAGTCGCCGGAGCAAGCTAGTGGCCAGTCGTGGTTGAATCGTGCGTGGCATCGCTAGTCCTCCTTAACTTGCCAGCAAAGTCCTTCTACATCTTAGGTGATTGAAACGAGAAGGGTTGGAAACACATGAACTTGTGGATGCCACTTGCATCCACAGCAATACATGGCATCCACAGCAACACAATCGCTCGTCTTGAACGCTGCTGCGGTGGCAATTGCATCGTCACACACCAACAGATCGACTCTCGCTCAGGCCGCGGCATCCAGGAGAAGAATCGAGTTCGCCAAGATTTCCTTGTTCTTGATAACGATCAGCCCGTTGCTCTTCAGCCGCGAAAGGTACGTAAGGAAAGTTCCGCCAGTCACGACCATCCCCACCCGATCTGCCAGGTTCGCCCAGTGTAGCCCTTTCGGATACACACCAAGTAGTGCATCGATCATCTTGGCCGGACCTGATCCGAGTGCGTCTTTCCATTGCTGAACAACTGACCCCGGCGAAGGCCGCTCCACTCGCCCGGCCGCTGCCTTTTGGCTTTTCGACCAGAGCCAACTCTTCTATTTGAGCTTTTCGTCGTTTACGTTTATCCTTGTCTTCCTTGATAATTTCAGGATCAAACCCTTGAGATCGCATTTTTTCCTTGGCTTCATGTAATCCCGAGTCTGTGCCAGTAAATGCAGTGAAATAATATTTCCGACTGACAAATGTTTGGCCTAAATAAACACTGTCCCAAACAAAACTGCAATCAGACCTAACCGAAAATGTGGTACTTCCGATGTTCGTCGGAACACGCTCGACTTCTTCAAGAGAGGTACACTTCAGAACCTGCCTTGCTTTTGCTTCTGTTCGGATGAAGTGACTTTCGCCATCAACGTAAACATAAACACTTGGGATCACTCTCGCTCCTCCTTAGAGATTGGGATTCAAAGGAGAATTTCACTTCTTCCCCTTCTTCGCGGGCGGTTTCTTTCCAGTTGCAGGCTTCGCCGCGGGCTTTCCTTCGGTTGCCGGTTTCCCGTCAGTCGATTCCTCGCTCGCCCCAGGCTGAGCCTCTGAAAAAGCTTCACAACTCACACCCAAAGCCTTCGCAAGAGCGAGGACAAGCGGCCACGCGGGCTCATGCTCGCCGCGCTCAAGACGGGCAATCGTATTCGTGTGGATTCCACTCGCTTCCGCAAGTTGCTTTTGTGTCCAACCCTTCTCATCACGTCTGAGACGGAGCTGGGCACCAAAACCGGATGACGGAAGATCACCTCTACCGGCCATTCGGAAACCTCCATCCAATCCGCAGATTCTATACAAGTGTGGTTGACAACGCAAACCACACTTGTATAGAATCTCGGCATACACACTTGGATACTTTAACCGATCCCCAAAAGTCGTCAACGCGAACTGGAAAAGTCATGACCACCTTTACGAACTCCTTCCCTCCCAGAAGTCCAGCGAACACAACGCCATGAACTGGACTCCCAGCGAACACTCTGGCCGCGGCGAGTTGGTGGTTCATACTGCCCGGGCTTCTGTGACCTACGCGGTTACCGAGTTCCCCACGCCCTGGGATGGTCGGGCTTTCCACTTGGTAAAGGAATCTGAGGGAACGGACGCCGAGAGCGACTCTTACGACGTGTTCTGCCACCGTGGGGGCCAAGATCACCAGTGCAGCTGCAAGGGTTTCGCCTACGGTCGGGGCAAGCCATGCAAGCACATCGCCGCGGGTCTGGCACTCATCGAGAACGATTGGGTTCGTGACGACCTGGTGAACCCCGATCAAGACGTGTCCAACTCCGAATGCCCGTTCTGAATCACCGGCCGGTGGACCCAGCAGCGAACGGGTATAGCTCGCGGTTCGTGGAGGGAACTCAACATCCGGTCGCGATGCAGACCTAAAACGTGTCGGCCCGGTTGGGTGGCCTGAACCCTTCTGGACAGCCCGGGGAAGTAGCGGGCAACCTTTTATCTGGAGAAATCATGTCCCCAGAGGGCAACCCGATGCTGACGACAAGCCAAAGCTGTTCCTGGTGCCACGCGATAAACGTCCTTACGCCCGGTCACCCGATCTTCTGTAGACGGTGCGAACACCGAGCGGACGTGTGCCGGATGGAATGCGACTGTCCGAGGTGCAGGCGGTTCGAGTCGCCGCGGGACGTGGCCGGTACCGGGATCGCACCGGGTGACCTGGTCGAGTTTTTGGAAGCCTACCAGGGGTTTCCAGGCGGCAGTGTGATGGCGTTCATTCGCGGCATCTCTGGCCCGATTGCCCTGGTTGAAATCGAGCCGGGCCGGAAGGTCGATGTCCTTTGTCGCCAGTTGAGGAAGAAGTGAAGTGAGCCCGCCAGTGATCGGCACTGGTTCGCGGGGTTCGAGTCCCCGGCGGAATGTTGTCTTTGATCGAATCACGCTTTCCCATCACAGCAGGAGATTGCAATGTCTACGACACGGACCAGGTCCACGCGATCCACGAAACGCCGAATGGTCCTAACTCAAAGAGTGGCCGACACGAAAAAGCCTGATCCTCAGAAACTGCTCGCAAAGGCCACAGCCTGGCATTTGGCTGTGCGGGGAATCTTGGAAGGCATCCTGCAATCAGCACAAGCCATCAGCCAAGCGGTTGAAGATCCGGACCATCCACTTGCCGAGTTCTTTGATTCATCCAGCTTCCCCGATTTCCTCCACTGTTTGGGCAATGCAGCTTGCGCCATGACGAACCTCACCCCGCCAGCAGCTTGCCCCATCGAGTTGCCCGATCCACTGGCCGACTGCCCGTGAGGATTTCGACTTCCCGCGGCTTCGCCGCGGTGATATCACCGCGGCGAAGGTTCCCAACGTGCGTGTGTCCTGGTGGCTTGCTCGAAATTAGCAGGAGAGATCACATGGGGCGAGTCTATAAAGCGTACTACACCCGTCCTCGCAAGGACGGGGAACCTGGTCGTGAGCGAGTTTACTCGAACAAGTGGAGCATTGAATATCAATCGGCTAATTCTACTGTATCCCTGGCTTGACGAGTTGTAACTGTTTTTGGAACAATTCTTTCCGTCACGAAGTTCTCCAAGGAAGGAACCCGTCATGGAACGACGATACGAAGCACGGCTCCAGGAGATGCTGGCCCAAGCCGAGGTACCAGTCGATTTGGTCAACAGCCTGATTGAACGAGTAACAGATTTCGCCGAACCGAACGCGAGGAGTTTGTCTGAACCCGAGCAGCGACAACACACTGTTGAGTACCTAAAGGGACTGCTTTCGAAACTCGACCACAAGACCGGTGAGGCAATTGCTTACCTGCACGACCAAGAGCGACAGGGCATCCAGAAGTTCATCGGCCATGTTCCCTGGGACCCTCAACCGTTGCTGATGACACTGGCAAAGCAGGTTGCTACTGACTTGGGCGAAGCGGATGGTGTGATCGTATTCGACCCCTCCAGTTTCCCCAAGAAAGGAACCAAGTCGGTGGGCGTGTCGCGGCAGTGGTGCGGTCGGTTGGGGAAGCTTGAGAATTGCCAGGTAGGTGTTTACATGGGTTATGTGTCGAGGAAAGAACACACGCTTGTGAATATGCGGTTGTATCTCCCGAAGGAATGGGCGAAGGCTCGGACGCGGTGTACGGAGGCCGGTGTGCCCAAGAAGATCCAGTTACAGACACGCCACGAGTTGGCCCTGGAGATGCTGGACGAACAAGGAGCGTTGCTGTCGCATTCGTGGGTGTCGGGCGACGATGAAATGGGCAGCAAGCTTTCGCCTGGCTTTGCGTGATCGCAAGCAACGGTATCTGTTGGCCGTTCCATCGAACACATTGGTCCGCGATTTGGACACGCCGCCACCGCCGTATTCGGGACGTGGCCGCCACCCGAAGAGTCCATTCACGCGTGTGGATAGTTGGTGCCGGGCATTGCCCGAGGCGAGTTGGATGAGGATCGATGTACGCGATGGCGAGAAGGGACCACTGGTTGTTGATGTGGTCAAGTGTCGAGTGCAGGCGCGGACGGAAACGGGAGGATCGGGTCCGGATGAGGTGCTGTTCATCACACGAGAATGGCAAGGGGATGGGATGTTCAAGCACGATTACTACTTGTCAAATGCCGAGCCGGACGTCGCATTACAGGAGTTCTCGCGAGTGGCCAAAGCGGCGCATCGGATCGAAGAATGTTTCAGGCGTGCCAAGAGTGAAGCAGGATTGGCCGACTACCAAGTAAGGAATTGGATAGCGTGGCATCACCACCAGACTTTGTCACTCTTAGCCGCGTGGTTCCTGAACCAGGAAACGCGGCGGGGGAAAAATACAGACGCCGTCATTGACGACACCACAATTGAGGCGACTGATCGCAGGTGCGATCGAGGAACTCCTCAACGTCAACGATCCGGATGTGAGTTGTCGTCGCAGTACACGTTGGCTGAAGAGAATCGAAGCGGCCCGGCTTTATGCCTATCACGCGCGTAAAGTGCTGCCGTCGTTGAAGAACCAACTGCGGCTCTAGGGATACAGTAGAACTAATGGAAAGACGATTCACAAAACGGTCGGAATGGACAAGCGCGCGGCACAATCCGCGCTGGCTCGCGCCCAGGATCGCGAAGCCCGCATACGCCACGGCATTGCAGATCTAGCCGGAGAAGCCGCTCAGCGAAAACGGCCGCTGACGGAAATAATTCAGGAGTATTTGGCAATCCTTGCAGCTCTCGATCGGGAAGCGACATACATCGCGGGGGTTGGCAAGCATCTCAATCTGCTCGCGGTCGAATGTCGCTGGCACCGCTGGTTGGACATTACAGCCAACAGCCTGATCCTGTTCCTCGGCAAACTCAGGGAGACACCCTGTAAACGACCAGTCCAGCGCACACCCGAAAAAGGTCGATCACCGGCCACACTCAATGGCTACATCCGATCTGCCAAGGGGTTCGCGAAATGGTACGCCGATCAACTGAAAATCGACTCACCTTTGAAGGGCGTGAAGCTGTTCAACGAACAGGTCGATCTCCGTCGATCGCGGCGAATCCTCAACGACGATGAGTTGCTCCAACTCCTCACGGCGACCGAAGCGGCTCCGCGACGGTTCAACTGCAAGATCAAACCCCGCGATCGCTCAGCCCTTTACCGGGTGGCCGCATACACGGGCCTGAGAGCGTCGGAGTTGGCCAGCCTGACCCCAGACCACTTCCAGCTTGACCAAGTACCACCTGTGGTGACTGTTGAGGCCAAGGACGCGAAGGGAAGGCGTGAAGAACCGATTCCGTTGCCTCCGCACCTCGTGGAGTTCCTTCGCACCTTCTTGGCCAGTCGCAAGCCCAAAGAAAGGATCTGGCCGGGGGAATGGGCTCGATACCACAGCCAGGCTATCTGGCTCAAGCGTGACTGCAAGCGGGCGAAGCTTGGGACGGGAATCACCTTCCACGGGCTGAAGCGCCGGTATGTGACAAGACTCGTTCGGTCGGGGGTTGAAATTGATTTGGTCCGTCGGCTTGCCAGGCATAAGCAACTGTCTACCACGATGAACTACTACGTTGGCAGTGATCTTCCCGAGCTGGCCGCGGCCGTGAATAAACTCCCTGCTCCTGGTGCAGCTGGTGAGGGCTCGGAAACCGTGTAGGTGGGGGGCCAGTGGCCCATTCGGATCCCCAGCCCATCCTTGTATATCCGTCTTCATGTGTGTCGGACAAGGTGGATGAGATGAGTTGCACTCAGCAACTGGCAAGTGAGGGTTGGTTCATTCGTGAGGCACATGACCAATAAGGGGTGCGAGTAACCTCCGAACTTCTTGCAGATACTTGGCCAGTCCGTTCTCTACCCCACGCTCCTCTAAATCATTCAATGAGGTCTTTTGCCAGCAGTGGCGTTCGCGATCACGGTTATCGTCCGACAGCACCTTCAAGACACGCTTTGGACTCCTTTTAGCGGTGTCGTCTTTACATGCTGTGAGTTCGTGATTCCTGCATTGGAGATCCAATCCCAGTTTGTTGCTTTCGGTCTGAAACCGCGATAACTCCTCATCACACTGAGGGTCAAATCCGCTGATCACCCAGGCTTCTCGCTCCACGATCGCGAGTCCCACTATAATCGGGATCCCGCTGCGGTCTTGCTGCCGAGCCTGTTCCAAACCATCTCGTCGTTCTGGCTGGTCATCCTGATCGCGGATAAGCACGATGGCTCTAAGATCGGGAATTGCATCCAGTAGGAAAAGAATCGCCCTCCTCGCCGCTGCGGCATCGGGATCCCCCGCTTCCCCGTCAAAATGCCCACGAGCTTTGATTCCCGCTGCTTGAGCCAGTTGCTTAATGCCCTTCCA
>Ga0206850_10225_pt1 | contig 16291 bp, 14 predicted proteins | sample Alteio_BWOrgCont_16_FD_152885 | JGI IMG/M metagenome (GOLD analysis project Ga0206850, IMG submission 152885) | Enriched cells from forest soil in Barre Woods Harvard Forest LTER site, Petersham, Massachusetts, United States -... | ecosystem: Environmental > Terrestrial > Soil > Temperate forest >...
AAACGCAAGCGATTGTTGTATCGGATGGCGAACGAATTTTAGGGTTAGGTGATCAAGGCGCTGGTGGTATGGGGATTCCTATTGGTAAATTATCTTTATATACTGCTTGTGCTGGTGTTGCGCCAGAGGCAACACTCCCTATTTTGTTAGATGTTGGAACAAATAATCCGACTTTAATCAATGATCCCTTATATGTTGGTTGGAAGCATGCGCGAATTACCGGTCAAGAATATGATGATTTTATTGATGCTTTTGTGACAGCTGTAAAAAAACGTTTTCCCCACGTATTATTGCAATGGGAAGATTTTGCACAGCAACATGCTAATCCAATTCTAGCAAAATATCGTGATAAACTCTGTACTTTTAATGATGATATTCAAGGAACAGCAGCTGTTGCTACGGGCACGTTGTTGGCAGCTGTTAATGTAACAGGGCAGCCGTTGAAAGATCAGCGTATTGCTGTTTTAGGTGGTGGATCCGCTGGTTGTGGTATTAGTAATCTTTTAGTTGAAGCGATGATTGATGAAGGTTTATCAGAAGAAGAAGCGCGGTCACGTTTTTTCATTGTTGATCGTTTTGGTCTTTTAATGGATGATATGGAAGGTTTAATGAGTTTTCAAACGCCATTTGTGCATTCTCGTGCGTCAGTGGCTTCTTGGGCAGGAATTAGTCTTTTGGATGTTGTGAAAAATGCGAAACCGACGGTATTAATTGGTGTATCGGCACAAGCAGGTGCTTTTACTGAGGAAATTGTTCGCACGATGGCATCTTATACAAAACGCCCGGTTATTTTCCCTTTATCAAACCCAACAGATCGTAGTGAAGCAACGCCAGAAGATTTAATGCGTTGGACAGATGGCCGAGCTTTGTTTGGAACAGGCAGTCCTTTTCCTAATATTCAAAAAAATGGTCGATCAATACGTGTGGATCAGACCAATAATTCCTATATTTTTCCAGGAATGGGTTTAGGATTAATTGCTGTTCGTGTGACGCAAGTGACTGATAAAATGTTTATGGTTGCGGCGAAGACATTGGCAGAATGTTCACCAACCGTTAAAAATCCAGAAGATAATTTATTACCTTCATTAGAAAATATTCGTGAGATTTCATTAAAGATTGCTTTGGCTGTTGCGAAAGAAGCGGTTGATTCAGGTTTAGTGCCAGCAGAATGCGCGAAAAATTGGGAACAGCGGGTTCATGATAGTGTGTGGGAGCCTGTTTATTCGTCTTATTGCTGATTCGAACTTCCATAAGGGGCGAATATTATTCGCCCCTACAGTTCATACTAAATTGGATGTATTATTTAGTGTGCCGATTCAATATTATCCGGTAGGAGAAGTGGTGCCAGAGCTTCTCATTTCTAATTCTACTTCTACATCATTTGATTTTCTTTCTGGATTAGGGCTGCTGCCATAAACACCGACTGGGTTAGCACTACTAGAAAAACCTTTTGAAATCTTAGATTTCTCCTTCATTGGTTTTTCTTCGATAAAAGCTTCTTCGTCGTCTATTGCTACTGTTTTAATAAAGAGATCCTTCCCAGTTACTTTGGGATCTTCTTTTTGATCATTATCAATATTTTTTGTTGCTGTGCTAGAAGTATCCCAAATGCTTCTAAAGAAAAAACCTTGAAACAGCGATGTTTTTTTATTTGATGTTTGATTAGAAATTTCTGATGTTTCAGGTGTGATGTTTGTATTAAAAACGGCAGGTTTTCTTAAAATGGAGATTAACCCTCCATCTTTGAATGATTGTTCTACATTTTCATATCCACATGTTTCAAGAAAAGTAATGAATTCTTTGTCGTCTTCTGCTTTTTCTGGAATGTTATTTGGGGCTGTGTTTGTAGAAAATATTTCTCTTAGTGCTGGTGCTTTTCTGAGTTCATCTATATATTGTACTTCTATTCCTTTTAAATTTTTTCCAGTACGTAAGTTAAAAAATAGTTGATTTGTGGTTACAGTCTTAATTTCTAGATAGATAGCAGCAGCGCAGGTATTGATTTTACCGATGATTTTCTCGTATATATATGCTTCAGCGGATTCATCTACTTTCTTTATAACAATAACATCACTTGCTTTTTCTTGAGTAGTCGCTTGATCGATAATAGGATTTAATGTTTTTTCTTTTTCATTAAATACTGCTATCAGTTTATCGTTCTTATAGAGATTATTTCCATCTTGGCGAAAATTCGTATTTTTTCGATAAAATCCTAAAAATTGGTCGGTGTGAATACGATACACTCTTTCGATGCCTAAAGTCTTTAAAACCATTCTAATCTTCGAATTTTCAGGAGCTTGTACGGGCGTGCAATATAAAATAAAATTATCAGGATTTGCTCGTATTTTTTCTAATTCCTCTATGTCTAGAAAGGTCGTTTCTGCGTTAGCTTCGGTTGCTGCAACTATGTTACCGGATTTAAAGAAAAGCGCTAAGTCGCCATTGGGAGCTTTTTTAACATAAAAATCAGTACCTTTCGTTTGAAAAAACATGTCATTTGTTTTTTCATCGATAAAAAAAGAATGACGTCTTATTATGTTAAATGAACCTAATTTTTCAATAAATAGATGTACATCATCGTTGTTTAATTGAGCTTTGTGCCCTTTAAAAACGAAAGTTTGATCATTGAGACTTTGGTTATCTAAAATCTGTAAGATTTTTTCAAGTGGTGCTTCGTCATAATAGGCTTCAGAGTGGGGATAATTAAGATGGTTTTCATGTGCTTTCAATAGTTCTTTGATTATTGTTAATGATTTACCTTTTTTTAATGCAGTTTTGTCTTTGGTTGTTAATGTCTCTGGAGCATCTCTCAGTTTTTCTAGAGCACTAATTTTTTCTTTTTTTGTATTTTCTTTCTTTTTTTCGTGTAAATAGGATGAAGAGTCCTTATTTTCATCGTACCCAGCAAGTTGCTCTATAATCATCGTTTGCAATAAAAGTTTATCGACAGGTTGTAGTGGACGAATAAGTCTGTTTATAATAATATTTTTATTATAATATGCGTCATCACAGAGTTGATTATTTGCTTTATCATACTCTTTTATTTGGTCTATTAAGCTAGGAATTTCTTTTAGATGTTTGCGCATTACATCAGATAATGGTTCACGCGCTGTTAATTTTGTTAAAATTATAGAGGTAGAGTGTTCTTGTGAATATCCTGCAATTGAGAATGCTTTAATTTTTCTAATTAAATCTTCGGTGTTATTTGTAAATTTTGGTAAGCTATAAGTTTTAGTACTAACCACATCAGTATTAGTATCAGTATTCTTATCTTGCTTTTTCTGAACAGTTTGAAAAACTTTACTTGAGGCAATATATTCAGTATCTTTAGACCACCAAGTTCTATTCACGCCCGTAGGATCCTGTATTTTCATTGGTTCAATATCTGTTTTTTGCATTCCTAATGCTGTTAAGGCTTTATCGATGGAAGACGTTTTTGTTATTTCTTTTAATAATACACTTAATCGACCATTATTTAAATTTTCAATATCACCACTTGATTGTTTTAAAGGCTGGTTATTTAAGAGTTTTAAAACGGTTTTCTGTTTAGATTTTTTTATTTCTCGTTGAGCATCAGATAGGGTGACTTCTTCTAATTCTCGAGTGATCGTATTAAGATATGTGATTAATGGAGCAATTTGTTCTGAATTGAAAGGCATGACGAAATCCTCGTTTTATATTATATTAATGTGGCTATTTTACTATATATTTCTTAAGAAAATATGAAGCAATGAGACTATTATTGTTTTTTGCAGTCTGTTAAAATGCTGCGAATAACTATTATTAATTAAAATGTAAAATATATCCATTATGACAACACTTATTTTTGAACACTCGCAGCCACAAAGGCATGCAACAGCACAATATCCTAGAGATGTAAAAGCGTTGCAAGCCGGTGATATTCCAGCACATTTTTTACGTGAAAAACCACCGGTATTGCCTGAAGTATCTGAACTTCAAGTCGTGCGGCATTATACACGATTGTCGCAGAAAAACTTTTCGATTGACACGCATTTTTATCCGTTGGGTTCTTGTACGATGAAATATAATCCGAGGGGTGTGCATCGTGCGGCATCGCATCCCATTTTTTTGAATCGTCATCCATTAACGCCGGCATTAAAAAGCCAAGGTTTTTTAAAATGTTTATATGAATTACAAGAATATTTATTAGAAATCACGGGAATGTCAGGTGTATCATTGACACCCATGGCTGGATCGCAAGGTGAATTTGCCGGAGTGGCGATGATCAAAGCGTATCATGCGGCGCGTGGTGATAAAGAGCGAACAGAAATTTTAATTCCGGAAGCGGCACACGGAACTAATCCTGCATCAGCGGTTATTTGTGGATTTAAAGTACGTGAAATTCCATCATTGCAAGAAAGTGGCAGTCGCCATGGTGATATTGATATTGAAGCCTTGAAAAAAATGGTCGGGCCTCAAACAGCGGGTATTATGCTGACGAATCCGAGTACATTAGGTATTTTTGAACAATCGATACATGAAATTGCGCAAATTATTCATGATGCGGGTGGCTTACTGTATTATGATGGCGCCAATTTGAATGCCATTTTGGGAAAAGTGCGGCCTGGTGATATGGGATTTGATGTGATGCATTTGAATTTACATAAAACCTTTGCGACACCTCATGGTGGTGGTGGGCCAGGTGCGGGGCCTGTTGCTGTTTCTGATCGTTTAAAACCCTATTTGCCTTTACCGGTTATTGTGAACGAAAATAATTTTTACCGTTTTGCGACCAAAAAAGATTATCCACAATCGATTGGTCGATTATCCACATTTATGGGTAATGCGGGTATTTTATTACGGGCTTATTTATATATTCGTCAATTGGGACAAGAAGGATTGCATCGTGTAGCAGAATTGGCAGTATTAAATGCGAATTATTTAATGGCGCGATTACAACAAGCCGGATTTACATTAGCGTTTCCAGAACGTAAAGCAACACATGAATTTATTGTCACATTAAGTCCTGAGAAAAAGGCTTATAATATTTCAGCAAAAGATGTTGGAAAACGATTATTGGATTATGGATATCATGCACCGACAACGTATTTTCCGTTGTGCGTTCCAGAATGTTTATTGATTGAGCCGACAGAAACAGAAGATAAACAAACATTGGATGCTTTTGTGGAAGCGTTAATAAAAATTCAAGATGAAATGAGAACGAATCCTGAATTATTGCAAAATGCCCCATATTCATTGCCGGTGCGCCGTTTAGATGATGTAAAAGCAGCGAGAGAGTTGGATTTACGTTGGCATGAAGCATAGTATTCGACATGTGAAAAAAGCAGCCAGACATTCATGGCAAGGATTGCGTGCCGCCTATAAAACAGAACGTGCATTTCGAATCGAACTTTTTTTAACTATTTTTGCTTTGCCATTGGCATTTGTTATTGGTAAAACACCTCTTGAAAAAGCATTATTAGTAGCCAGTTGGATATTTATTCTGGTGATGGAATTAGTGAATACAGCCATTGAAACAATTGTGAATCGGATTAGCCAAGAGCACCATCCTGTTTCCGGAAAAGCAAAAGATATTGGTTCAGCAGTTGTTTTTGTAGCAGCTATTCAGGCAGTGCTGTTTTGGGGGATTTTGACGTTGTCTCGATGCGGATGGTTTTGAATATAACGAGAGAAATAATTTTATGTTTTCATTTCCAATTAATAGTGATAGCTTTAATAAGAACAAACCAGCTATGCCGAAACTTAATCTACCTAACATAGTAGGGTCGAATACGATTCGTCCATCTTCGACTTATAATATAATTTCGGGAAATTTGCAGAGCAATTCTTTGCCTAGTTTGCAGAATATTCCAGAGTCACTCACACGAACTGTAAGCTCAATATATGATATTCAGACTCAGAACTATGACGAATTAAAAGAATATTTTGAAGAAAGTAAAAAAAACATTTCAAAAGAACAGGAGATTTTTAGGCAGGACTTTCAAAGTGAAACATTTAATTGGAATTCTTATAATCAAGATACTGTAAAGTTACTTGATCGTAATAGCAAGTATCCTGTCCTTGCATATTCATTGGCAGGAAATATCGCTAAACGAAGTTTAGAGCGATTATGTTATAAATTGCAAGATGACAATATCATTAAACATTATACAAACGCACGAAAATTACTAGAAATTGCTGTCATTTTTTGTCCTTTAGAAAATTTTCAAATTATAGTTCAACATGGTAATCCTGACGAATCACAATTACAAAATGGATTATTTTATGCGGCTTATTATGGGAAAGTTGATGTATTTCATTATATTATGGAAAAAATTAATGAAATGCGACGACAGAAGGGACGAGGTAAAAGCGACATCATTCTTACAAGGCTTCGTGATGCACAAAAGAACACTTTACTGCATGTGGCTGTTATGGGAAAGCAACTTGATTTTTTAAAGCAACTCGATATTCAGCAATATGCAAGAGAAGTCAATGAGTTGCAGCTTACACCGTTGGAAACAGCATTATTTTTAAAAGCTTCACATTCAGATATTTTTGATACTTCTCATACAGCTTTTTTTGATAAAGTACTAGAGACGCATTGCAATCATCAATGTGCCTGGAATGTTGTTAACCTTATTAGTGTAATTTTACAACATGATAAAGCTGGTGATTATGAAGTAATGCTCAGACATCTTTTAATAAGTCATTTAGGTGAAAGTGATTTTGAACAAATATCTGATGAGTTGATTAACGTTGCTATTGATAATGGTAATACTTATGGTTTACGTTTACTGATACAAGAAACGCCTATCACAAAAACATTGGATGGTTTCATTGAGCATGCGCGAAGAACATCCCAAAAAGTAGTCAGTAGAACAGAAGAAGAAAAAAGTCATTTTAGAGAGGGAATTGACATACTCTCTGAAGAGAATGTATTTAGAATTTGGATAAGTAAAATAGAAAAAGGTTTTCGGCTATATCTATCCGCTTATAATTTTCGTAGTAAGGATTCTAAGGAATTACGTCAATTAGCTCAGGAAGATGGCGTAACAAAATATGATGCACCTTGGATTCTCAGCGCAACTGAACGACAAGATCGTCAGAAAATTTGTGATAGTCTGGTAGAAAATTTTTTCTATTTTAATGAGGATTCAACTTTAAGGGGTTTTTTCGAAAAAATTTCTTCACATTACAAAAAAAATCCAGAAAGGGCATTGCAGTATATACGCACCAACCGAAGTGCGTTGTTTAACATAATAAAAAATGGAGGTAATTCAGAGAATTTTAATCAACAGCTTGAAAGTGCATTTGAGTTAGCATTACCTAATCTTAATAATGAAAATCATTCATCTTTGAGTTCGACACCATCGAAAAAAACTTCACCGCTGAGCCCAATTTCTAATGCTGAAACACCAAAAAATGAGGCATTGAATGAGAAGGAAACCTCGTTTAGAAAGAAATTTTCAGCACAATTTGATCATGCTTATAACTTCTATACCTTCATTAGTACAGGAGAGTTAATCAAACCAGCAGATGGTATAGATCGATTAGCTGACATAGCTAAAACAGCGGCAGGGATATTGCCAGATTTGAGTGTTCCATTGGGAATATTTGGAGTTCCAGTTCCAGTATCTATTTCATTTCCTTCCAGTATTATTTTCTCTGCATTAATTGATGTTTGTTTATATGTCAGAACACAAAATCAACAACATCATGCCGATCAGGTAAGACATTTGTTTGATGCGACTACATTGCAAGATAAAACAGACATAATACATAATTTTGCAGAATTAATCATAATAAAATATCGTGAGCAAATCAATATTTTAGATCTTGATGCAGTAACTTTGTTTGCGCAATTTGCTGTTGCCAGAATTATTCGATACTCAGTTATCAATAACAATTTGACAAATAATAATCCCTCAGCTCTTGGTACATTTTTTCGAGACGCTTTAAGCACTGTTTTTCATACGGGTCCAGAACCACAACGTATTCGAAAAGCGACGTCGCAAATTGTTAATGAAGCCCTTTCTGTTCAAGAACATTCTGTTTTCAGTAAAAACAAAATGGAAGAAACTTCCTTGCTTTTGGCTGAGCCGTATAAGGATCCTTTTCGAAATGACCCTAATAAAGAATGGACAGCCAAAGGTATTTTTGAAAATACAGGAATACGAACAGAGAATGGCGAGAGATTTTCAGGTAGAAACCAAGAGGTAGAAAGATATGGTTATCGGTTCGGAACTCGTGAGGAGGCGGTAGAAAAAAGGATGACACTTTGTTCTCCTTCAAGAAAAGCTTGGTTTGAGAATAGTGATTCCCGATCATCACAACGATTTTTCCCGCCTTCATCTTCTCAAAATATTGTTAATGGTCATGCTAATGGGAAGCTCTCTTCTGCTTCTGAGCAAGGTAGATTGCCAGCTATTAATAAATAGATCATATAAAAACATATAAATTGTTGTATCTATTCAGGCAGTGCTGTTTTGGGGGATTTAGAGGCTATCTCGATGCGGATGGTTTTAATCATATTGTCTTTAATTTGAATAATTTCTATGCGATAACGATCTGCCAGTAAGACACAACTTTGAGCTGGCGGAATAAAGCCTAAATATTCAATGACAAGGCCACTTAATGTTCGTGGGCCAATTAAGGGTAATTTCCAACCCATGCTTTTATTTAAGTCGCGCACCATGGCGGAACCATCGACTAAAAATGAACCATCAGATTGTGGATGAATATCCTTTTGCATGGCTGCCATATCGGTTGTAAATTCGCCGACAATTTCTTCGAGAATATCTTCAAGTGTGACGAGACCTTGAATGTCACCATATTCATCAACGATAAAGGCAGTTCGTTTTTTTATCTGTTGAAAATTAAGTAATTGTTGATGCAATCCTGTACCTTGTGGTACAAAATAACAGGGTTCAATAAGACTTTCCATGCTTTGTTTATCGAGATTTTTTTCTAATAAACCATTGAGTAAATTACGCATGTGAATCATGCCGATGACTTTATCCATACTACCTTCATAAACAGGTAATCGTGTGTGACGTGTCGTTTCTAATTGTTCCATAATTTCAGGCCAAGAGGCTTCAATATTAATGCCAACAATATCATTATGTTGTACCATGATGTCATCTACGGTAACTTTTTCGAGATCAAGAATACTTAATAGCATGCGTTTATGCTCATTGGGAATGCGATTGCCAGTTTCATAAACAATCGTGCGTAATTCATCCGCAGAAAGCAGTTCTTTTTGATGCGTTTCTGTATTAATACCAAAAGGTTTAAAAAAATAGTGAACGAGCTTATTTAAACTCCAGACAATTGGAGAAAAAATGAGAAGTAATGTTTGTAATAACCAAGAGCAACTGAGTGCAATGGGCTGCGGATATAATGCCGCAATAGTTTTCGGAGCCATTTCAGCTACTATAATGACTAAAATGGCTAAAATTCCGGTAGCGACAGCAACGCCTATTTCGCCATATAATTGCGCACCAATTAAGGTAGCAATGGCGGATGCAACAATATTGGCACACGTGTTACCGATTAAAACAACGGCTAATAATTTTTCAGGTTTTTCAAGTAATTGTGCGACACGCTCAGCGCGGCGGTCTTTACTGCGAACGAGATGGCGTAGGCGATAAGTATTCAGTGACATCATGCCAATTTCAGACAGTGCAAAAAAGGCGGACAAGAAAATCAATACACCCAGTAAAATAAAAAGAAGACTAAGAGAATAATGCATAAATTAGGTTAAAATAGCATTCAAATTCCATGAAGCGAAACAATTAAAAGAGGTGGTTTCCGTTTCACCATTAAAAGTAACGTATTCCCATGCCTCTGTATCTTGTAATAATCGACGTGCTAATAAATTATTGAGGGCATGTCCGGATTTATGGCCTTCAAAAGCACCTATAAAACTGTGTCCTAAAAGATACAAATCGCCAACAGCATCTAACATTTTATGTTTTACAAATTCATCTTCATAGCGCAATCCTTCATCATTGATGATGCCTGATTCATCGATAACTAAGGTATTATTTAAGCTACCGCCTTTTGCTAATCCCAATTCACGTAATTTTTCATAATCGGCCATAAAACCAAAAGTGCGTGCTCGACTGACTTCGCGAACATAAGAGGCCATTGAAAAATCAAGTGAAGCCGTTTGTGGTTTGCCTTTAAAAACGGGATGAATGAAATCAATGGTAAATGAGACTTTAAAGCCATCATAGGGTTCAAATCGAACATATTTATCGCCTTCCGTAATTACGAATGGTTTTTTGATGCGAATGAATTTTTTCAATGCATTTTGTTCTTGAATACCCGCGGATTGAATGAGAAAAACGAAAGGTGCAGCACTGCCATCCATGATCGGTAATTCTGCGGCAGTGACGTCAACATAGGCATTATCAATACCTAATCCCGCAAAGGCTGACATTAAATGTTCAACGGTTGCCACTTGAATTTTATCTTTTACTAAAACGGTACATAATGTTGTGCCTTCAACAAATTCAGCATGTGCAGGAATTTCAACAACGTTTTCAAGATCAATACGTCTGAAAATGATACCGGTATCAATTGGCGCTGGCCGTAATGTAAGGTAGACTTTTTCGCCAGAATGAATGCCGACTCCTGTGGCTTGTATGACATTTTTTAATGTCCGTTGCTTTACCAATTTAATGACCTATAATAAATTATGTTAATAAATAATGAAAAATTTGACTAATTGTACATGATTTAACCAAAAATATCCACCGCACAGGGAGATTCAGGAATTTGAAAATGTGATGGATAAAGAACGTGAATTAAATAAAGCCCGTAGGGTGGAGCCGTTTCGCCACCGAGGCGTCGATCTTTTGCATTCAGAACTTCTTTAGCCCAAAGAGAAGGGCGTTTTTCACTACCAATGGCCATTAATACTCCGGCAATATTGCGAACCATATGATGTAAAAAAGCATTCGCGGTAATCTCAATTTGAATGTGATGGCTATTATGGGTATGTCCACTTCGTGTCACCGTCAGTTTTGAAATATGACGAATGGGCGTTGATGCTTGGCAATCACTGGAACGAAAAGAAGAAAAATCATGCTCGCCGATAAGATGATTCGCTGCTTCTTGCATTTTTTCAGTATTTAATGCGCGATATTGCCATGTCACATTATGTCGAAAAAGTGCGGGGCGAATAGACTGATCATAAATAATATAGCGATAAGTGCGTGATTGTGCAGAATAGCGCGCATGAAAATCTTTGGGAACACGCTTAGCCCACCGAACACAAATATCATGTGGCAAAAAACTGTTTGTACCAAAAACCCAGGCGCGCATGTTGCGTTCTACATTGGTATCAAAATGAATCACTTGTCCTGAGGCATGAACACCTGTATCGGTGCGCCCCGCGCAAACTACTTCGATAGGTTCTTGCGCAATTTTGCTTAATGCCGTTTCAAGTGTTTCTTGAACAGTGACTAGATTAGCTTGTTTTTGCCAACCATGATAACCTCGTCCATCATATTCAATGCCTAATGCGATTCGCATCATTCCATCCAGTAACGTATACCAACACCCGCTGCAGTGGATCCCACGGTTCCCGGGCAATATAAACCAAAAACACCGGAACGATGATGAAGGCGATACATGATTTGCCATTCGGGATGGCTAGGTAATGAAAAAGTAATTTCAGTCATGACATAGTTTAAGAATTTTGTCGCATCGCCGGGTTCATTTTCTGAATCAAGTTCTTGTTGTGGACTATGGGATGCCCAAGAAACCCCTTCACCGATACCAATGGTTGTCAGTACATATTTGTTCCAAGGAAAATCACGCCATCTAACGATAAAATAGGGATTAAATTCTGTTAGTGGCCCAGTAGGGTCTGTTTCATAGGTGAAATTCGATGCTAATTCAACAGTTGAGGCAAATAAAGCTTTTTGAAAAAAACGTCGAAAAAGATTCTCTTTCGATAATTGATGATCTACTTCAAGGGTATATAATGTGCCTGGGCCTAAACCGTCATAAGCAAAATATAAATCGTGATATAATTCAGAGTGCGTCATTCCGCCAACATATCCCATGATTCCCCATGTATATTTATCATATACATCGCCTGAATGCATCCAGTCATAACTGTTTGATGATGCTGTAGGAGAAGGGGCAGCAGCAGTAGGGGCTGATGTTGTGGGAGTTGTTGATGTAGTATTTTCATCAGCATAAGCCGTGCTTAGACCTAGAAAAACGCATAAACTTATTAATAAACGATGGCGCATAATTTTCTCTTAAAATTGATTCATTTTTTAAAGCGAGGCGCAGTATATCATTTTCGACGTTGCGCAAGCAATCGTCTTTTTTCCATCGGATCAATTAATAATGGACGATAGATTTCGAGACGGTCATTAGATTTTAAACACGTCGATAAAGATACTTTTTGGCCAAAAATGCCAATAGATTCCTTCTGCCAGTCTTTTTGTATCGTAAATAACGTTAGGGCTTCATGCACTGTACAATTTTCAGATACTTCTTTCATTTCGCGATAACACTGTTTTTCATCAGCAAAAATAATTTCAATGTTCATGACCTTTTATATAACAATGCCGCGCGATTTGAAAAAGCATCCACAATGGTATCAGACACTTTATTAAAAAATGGTTCTAATGCCATGCGAATCAAACGATTGGTAAATTCAAATTCAATATTAAATGAAATTTTACACGGTTGAATCAGATCACCATCTTGATCTTGAGTCGATTCAGTTGGCGCTGTAGCAGGTTCAAATCGCCAAAAAGCTTCTAAATGACTCATCGGTTCATTAATCAATCGAATCTCAATGATTTTATTCGGTTCCATACGATTATGTGTCGTAATGGCTTTTGAAAAACCACTGACTTGTAATGTGAGGCTTGCTTGAATTTCATTGGGGGTCTCAGAATGAATAACACTATTTGAACACCAAGGTAAAAATTCAGGGTAAGCTTTGATATTATTAACAAGCGAATACATTTCTTGTGAAGTGTAGGGGACAATGGCTGATTTATTAAATGAGTGCATGATGGTTATGGTTATTATGATTAATGATTGTGATGAATAATATTCTCTCGCATAGCACGACAAACGCTGTGCATCACATGAATATTGTGAATACACGCTAATGTAATATAGGCGATCGATTTTTGTTTAAACAGAGCGTGTAAATCCGCCCGTGAATAGTGTTGACAGGTATAACAGGTGCAATCTGCCATAATAGGCCGCTCATCCGTAGCATATTGTTGTTTTTTTATCGTTACTTTACCGTCTGCTTCTGTATTTTCAAAACGAATCCAACGCCCTTCAGGAACAATGCGACCGCAATACAATGAACCATGCCGTGCATTACGTGTCGGTGCGACGCAGTCATAAATATCAATGCCTTGCGCTGAAACATCGATTAAATCTTGAGGATTTAAGCCAACACCCATGGTATAACGTGTTTTATTTTCAGGTAATTCAGGTTCTAACCATTGTAAAATTTCGACAGTTTTTATCATATCAAAACCAATGGTTTCGCCACCAATCGCAATGCCATCTAAGGGTTGCTCTAAAATAAAATGTAAACTTTTTTCACGCAGATCACGAAAAATGCCGCCTTGAACAATACCAAAAAGTGCTTGATGATGGCCGTATGCCGATTGCGGATTTTGTTGATGGAAATGAATTGATCGTAAAAGCCAACGATGAGTGCGTTCCATCGCTTGGATGACTTTGTCTTTATCGGCTGTATCAGGCGTGCATTGATCAAAGGCCATAATAATATCAGCACCAATAATTTTCTGAGCAGATAAAGAAGATTCTGCATTTAAATGGACAATATGTCCGGTTTCAGGATGCTTAAAATGTGCGCCATCTTCATCAATTTGTGCAATTTGACTATTTTTAGAAAGACTGAATACTTGAAATCCACCACTGTCAGTTAACATCGGGCCTGACCATGCCATTAACGTGTGCATACCACCGTATTGTTGAATTTTTTCAAGTCCGGGTGCGCAAATCATGTGATAAGTATTGCCACCTAAAATAATCTGGCTGCCCGCATTGCGTAATTCTTGCGGTGTCATACAATTAACCGCAGCGCGCGTTCCAACGGGCATAAATTCAGGAGTCAGCACTTCTCCATGAGGTGTATTAATACATGTAACGCGGGCTTTATTATCTGGATGTTGATAAATTTTTCGAACATGAAACATGATTAATTAATTGATTAATAGCTAGTGGGGTAAATACGATACAACAATAATTTCAATTACTTTTAATATAATAAAAGCGACCATCGGTGATAAATCAAAACCGGCAATAACTGGCAGAAAGCGTCGAATTCGACCGAGCAGAGGTTCTGTAAAAGCATATAATACATCATTGAGCCCATTATTTGAATTATTTAATGAGCCAATCCAACTGAGAATAACGCGAATAATAATAGAATAAAACAAGAGATCAATGACTTGAATAAGCATATCGGTAAAACTAATCAGTGCAAGCCAAGCAAATCCGATAAAAACATGTTCAATCCATGCAAAAAAACTGAATTTTAAACATTCAATAATAAATAATAATAAAACAGCAGCGAGATCAACATTGTGAACACGCGGCAACAATTTTTTTAAGGGTAAGACGAAAGGATTCGTTGTTTTCGCAGCAAGAACACAAATTGGATTATTCACATTGACACGAAAAAATTGAAGACAAATACGTAATAAAACAATAAAAACACAGAAGCTAAAAAATAATGTACCGATAAATAAAAGAATATTATAAAGAGCGGCCATGTATTTTTCCTCGGGTTTTTATTGTTTTATTATTTCAAAATTATTTCAAAAATCAATCGCGAAAATTATTAAATTGCAAAGGAATTTCTAAATGAGCTTCTTTCAGTTTATGCATGATTTCTTGCAGATCATCACGCTTTTTACCGGTGACGCGTACTTGATCGCCCTGAATAGAAGCTTGTACTTTTGCACTCAGTTCTTTAATCGTTTTGGCTACTTTTTTGGCCATTTCTTTTTCAATACCTTGGCAAATAGTCGCTTTCTGACGCGCTTCACTCAGGTTTTTTTCAATATCTTCCCATTTCAAACTGCGAACATCTAAATGGCGTTTTGCTAATTTAGATATTAAAATTTCTTGCATTTGTTTAATTTGAAAATCATTAGAGGCAGTTAAAAGAACATGTTCTTTTTCCAGGGTATATTTGCCATTACTGCCTTTAAAATCAAAACGGCTTTCAATCTCGCGATTCGCTTGATCAACAGCATTCGCTAATTCATGTGAATCAACTTCTGATACAACATCAAATGAAGGCATGTTTATTTCCTTTGGATACGTGGTTTAATACCTAGTTTTGCTTTAAATCGATCAACAGTAGACGTTTCGGTATTATATGTTTCAGAATTATAATTCACTTCAACAGAAGGTGAAGCTGCCGCAGGTGAAGTCGCGGGTGAAACATAGCGTTTTTTTACTTTAATCGTTGCAGGTGTTGACGAAGACGCATGTTCGTTATGTGTGTTATGAGCATAACCATAGCTATTCGGTTCGCGTGGCTCACGTGGTTCACGTGATTCACGGCGATTGTTATCATAATAATTGCCATTGCCGGTATTACTATTACTACTATTACCAATATTTTCTTGAGGGCTACCATAAGGCGATGTATAGCGTCGTTTTGGTGCAGCTTGTCCATGACTACTGTGAGCATGATGACTTGGACCTTGTCCAGGACCACTAGGTCCGCGACGTGGTGGAAATGTCTTACCACGTGGTGGCGCCATTTTACGATGAATGCGTGAACTTTTTTCAACAATTTTTTTAATTTGAAGGACGGCTAATTGGGAAGCTTCTTCTGAAACTTGCTCAACTTCTTCGCCATTTAAATCAACGCGCATGTTACGCATTTTAACGCAAGTTAAATATTCCATGCGACGTGTGAAAACAATTAATGCCATGCGAAATTTTGACATGGAAATGGGCAAGCCGCCATTGTTTTTAGCATACTCAAGAATATCTTTATCGATATTCACTTTAAGAGGGCGAATAGCACCTTCAACATTAAATGCTTTTGGAAAAGTAGTCGATAACCAGCTTAATGCTTGACGCACAGCCGCGCGAGATTTTTCGCGTTGTATGTTATTAACGATAGTAGTTTGCGGATGGGGTTCGGATTTTCGAGAATCTTTTTTTCGCTTAATATCTTTCACAAATGTTACCTGATTGATTGTATGACGATCGAATGCCTATTAACTTCCTTTGATGCGCATTCGTTTATCGTAAACTAAAACAACTTTCTTTTGTCCATCCA
>Ga0206850_10227_pt1 | contig 16099 bp, 24 predicted proteins | sample Alteio_BWOrgCont_16_FD_152885 | JGI IMG/M metagenome (GOLD analysis project Ga0206850, IMG submission 152885) | Enriched cells from forest soil in Barre Woods Harvard Forest LTER site, Petersham, Massachusetts, United States -... | ecosystem: Environmental > Terrestrial > Soil > Temperate forest >...
TCAATTAGATATAAGTGAGCTAGATGTAGCTTTAATTCGCCTTGAGATGCCAGATAGCCAATATTGCCAGCTATCTCGATCGAACTGCATTGGAAAAGATATTCAAACTTTGGCGTCTTCTCGCCCCTTGCTTCCGGCATGACTTGTTACCTTGCAATAGTTTTGGGCCGACTCGGCAGCGATCCAGGGTCAAGGTAAAACCCCCTTCACACTGCCGAGCCGAATACGAGAGGATCAGTCCCGTTTTGCCCGAACTCGGTTAAGTATTGCAGACGTTTGAAAAACATCAACCTTGATTATCCCGCTACCCCATCGCCGTTGCTACCTCAGTAGCCAGTTCCAGATTCCGTTCCGCATACACCTGGGTAACGTCGGCCCGCTCGTGTCCCAGGGCAACCTGTGCGGCCTCCAAGCCGAACTTCTTCCGCACGGCAGTTCCGCGGGCGTGACGGATCTGGTTCGGATGCCAGAGGTATTCGGATCTCCATCGGTCCAGTTCGATCCTTTGCTCTGGAGACAACCTCTCCCGCCACGCCTTCAACTTCTCCCCTTTCAGCCGCTTCAAGGCAACAGGTATGGGGAACGCTCGCTCACAAGCCCGGGTAATGGCCACGCCATAGCTATGAGCGGTGTATCAATGTCCTGGCGGTCGAGACGGCTTGGTTGTCCGCTTGGCCTTGTTGCGGGTCATATGCGACTTGAACCGGGGGGTTACCCGCGTCTTGGTTCGTTCGGCATGGAGTTGTGAGACAGCTTCGCCCGGCCGGAAAAAGAACTCGGTGGCCATTTGGTGGGAATTTGGTGGTGAGAACTTCTCGAGGATGGCCCGGGCCTTCGGACCGATCGGGATCACTCGCGGTTTGCCGCGGTAGGTATTCTTGTGCTGCACGGGGCGGTAAACCCAGACCTCCCCGCTCTGGTCGATATCCGCCGGCCGGATCGCCACAACTTCCCCGGGTCTCATTCCCGTCACCAATTGGAGTTCAACCATTCCCCGAACCTGTGGGCGCAGGAACGGCAGAGTAGCCCTTACCCTCTCCTCGGCAACTGGTCGGATGGGATCCGGCTCGGGAACTTTGGTTCGCCCCTTCTGCAAGCCCGACACACACAACAAAGCCTGATGGACTGAGGCCGGAACAAGCTCTTCAGCCACAGCCCACTTGAAGACGTGTTTGAGTCGTCGGATGCGGTTGTTGATCGTCGTGCGACACAGCCCCGCCTCGATCATCTTCTGCCGAACTGCCTTGAGTCCCAGTGGGCCAAACTCATGGGCTGGAGTCGGCCCGTACAGAGCGCGCAGGGGACCCATCGACTGCTTGTACTCAACCAGTTCTTGAGTCGTCGTTCCATCGACTCGGCGGTAATGATCTTCGGCATGTCGCCAGAACGCGAGAATGACTTGGTCGATGGTGATTCGTTTCCTGGAAGGATTCCAGGAAACGCCACTCGATGTGTTATTCTGGGTTTGAATGTCAGAGTTGCAAGGACTGGCCAATGGAGATACAGACATCTCGGCAATCACCCGAGCGTACTCCCGGCGGGAGTCAGGCGAGTTGTACTCACCCAGGTACACATCGCGGCGATCGCCGCTCGGGTCTCGAACGGTCACAACTGCTTGTCCGCTTGGCTTATGGAGGCGATATGAGGGGACGGTCGCAGAACGGGGCACGAAAGACCTCCTGCGGTACATTACCGCAGATAAGGCGTTTCGACCGTCGCTCTGGACCGCCCAGAGGTAAGCTTGAAATTGCTTGGGTCGCCAGCGTTTTCGCTTCAGTAGCGGGGGGCGGAATTGAACCGCCGACACATCGCTTATGAAACAACAAGGAAGTCAGCCCAAAAACACACAAAGACTCCTATGTTTTCCAGTGAATCCGCATCAAGTGACAAGCATTGCATCCGTATGCAACCCTTGCATAAATACCCTTGGAATTGTGGAATTACAATTCATTTCGTGGAAGATTTCGTGGAAGGATCTGCGACACGTCGATTCCACCAACGACAAAGCCCACCTCAACGGGTGGGCCTTGCGGTTCGCGTTCTCGGTCGGGCTCAACTCAGACCGGCCGGGGTATTTGAAGTGGCTTGGGGATGCAGCCGCTTGAGTTGGCAGAGAGGTCGGAGAGTTCGTAGCAAATCTTATGCACAGTCGGAGCGTGAATGAGGTCGCAAAGGTCCGGTGACTTGTCGAGTGCGTTGGAAAGGTCTTCAAATGTGTCGTACAACTGGTCCAAAAGATTAACCGCGTATATCGACCATGCCGATAGCTTCTCAAGCGCTGCAGCTCGGTCGAAGTTGGGATCTCGCGGGCCAGTCGGTTTAAGGCGATCGAAACGCCCCTCCAGATACACGTCCATAGCCACCATCTCGTCTGCCTTCTTCTTCGCCTCCGCTGTGGACATTTTGCGCCTCGGTCGGGCAGTCGGTGCCTTGCGTGTCTTCGTGGTCATCCGATCTTCTCCAGCTTGGGTAATGGAATTGTGTGGGTTAAGGGAACGGGAAGTCGTTGGGCTCACTCCTCATCCATCGCAGCGATCGGATCGGGCAAAGGAAAGCGTAACGGTGGGGAGATGTCACAGATCCGAGAGGATGCTATATCGAGGATTGAGTAAAGCCTTTGGATGTCCTTGGCAGTCACTATCTTCGCAAGGTGACAATCGGGATCGTCCTCAATCCGTCTGAGCATCACGCTTGTGGAGTAGTAGAGCGCATCGAGTTGAGCCTTCGCCACCACGAACCACTTGCAGAACACTTCTTGAACGCGACTCTCTTTCAGCGTGTCTCTGATGAGTTCTTTCTGCAACGGGCTGTTGCCATTGCGTACAACCTTCTTGGTCATTGCTGGTTCTCCAGAGTGGGATAAAGCGCCCGCTACTTCCCCGGGCTGTCCAGAAGGGTTCAGGCCACCCAACCGGGCCGACACGTTTTAGGTCTGCATCGCGACCGGATGTTCAGCCCCCTCCACGGGCCTGTGGGTGTTCACGTCTCACCACAGCTTGACGCTCGGCCGAGTCGGTCATTGATTTGTCGGGAAGTACCACGCGGCGAACTTGTACACCAGGAACAGCCAGGTCAGCACAAGGGTTTGAGCCGCGAGGATGGTACACACCGAGACGAGGTCAAACTTCCCTTCGTAGCTCTGCGCGTTCATTTCAAGCCTCCTGTTTGGTTCAACCAGTTCAATTGTGTCATTCGTCACTGTCGAGATGTTAGTGTCAAGTAGAGTAATTGTCAACTGACATTTGCAATTGTCATAGTTAGGCGATAGAATTCCCTGAAGAAACAGAATCTGAGAAGGAGAAGTCATGACATTCGGCCAGAAGCTTCGGGAGTTGCGGGACGCCATCGGAATGACCAGAGAAGCTCTCGCGGTCAAAAGTGAGGTTTCGTATGGAACCGTTCACGGATATGAGATGGATCGCCGTTCACCCTCACTGGCGACTGCGCAGAAGCTGGCCAAAGCTCTCGGCGTGGACTGCACAGCGTTTGCCGATTGCGAGGACATGAAGGGCGAGGAAGAAAAGCCCGCTGCGAAGAAGGCCAGCAAGAGGGGGAAGAAATGAGATGGTTTTGGATCAGCTTGTGGGCATTGTTGATTGTCCAAGGGGTTGTGTATCTGCTTTATGGCTATCGCATTCTCGGCAAATCACCTGGAACGGAAGCATGGGACAATGCAGCAATAGCAGCATCGTGGTCTCGGGTGTACAAACAAGTCGGATGGAGCAGCATTGTCCTTGGTGTGATTGGATTCATTGGAAGTCTGATTGAGCTATTAAGTTAACCGACCGGAAAGCACATCCATGAAAACCGAACTGCGCTCCGTCCCCCACTACCTCGATCACCGATTACCGTTTCCAACCGGTTCAGGAAAATTACCTGAAGCGACCCCACAGGCCCGCGACGTGAGCCCCGATTACCGATCACCAACACCGTTTCCAAAGTCGACCACAAACGTGCACCGCTTCATCGTCTCGCTGAGCCCCGATTACCGATCACCAACACCGTTTCCAAATGGATTCAAGGCTAAGAATGATGAAGATTTCAAGTGAGCCCCGATTACCGATCACCAACACCGTTTCCAAATAGACGAGATCCACCTCTCTGTAGAGCAAGACCATTGAGCCCCGATTACCGATCACCAACACCGTTTCCAATCCTACAATGCCATCTGCTAAAGAAGATTCATGGAGTGAGCCCCGATTACCGATCACCAACACCGTTTCCAAATCAGTCGCCTTGATCCGATTCATCTGGGCAAACTGCCGAGCCCCGATTACCGATCACCAACACCGTTTCCAAACATCTGATCTAAAGCTGCTGATGTAATTCCGTCAAGAGCCCCGATTACCGATCACCAACACCGTTTCCAAAGGTCACTCCCCCATCACCTTGCCCACCCATCTGTTGCGTACCCGTTTGCGAGCGGTAAGCAAGACTGGTCCCCGATCGGAACCACTCTTCATGTCAGCCATAGCGTAACCCCAGCGGTATCGAGTTTTTGAGGAACGCGAGCGGTTAAACCCCTCTCCCAATGCGCTCGGCCTTCAGGAACGCGCCAAACGCCCGTTCAGACGACCCGGAAGCCACCCGAAGGGCAGATCGGGCAAGGACGGGGCGGTAATGCGGTTCAGCCTGGATGATCTGGTGGGGTAGCAGTCGGTCCAATCGATATGCCAACGATGAGCGGGATGAGCAGCGAGGCGACGGTTGCAATCATTAACCATGTTGCAAGGTTCAGGTATTTGCCCTTCAGTGCGATTTCTTGACGCAGAAGCGTGGAACACAAATACCAAATCGGAATCATCAGAGCCCGACCACGCTCGGTTTCATCCGATGAGAAATGTTCAGCCATGTCAACCATCTGATCGGGTGGTGGTGGCGTAAAGACGTTCCTCGGTTTGCGAGTCCAGGCAGCTAGGCCAACAGCAATGATTGCGCACAGGACGGAAGGAATTGCACAGACGATTGCCCATGAAGCCACCTTAGCCGAGAAAAGAGCGGCGAGAGTCCCAAGAGTAAAAAGCCCCGCACCACTCGTGAGATAATTGATGATGGCTGTGGCCTTTCCATCAAGGTCATCAAACATCTTCTTGAGGGCATCGAATTGTTGCTTCGCGTATTCTTCGACCCATTTGTAATCCACACCATCCTTGGGTGAGAACTCCCGTTGCCACTGCTCAATTCGGACAACGTCCGGGTCACTGATCCGGGCAGCTTCAAACTCATGATTCGGCGTCATCTCAATCATAGCTTCCCTCGGATCGGCGGCTTGGGCGGGTCTGCCTTAACCGGTCTCCCCGGCCTGTAAGGTGGTATGGGCTTGGGGGACACTGGCGCTTGTGGTTTGGGTGCGGGAGGTGAAGTCCCGGGCTTTGGCTTGGACATCTTGTGTACTCCTGAGTGATCGGCGGGCCGGGTTCGTGGCCATCCGGGGGAGTACAATCCCGTCGACACGAACCCGGCTTTCAGCGGGTAGCTACCCCCGCTGGCCGAACTTCCAGAAGTGTACCATTCTTGCGCCCGTCCATCCATCTGCTACGCTGATTTGGGCGATCGTGTCGCCTGGTCGTCTGCCAAGTCGGCCATAGCTCCCCGGGGAACGCGGTCCACGCCCTCCGGGGAGTTTCTGTCTACCCCTCGGCGGCCGCCCTCATCCGGCTCAGCCCCTTCCCGATCGCCTGCCGCACAGCTTGGCTGGTCACTCCCTCGGCTCGTCCGATCTCACCCGAGGATTCGCCTCGGAGGAAGTAGTGTTCCAGCCTCCGGGCCATGTGGGGCGGTAGCGTCGAGAGCAGATCGGGAACTTCAACCCGCAACACTGTCTCTGCAAAGTCCACCCCAGGGAAATCTATCCCCTCTCCGTCTCGATCAGGTCGCCGCAACGACCAGCGGTAGACCCACAAGCAACTGTCCTGACACAGATCGTCAACCGAGAGCCCGGGATGCTGGCGGGCAAACAGGTGGCATTTCTTGCGGATCAGTAAAGCGAACCGATCGACTTGATTCGCGGCCTGGGCTGGAGACATGCTGGGCATCCGAGGTGCAGTGCGGACGGGGAGAGGAGTGGGCGGTTACCAGATCCGCATCGACCTCATGATTGCTACACCCAGATCTTTGGTTGCTTCGGTCTGATTGTCGATCTTTTGACCGACAGTGTTGATGCCTTCAATCATCCGATCTGTCTTGTCACCCACCCCGAACTGCTGCGCTGCTGCGGTCGCCGTGAAGCCACCCTTGACCGAAGTGCCGAGCCCCATGATGTCGCTGCGGCGCTTATCCATGTCTCCGCCGAAGTCACCACCGCCGAAGAAAGGGGCTTCGCCCCCGGGCTTTACCGCTTCAACTGCGGCGTGTAACTCATCAACGATCTTTGCCAGGTCACTCCGGGCTTCCCGTTCAGAATCCGCACGGGCTGCAGCGCCCTCCCGCTTTTTGGCATCCCGGCCAGCATCGATATCTTTCTTGGCCTCGTCGCGGGCTCGATTTATTTCCTCATCAGACATACCCCCACCCAATGCGCCACGGATCTTGGATGCGGATTCCGAGTCCGCGATATCGACCACATCGGCGACGGTGCCCAACACCTTCTGCAATGGACTAAGTAAGTTCCGCAGGATGAATGCACCCAGATCGATCATCAGTTTACCGATCGATGCCGAAAGGTCGGTCCAACCGTCCACGAAGAAATCCTTGAAGGCGTTCCAGCCCTGAGTGATTCCGAGAACGAACTTCCGCCAGTAGACCGAGATGCCGAGAAAGGCGATGTTCGCAGCTCCGGCCAAGTCGCCTTTCTTGAACGCATCAGACATACCGCCCCAAGCCTCTTTGCCCGTTTCCGCCAGGTCCACGAACCCCGCTTTGAGGTCGTTGAACATCCCCTTTCCCACTTCCGTCTGTGTGACGAACAAGTAGCCCAATCCGCCCACAGCGGCAGTCACCAGACCGAGGGGAGAGGCGACCAAGGCAACAACCGCAGCCAGTGCCTTGAACGCAATGACGATACCACCAACGATGGCAGCAGCACCAAAGGCAGCGCCACCGAAAAGCGTGAGAGCGGTACCGGCAGCAAGTAGCCCACCCCCAACAAGGGCGGTAATCGCAATCAACTCTTTGTTGTCGCTAATCCACGAGCGAACTTGGCTGCCAGCGGTCTTGATCCAATCCACGATGCCGCCGATAGCCTGAGTGGTCGGTAGGATCGCCGCGCCCACATCGAGCAATGTGAATTTCAGTTCCGTGAGGATGGCGCTGAACCCGGCCATCGTCGCTTCGCCCTTCGCGACCCGCTCGGGGTCGATCGTGAACCGAGACCCGGCTTCGGTTAACTTGTCGATCCCTGCCTTGCCTTGTTCGAGGTAGGGAAGAATTCGCCTCCACGATGAACCAAACAGTTCCTGTGCGAGTTGCGCCTTCTGCTGGCTGTTCGTCATTTGCGCGAACGCATCCGCGATCTCGCCCAACGCTTGGGGCAGTGGGATGCGGGCCAGTCGGTAGACGTTCCCCGTGAGTTGCTGTAGGAGGACGTCGTTGTTCAACATCTTGTTCGATAACGAATCGAGCAACCCGGTGAAAGAATCAAACCCCACACCAATGGACTCGAAGCCCGCGGCAAGGCCTGACATCGTTTGGGTGGTTGTCGAAAACTGCGTGGCCAAACTGCCGATGTCTCGACTGTGTTCTGCCGCTCCAGTCAGCAGCGCAGTCAACGGGGCGAGCATGGCAGTCCCGGCCCCGGCGAGTCCTGCCCCAAGCTGCGTGAACAGCGCTCCCGTGTTGTTGAGCTTGGCCTTGATTTGCTCAAGCCCCTTGAGGAGTGGGCTCATATCGAGCCCAAATTCTACGAACGCCTTGCCGGCTCTAATTCCGCCTGGACTTGACATCGCTCGCGAGCCCCTTACGTGCCGTGTGAGTGAAATGAAGTGTCAGCCTTGCGGGGCGTGGTCTTTCTGGATCAACTCAATCGTTTCGGCTTCCACCTTGGCAATCGCCCCGGCCATCCTCTCAATCGCTGCCTTTGCTATGGTAGGACGCTGGTAGAACACAATCCAAGCCTCCATCAAGGCATCGATCGCAGCAAAACAGGTTGGCCCGTCGAATCCCTGCGCGAATTGCTCATATGTGAGCGTCTTGGATTTGATTTGCTCCTCGCACAGATGACCCATTACCCGGCCGAAAGTCTCAACATCATTCAACACGTCGAAGGCAGTCGAGTCCTTGCGGGCTTTGTTCAAGTCCAACCCGAGTTCCTTCAACTCAGGGATGTCCGGTAAGAACAGCCGGAGTTCCCATTCCCTGCCAACAGCGTCTTTGAACTTGGTGGACACAGATTCCTCTTTTGTTTTGGTCAACTTGCCACTTGCTTGGACTGTCTCCACTGGTCGAGTGCGGGCTCGATCAGTCGCCCCAACCAGGAATCTGGGAAGTAGTCACCCAGGGCGCGGAGAACAACGAAAACTGATTCGGTCATGTACTTGCTGCCGAAGTTTGTGAGCAGTTGGGCAAACCCTTTCGGGCTCAAGTCTCGCTCGCACAATTGTTCAGCACACAGGATGGTCAAGATTGCTGGCACCTTTCCTTCGATCTCATCGCCGAGAGTGCGGGACAGTTCACCCGGATCATCAACGTGTGCCGAGAGGTCCAGACCCAATGTATCGCGGATCTCGCGGAGCTTGTCGGCATCGAACCGAACAACCCATGCTCTGCCGCAATAGGTCGTGAGTAATCGAAGAGGTTGGGCGGTCGGGTCGCTATCCTTATCGCATGGGGCATTCATATGTGTCACCCCAGCATGAGTTGGGAGAAATCGCCGTATGGGTAGACCTGCTCAACATATCCCGCGACGGGCAATTGGGTCGGGCGCATATTCGCACCGCTGCCAGCAGTGCCGGGTGAATAATACACCCAAAGATAATCCCAACCCTGTTTGAAGGGGATAATGAGCGTCGGGGTGATAGTCACGTTGTAAGCTGATGGCTGGGCAACAAACTTGTGTGTGATCCGAAACTGCTTACCGTCTGTCGTCTGAACGGTCGATCCCTGATACAACACTTCCCCTTGATTGAACCCCCAGAACACGTCTTGGTTGATTGTCCCCACAAGTGGATACCAGACGAAAAGCGTCTGCATGTTGAAGGGCGCAACCACACCGCTGACAGTAAATTCCAGAGAAGGTACGATGATGTCCGTGCCCTGGACACCATCGGTTGTGACCCCGATCGCCTGCGAAAGGTTTGTGGCGCTTCCGCCACTGCTGGCAACGTTGGGACCGTAGCAAACCCAGATGCCGCCCGTTACCTCAGCATCGCCGGGCGCTCTATCCAGCCCAATCACCGAACCCGACTGCGAAGAGGTGATGTAGCTGCCAGCGTTCCAGCCCTGCGCGGGGGAAAAGACGATGGTTGATCCAGTTGGAATTGTCGGAATGGTGCCATCTAGTGTGACCGATGATCCTGTCAGATTGATCGTCGCATTGGTTCCAGATGCGAGTACATCGCCGCCAGCGCCACCCTGGATGAGGAATCGCGTAGCTAAAGACTGCGTGATATGCAGCGACTTGCCGCTCGTGTCCGCCTGGAACTCCGGCCCCCTCGCCGCCGAGAGTCCACCGTACTGATTAAACGTGTCGATCTGGTCCACACACGCGATGATGGGCTGAGAACCATACGCCACATCGACAACCCAGATCCCTCCAGGGCCAGCGATGTTATTGAGTTTCACGTCGCTGCGGTTCAAGCCGTCCATCACGTATGGCGCGAGGCCTTGATCGTTGCCGCTCGGATCGCAGACGAAGTTGTAGGCGTCCACCTCACTGGCGTCGTCGCCACCGTAAATCAGGAACCTGAGCGCAATGGATTTCTGATCGGTGCCGGCCGAAATCTTCCGGCTATCGAAAAGCTCTACACTGAGGTAACTCATCGCGATGTCTCTGTGTGGTTCAGGAATAAGAACCAGCCGCGAGTCCTGCACCGACGCCAGCAACAGGGATCGGTTGTATTTACGAATGCCTGGTAACCGACACTCGTAGAGAACTCGCGGCTGGTGTACGGTCAGGACATCCGGCGTGAACGGGGTGCCATCGTGAACGAAGGTCTCGAAACACATTGCAAGGCGCAACCGCCAGCGGTCGTTGCTCCGGAGTAATGCTGGCGAAGTCTCGCCTCGAAATGTCGAAGGTCGGTTGCTCGTTGTCGCCCCTTGGCGGTCAATGCCCAACGAGTTCGCCCCTCTGGCCCCGTGATGTGGATGAAGCCAAGGTCAGCCAGTCGGAGTTTGACTTCTCTTGGGGCGCTCGTCTTACCATCCAACAGTTCAAAAAGACAGATATCGTCACCACCTACCGCGAGGTGAACTCGACTCCCGCATTTCACTGATTCAAACATCGCAATTATCTCCAGAGAAGGAACTACTCAACCCAGACTTTCGCACCGGGGAAAGCTCCGGCTTGAACCAAACTGATCTCGTCAATCCAAGCTTCGGTAACCACCATCACATCCGGGATATCGTCATCCGTCACATCACGCCGAAAGGTAGCGCCTATGCTGGCCTGACGAAACGACCCCCGATCCCGCGCAACTCGGATTGCATTCCTGCCCCGTGCGGTGTTCGGATCAACTCGGAATCTGACTGCGCCGTCCTTGTCCTGCCAGACCCGGAGACTGTCGCGAGTGCTACACAGTTCGGTGTGCTTGTCGTGATCCAGGAGCAAACGAACCGTCGTTTTCCCTGCCCTCAGATCCTTGAAAAACTGATCGAGGCACCCATCCAGGTACAGAAGGTTGATCCCCTCATCGGGCTTCTTTAACAACGCAGCTTCAAACCAAACATTGGGACGCAGTGCCAGACCCCAGCCACAACCTTGCGAGATGGGGCCATACCTGGGGGTCGATGACTTGAGGGGCTTCCGCGGGGGTGCCGACTTCCGCGGAGTGGTACCCGCCGGCCGTGCATTCCGACAGACCGACCGAGACAGCCCAGCGAGGGCCGGGCGAGCCCAAAAGGAAGTCGGTGATGATGGGGTGGGCCACATGGCGGGACTCGGTCAGTGTCGGTTGTGTCACTCAAGGAACGAGAAGGGCCTCGGCAGCCTTCGCGATTCGCGCGGCCGCTTCCTCTACTGCTTGGGTGAGAGTCGGATCGGGTTGCGGCTCGCAACGTGGAGCATTCATCGCGTCGTACTCGGCCCTCAGCCTGGAATATTCGGCTTCAATCTTTTTCTTTTTCGTCGTCTCGAAAATACCTATCGCATGTTCATAGCGTTGCAACTCCTGCTTCAAGACTATCAAACGACTGCCCATACTACTGAGCGTGGCAGCGGTGGTGTTGTTTCCACTTGCACATCGCGTCTCAATGTACAAATCGGTGGTTAATTTTTCGTGTTCGGCTTTCGCCTGTTCGAGTTCGGCAATGACCTCTTGGGGCGCGGTCTTTTTGAGTTCCTCTTCCGCCCGCTCGGCGGCCGCCGACACTGCCGCCGCGGCCTTCTTCTTTGCGTTCAATGGCTCGATCGCGGAAGTGTATTTTGATTCAGCGGCGGCAACGGCCAGCTTGTGCGACTCGGCGGCCGCGAGGATGGCTCGATCGCGTTCCGATCGGGCTGCATCGAGGTTGTCATTTATCTCGCGGATCTCGGCCCACGCTGAAGGGCCGCGGTCGTATTTCTCACGCAATTCCAATCGTTCGATCAAAGTCTCGACGTCATCCTGAAACTTCTCGACGGGGATTTCCCAATCGTCCAACGACTTGACTATTGACTCCGGAGAAGGCTGTTCACCGAGTGCGCACTTGCGGACCAACGCGAGGTACTTTTCGCGAAATGCACTCTGACGCTGATCCCGCAGCGCCAGTGCCTTGACTAGCGTTTTTTGGATCGTGTTTTTATCGGTTGTGATGGTCATGGTCTGTGGCCTTTCGTGGTGGATGATTGTGGTGCAGGTGGTCGGTATGTCAAATTACCGTTAGTGCTTCTGCATCGGCCGCGGCACCGGCCTCATCATAAGCGGCTTGGGCGTCCGCGAGGGCCTGGGTCTCAGCAGCGTAGAGGGCTGGGTCAGGGTTTTGGCCGTCGAGAATTTTCATCATCTGTTCGTAATTATGTTCGTGCATTCGCAATTCCGCAGGGCTCATAGGCATCCCCGCATAGGTGGCAGTACTCGCCGCACGCACATAGGGAGCAGAAGCCTTGCCTTTGAGGATTATGTCGGTGTCCAAATGAGGCTTCAATCGGCTCTTAGCTTCCGCAAGTTGCTCCTTGGCCAACTGGACAGCAAGCCGACATTCCTCAACCCTGTCGAGCGCCGTCGTTTGCGGCCGTGTATCTCGTAGGAAAGCGGCCGCATCCAGGGCTGTGCGGTAGGCGACCTCAGCCACATCGAGCGCCTGTTGAAGCTTGGCTTGCTTCTTTTCGCATTCGGCATTTAATTTTGCGGTCGCAGCCGTGATCGCTTCATCCCGATCGCGGCCGGCCTGTCGGATCTGATCGCGGAGGTCGACCACGAGCTTTTCGCTTTTGGGCAGCGTCGCGGCAGTCTTGATGTTTTCGGTGCGGTCGCATCGTAGCACCACCGCAGCCTGAAACTCGTCGATATCGAAACCATGCTCCTCAAGGAACGTGATGACGCTGGCGGGGTCTGCGTCGGTGGCGTCGGCGCAGCGGATCACGAGAGTATCGTACTCCCGCTTGGCGGTCGCCTGTCGATCCGCCTCGGCCTGATCTTTGGCGGCGAGGGTGGAGGCCATCGCGTTCCGGAACAACTCTTTTTGGGCCGGTTTAGTGGTGGACATGATTATTCTTTCGTTGTGGTGGTTGGCTCTTGGATCAGTCCCGCGAGCTTGTTCAACTGCTCTTTGGCAACTTCTGCTGCGGCAACTTGCGATTCCAGTTCCTTGCGCTCGGCATCCAGGGGTCTGAGGGAATCACTGAAACGCTTGTTCACCTCGGAGATACCCCGGCTGTATTCCTCGTACACCGCCTTGCTCGCGGCCTGAATCTCATCCAGGCGGGCGTTGAGTTCGGGCAATCGCTCGATGTCGGCAAGCCACCCGAGGACAGCCCCGGCGATCTTGTCGGCCTGAGTGGAAGGAGTGATCGGGGTGGGAGTGATATCGATCGGCGGCTCGATGGCTGTAGGCTCAACTGCTGTCTCGATCGGCAACTCGGTGTCGGTGCCATCAACCGCGTCGAGGTCCGGCAGGGTCGCCAGGTCGAGGACTGGTTCGATGTCAGGGATGTCGGTGAGCGTGGGCGAGGTCATGTCTTGAATCCAGGTGTTTGCACCGCGGCGAAACTGGTCGGGGTGAATTCAGGCTGCTCTGGCTCGGCGGGTCGTTCGACGGTGACCAGCTGCACCTTGCATGACAGGCATCGCTTCACCCGGCGAATCCCGTCTCCCGACTGGCGAACGCTATGGACGTGCAATCGATTACCGCACCGTGGGCAGCTTGCCAGAGGATTCGCATTTTGTTCCGCTCGGGTGGCCATGTGAACATCATGTCATCAGGTTGGGGGAGCGCAAGAGGCTACGGGTGGAAATCGCCGCATCAGTAGAGGTGGATGGCTACCGGCAATAACCTTTGCGGAATTAGTGGGGCTTGGGGCCATCAATGATGACCTCGCGGGTGCGGAACCGATGACCGCAGCCTGAGCATCGGCGGTACCGTACCCGGACACCAGGAGCGGGATTGCGAGTCGAGACGACATCCAGGCTAACCTTTTTGGCGGATCCTGGAATCAGTTGACCGGGAGCCGCATTGCATCCAGGGCAAGCAAGCCCTTTTGGGCCACTGGAAGTCTGTGCGCTGGGTGGCATTTGGTTCAGTCCTCGGGAAAAGCCTCTGGCTTCGTGTTTACGGGGTCGGGGTGGTTGTCGTGGCGGATTCGTCGTCTGGTTGGCCAATCGGGGGAGGGTTGGTTTTTGCCGATCGCTTGGTGAGTGCGGCGATTTTCTGACCTTCCTTGGTCAGCTTTACCCAGTGAACCCGGCCACCGTTTGTGGTTATTTCAACGAGCCCCACATCCGCCAGGGCGTGGAGAGCACGGAGGTATCGGACCCGGTATTTTTCGGCGATCATTTGATCCTTACAGAACCATTCGCTAGGAAGGTACCGCGGGCCATAATCGCGGAGTTCTTGCAGCTCGCGGCGATCCCATTCCGCCCACTTCGGCGGATCCGGGGTTGCAGCGATTTCCGCCATACGTTTTGCACATTCACGGATGATTTCGCGTTGCTCTGGGCTCAGCTTCTGCTTGCTCATCGGTGACTCCATATTGTCTGACTGTCTTACGGACAGGAAGGTATGTCCAAAACCTTACGTGCTCCCGATGAAGGCTTGACCATCCACATGCCTGAAGGACCCATCCGTTTGAACGTAAGACCTTCTCGCTACACCCCAACCTCAACACTCCCTTTGACTGTCGTGCGTCATGGCTCAACCCCATTCGGCAGCACAAGCCAACGTCCGTTCCGTCTGCCTCCACATCCAATAGCTGCCACTGCCTCACGCTCGGTTGCCACTCGTGCCACTGGCTCCCATGCTGTGCGGTTTGAGTCCGGGCGGTACCACAACGTGAACCCTGGTGATGGTGGGTTGGGGAAGAGGCACGGGTGTATGGTGTTGGTCTGTGGGTTCATGATGAACATCCGGTATGAATTCACATGGTCTGGTTCAGCACTGGATAGCTTTCCGAACATCAGCCGGAACATACATCCGGTAATGCCCCCTCTTAGGGGCATTTTCCCGGTTGATGTTCCCTTGTTCAGGTAACACCCGGTATTGAACACCCGGATTCCGGATGTTCCGGATGTTCGTAATCGCACCTCCGGAAACCAATCACAGATCTCCCTGCGCCGTTGCCGACTCTCTTTTGGAACTCCACTTCCTCAATCACTTCTGCATCAGTCAAAGATTCAAGTAATACCCGCACTCGTTCGGTAGAAAGGCCAGTGGATTCCTTGATGCTTGTGCGGGTCGCGCCCAACTGAGTCTTTGTCTCGTTATCAATCGCCTCCAACAGCAACTTTTCCTCAACGGCATCTTTCGCCAAGACTTCTCGCGTTTAACTGATTCGCGTTGTTTGACCTGATCTTCCTTCACCTCATCCAAAGTCTGCACAGTGACATTCCACTCACGACCGGCGAAGTTGTCATCTAGCTTGCCCTCCTTGATGTTCAGGTTCCACAACCCGCCATGCCCAGCACTTCCGCCGATGGTTGCCCAGAGGTCGTGAACTCCGTCCCCTTGATACTTCTGGCGACGATTCAGAAGGATGAACTGTCTGGCAAACTGTTCGAGCCCGGAGTATGCGAGATGAGTCAATTCCATCGGTTCGCCAACTGTTAATTGTCGGTTCGCGTGATGGATTAGGATTGGTGTACAACCGGCTTTCAACAGCACTTCGGCAACGATGCGGAACGCGGCCCCGGCTTCAAAAAGGTTCTTCGCGTCGATGTTCCCAAGTGCCAGATATACCGGGTCGATGATGACCACTTCGGCGTTGAGGGCAGCGAGGCTATCGGCAAATTCCGTCATGACTCCCATGTCGCTGAACGTCGGCAACGTGAAACACCAGTCAAGGTAACCTTCAAGTTCCTCCAGCAGTACATGCTTGGATCGACAGATTCGCTTTGCCGTTTCTTGAAGTGTGTGTTCTCCACTCTCGCCACTGACTACAACAACGCGAGTTTTCTTTGCAACAGCAAAGGTTCCCAAGAGGTCCACACCTGCGGCCAGACTCACCGCCATGTCGATACTGAAGTTTGTTTTCAGTGCCTTACTCGGTCCAGCAATCACTCCTGGCTGTGAGCGCACAAGAACATTCTTGATAAGCCACTCCGAGCGATAGTCACCAGAAGAGAAAGCAGCCGATCCAACGAACTTGAATCGAGGTTGCTTTCGATTCCCTGGCGCAGTGGTGGGAATCGGATCTTCGGCGGCGTCTGAACGCTCCTGTGCATTGGCCTTTGCCATCTGGACCGCGGCCGATTCCTTTACTTCTGGTGGGTCGAAATCTGGGTCTCCGATTCCTGGTGGGTCATCAACTGGTGACCCAGCAGCCCGGGCTGTGGTTTTGGCTTTGCCGTTCTTGCTCGGACTCGGCTTGTTA
>Ga0206850_10229_pt1 | contig 15912 bp, 14 predicted proteins | sample Alteio_BWOrgCont_16_FD_152885 | JGI IMG/M metagenome (GOLD analysis project Ga0206850, IMG submission 152885) | Enriched cells from forest soil in Barre Woods Harvard Forest LTER site, Petersham, Massachusetts, United States -... | ecosystem: Environmental > Terrestrial > Soil > Temperate forest >...
CCAGGTTGGGGCGGCAATCTCTATGGCTTTTGCATTTGTATCGACGCCATAGGCTAGGTTTTTATGGTTCGGATCTAAGGCTATTGTTTTTACAATGGGTTTTTTGGCGGGGAGTTCTTTTTGTATGGTGAAGGTGGCGTAAAATTCTCCAAATTCTGAAGTGATGCGTAAATTGCGAATGGTTTTGTCTTTGAGTAGATCTATATCAGGGAGAAAAAGGGTGACAGACCGTTGTTTACGGTCCTCTCCCATGCCCAAGGAAAGGATGAGGTTCTGGTTTTCAATTTTAAACCCTTTATTAGGCTCATCATAAAAAAGAGAAAACCATTTTTGTTTCCATGCTCTGAATTTGGGAAAACCGACAAGCTTTCCTGCTCGTTTGCCCTTTTTAGATTTTTGATGGGCTTGGATAGCTTGACTAAGTCTTAAGGCTGTATTTTTTAAAGGAGATGAGTGTACAACTTTGAGGAAGGGGTTTTCTTTTTTCATATTCGGAAGAAGATTTCTTAATCCCCGTTTTGTATAGAGGGTTTTAACGATGTCTGGATTTTGGGTTTTACAGAAATCTTGTTTTAAAGCGAGAGCTTGGCTTAACAGGTTATTATAAACCCAATTGCAAATTCTGGATTGTCCATTGAGAGTGTTTGCTGCTATTGGATCAGCGATAACTTTAAGCCGGAGGACTATGTTTTCTTTAAGGTTTGGTTGCATGAACGGCTTTGCTAAGGTTATCCATGAGCTGTTTATTTTTGCGACTTCTTGAGCCATATAGTCTAGCAGAAAAGACAGTTATTATTTCAAGCACATCTTTTGCAAGTTCTTCTTCAAAAGAAGGTTCGTCTCCTTGATTGATGATAACAACTTCTATTCTTTTTGTAGCACATAAAGAGAAAACTAATTCTGCTCCAAATCGAAGAAGTCGATCTTTATGAGTGAGAACCAAACGACCAATTTGTCCATGCATAATGCGTTCCAGAAGGTCTTTGAGACCCCGTTTATGGTAGTTCATTCCCGAGCCTAGGTCTTTGATAATTTCATAAGACCACCCTTGTGATGAGCAGTACATTTCTAGCATATGGGCTTGTCTTTGTAGATCATCCTTTTGATCATGACTGGAAACTCGCGCATAAGCAATTGTCGGCAGATTTTGTGTTTTTGTATTTGGAGATCTAGAAGGCTTAAGCTTTGTAATATCGTATCTACGTTGGCCTCCAGCAGTACGCTCTGCAGGCTCGATTTTTTTACTGCGTTCCCATCGTCTGAGAGTTTGAGTAGAAACTCCTAAAAATTCAGAGGCCTTTTGGATGCTTAAAAACTTGTTCATTCTGATAATGTATGAGCAACTTTGAATAAAGTCAAGACATGCTGTTAAAAGCCCCAGAACAAAAAGAGTTTTTAAGGAAATACTGTGAAGCCGATCTAAAACAGCAGTCTTGCAGCTATTTTTCAGGCAATGAACCTCTTTGTACAAGGCTCGAGGTAGAAACACTAAAAACTTTTGTTATTGACGATCAATTTCTCATATTCATCTTCCAGCCTTATTCCGTTGGAGGTTGCGGCGATGGCCCTTTTACTGTAAAAATTGCCCTAGATGAATTGCGAAATCACTGGAACCCAGAAAATCCCCTTGCAACCTTACTCCCGTCCACAGCTTTTATTTCTTCTTGGGACGAAGAAAATTGGATATCTAAACCTGAAGGGGAATTAGCAGAAAATATCACATCCTCCAGTCCCACTGTTCACTAGTTTTAACTGTTCAATACATATTGAACAGTATGCTAGAAGCTCAAGATCCAACAAGAAAATTAAAAAAACTTAGCTTCGAGCACATTATGCAGGGGCTACTGACTTCTCCCCAACTCTAGATAGATTGTACAAACAGACCTAATTCTCCCACTACACCTTTAAATTGTCTCGATACTCATTGCACCGCCAGTGCGCCGTAGCAGTAGATCATAAAAACAAAATTTGAAGAAATACGTTCAGAACAACCACAATACTAAAAGTAAAAAGAGGTAGCAGCGAAAAAAACCACATGCTTCGGTACCGCTCTTGAGAATATTTTGTCCATATGGACAAGATGCTAACAATCATTGACAAAGGAATACACCCCATTAGAAATATAAAAATTACTCCTATGGGCGCTGTCATACTAGGCTTATCGAAAATCAAGGGACTTAAAAGTGCTACATAACTAGCTACAGGCAGGAAAAGAATATATATTAACGTACAAAGAACGGCAAAGCATTTAGTTTTCTTTCTGTTAATGGCTTTTTCTGCAAGCATTATTGCACCCCTCCTTCCGATATTTTTTTACAATACCTTGCATTACACTTTGATAACACTTTGTATTAAAAGCATGTTCTATTTTATCTTCTGGATCCAACACTGTCACGTTGCTAATTTTTTCAAGGTCACGTTTGTAAGAATTGCTCGCTTGTGTAATATGATTCTCGAGTTCACTATATCCATGAGGATTTCGCAAAAAACTACACAATAACCTAGCATCTCTTATTGCCAGTTTCTTGATAATTTCATCGCGGTTCATTCCCTTTTTATTTCCATGGTAAAGCTCTAGGGCAAGATTGTGAAGATAGGGTGATCCTATAGATGGAATCATATCATTTGCACTGACATAATTATGAGAATCAGGATGACATTTTCCCGGTGAAATGAATGAACCACCGCCAAAAGTAAATATTCTAAGATTTTTTCTTTCAGCGTGGTCAAGGTATTCTAAAACATGTTCCGTGATAATAGCCCCTTGGCTATGCGCAAATACTACTACAGGCAGATCTATTGGGCCTGCTAGCTTAAGAAGATGGCGGAAAAATTTTAGCGTCGAATTGATAATGGGCGTTTTGATAGAAAATTTCAAAGCAAAACAACCAATAAGATTCCCAATTCCCCATAGTATTTGATCATTTGGCATGCTTAGTACAAGTTCCCCTTCCGCTGCTAATGAAATTTTCCTGGCAGACTCAATAGCTTCATTCTTAGTGTTAGCAATGCCGTTGATATACCCCCATGTGCATTGTCCTTCCTTTTTTTCTCCAATACTACGTGCTAATATTTCAATTTCCGTTCCAAAGGAAAAAATTGATTTATTGCTGTGCTGAAGATGCTGCATAGAATGGGTGGGCCTTGAACGCAAATACATATTACCATTACGTGCACGGACAATAACGGCATCTAATTGATTAGATATTACCTGGTCGATTGCTTCTGTTTTTGTTATAATTACGTTAGACCCAATCAGATAAGTGTCTTTACTGATATCTTTCCCGTGTTCAATTTTTGCTGTAATTTTTGGGATAAGAGAGAATTTCTCATTACCTGTAGTTGAATAGCCACAGGCTTTTCCAACAGCCAATACCAGTTTTTCAAATTCTAGCTTTGACAGCATGCCTACTTTATATTCCCTAGATACTCCAACTATTTTGGTTAAGCAGTCTATGAAATCATCAAAATTTTTAGGCCTGTAATGCTTAGCAATTGCATCTATAGTGCAATTTTGACATTTTTCCGAATGTAACCAATCAGATAACGCTTTAAATCCCTGTTCAGGTTCAGCAAAAATAGCTACGCCATCAAAATGTCCGATGGGCTTATTTACACTTGCCGCAGGGTTACGACTGGAAATTAAGCCGGGATTGTTAATACGCCAGGCTAAGCTTCCCCCAGAAGCAACATATTTGTTCCCATGAACATCAAAATATACAACGATATCTTTATCTAAATAGGCTTGCTTGTACATAAGAGGACATTTTAACAAGCCAGGCCATCAGCTACAAGCACAAACTAGAGAGTGTATTAAAAGAATTTTTAATTTCTTTAACACATGTTCAATCAAATCTAATAAAAATATTAACAATTAGGACGTCATGTGTATGATGTCCTATATTATTAAATATCTATATGATAAAATCTCTGTATTGGTATTATTCAGGTATATGCTATAGTTAATCACAACCGTAAATGAAAACAAGTGTATGGATTTAAGACTTTACCTCTTTGTAAATAAGATTACTCAAACAGCTTTTGCTAGAAGACTAGGTATTAGCCGTTGTCATCTTTGCGCTGTAGTAAAAGGCAACTGCTCTATCAAATTAGCTGAAAAAATTGAGTCCTTTACAGGAGGACAGGTTAAAGCTCTAGAGCTTAGACCCTCTAGAAAAGATGGAAGAACACGAGAAATGAGGGAATTGCGTGACAGAACTAAAAATAAAGGGTAAACTCAGCCTTGTTCTGCTCACCGAAGCTACGGAAAAAAGTAATAGTTGTACACGGCTATTTTAGACTTGATCTCCGGTTGGTAGAGAATCCAAATGATACCATCTATTTCCCTTTATTTGCAGTTTATTTGGATCTCTGTTCTTCGCGTAAGTTTTTGCAAATTTGGGTCTGAGATCCATATCACGCATCCATTTCGCTCTTGAAGCATATCTTTTTCCCGAAGGGATTCCTATAATTGGATTTCCGGGCCAGCCACGCTCTTGAGTATGCTTATCTCGAAGATCTGGGCCCCCCATTTTGTCAAAAGCAAATCGCAGCCGCTCTGTTTTATTATAAGAACGTGTGGCATACAGATTGCCCTCGCAACATCGTTGAATTAGGCCCGCGGATATTTTTAGCGACTTTTCAGCTTCTCCTAATGAACGCCAAAAACCAATAGAACGATTTTCGTGATCCAATTGATGTACAGCCCTAAACTGTTTGCGTAATTTTTTTTCTCCATGCCGTTTGGTCAAATCAATGGCCTCTTGAGTATTTGGGTTCCAGTAAGTAAACCGAAATCCATGATTATGTTGACGTTTCCCTTGGCACACTTGTGTTACATGAGAGTGATTAGGAGATTTCCCGCAAAAATCTTTAAGCTTGGCACATAAAGTTTTAGCGTCACAAGCAGTTGCAATGGGTTTTGTGTAATCAATATCATCTGATCTGAAAGCCGCTATGTGTATCTTTTCTTTTGTTTGGAGCTCTTTCGTATATTTAATATGTATGTTTGTCAATTTTTCATTGCCTTGATCGTCGAGATAACAGAACGTGAGTTGATCTTCTCTCTTTCGCGCATATTGTTGCTTCCCTTTACAAATTCTGCGAATTTTATCGACAGTTAAACCGTAAGTAGAAGCAGCTCTTTTTTCATCCTCAAAAATTTTATTAAAATTTCTGCATTTGACTCTCTGGGTAATCTGTGTTTGATGCGGCTTCGAATTCCCATTCAAATCTAAAAATGCATAAATGCGTCCGCTAGAAGTTGGAGTTCCAAAAGTAGCGGATCTCTTTACGGAGGACTTTGAATCGCGAGTTTTATTTGCAGCTGCTGATACGCTGTCATATTTTATGTTTGTTTCTATCTCTATGACAGGATAACGCTTCCCTGCAATTTGTTGGCGCCGTTGGGAATCAGGATTATCGTTGCCTCGTTTTCCATAAAGGCTGCGCAATTGTCTTTGCTGATCCGTAAAGGGAGGACGTTTTTCTGGACTTCTTGTTGTAAATGATTTGGGGCTCGACAAAAGATCCCTTTTTGAGGAATAGGAGCGGGTAAGTACCTCATCTCCAATATTCTTATAAGACTCGGCTAGGGCTCCCTCTCTCTGTCTAGCAACATCTTCTGGCAGGTTTCTCAAAAGTTCCCCCCACTCAAAACGATCGATACCTACTTCTCTTATAGCTTCAAGAAAAGGTCCTGCCATATCATTTGCAGCGTCTTTTTCATGTTCAGCGCGTCTTTCTTTGAGGCTTCGACTTGTGATTCCAATGTATACTTTTGGTGGAGTTGTAGCGGTAGTGCGTGCATAATAGACAATAAATGATTTAGGTCTCATATTTCAATGGTTTATTGATTGTTTAGTCGTTGAGCTTGTTTTAGGATTTTTTAAATCCCAAACAAACTCCAATTTGTTCAATTTTTCCTTACGTTCAGGTGATAGTTTGTTCTTATTTATCCTCTGAGTTTGAGTCCATCTTGCTAGTGAAGAATGGTGAGGGTGATTTCTGGAAATATTGCAGTGACCGTTTTGCATGTGGAACTCAGTCAGTAATTCGTATTGTTGATTCCAATCCGATTCTCTTGGATCCCAATCGAAGCCCAATTCATCAAGTCTAGCTATTCGTTCTTTGGAAAATTTCGCTTTTTTAGTTCTTTGCCTATTAATCCAAAATGCAAATGATGGATCTTCTGGATAGTCAATGGGAATATTACAATGCCCATTTTTCTTTTTGAACTGAACAAGCTTATCAAAATAATGGTTCCAGGAGGCATCCAAGATATTCCAGCAAAACCCTAATTTATCTAATTTTTCTATTCGAATTGATGTCATTTTTGTTGTTTTAAGTCGTTGAGTAGAAACCCACATCCCTAATTTAGGATTCTCAGGGTAATCTTTGGGGACATTGCAATGCCCAACAACCTCTTTAAATTTCACAAGGTTAGCGTACATCTCATTCCAAACACTTTCTGATCGATCCCAATCAAAGCCTATGAGGTCAAGTTTTTGAATTCTATCTTCTGGTAGTTCATTTTTCTTTGTTCTTTGCGTGTTTACCCATCTTCCCAGAAAAGGATCGATAGAGTAATCCACAGGAACGTTACAATGACCATTTTCTTCTTTAAACTTGATTAAATTCGTATAGGTAAAATTCCATGCAGAATCCCTAGGGTCCCAATCAAAGCCTAGTTCATCAAGCATCCGGATATGTTCTTTTGAAAGGAGATTTTTTTTGGATCTTTGATTTTGAACCCAGTTTCCGAATGAAGGATTTACAGGATAATCGTCAGGAACATTGCAATGGCAGTTTTCTTCTTTAAACTTTTCAAGAAGCCCAAAATAATAGAACCATGAGGCGGTTGTATTCTCTAGGATCTTTAATCGTAAAGACTCACTGAAAGCTGAATCGATTGAAACCGGTAAATCAATCATAATTTTATTGAGTTTAGGAGGCTTTTTATAGGTCCTTCTTCCAAGTTCTAACCGAAGATGATCCAACTCCTCAGCTAAGATGTCATCATGAGCTCTTAGCGCATTTAAAACTTTCCAGATGGGCTTGAAGCAGGATGCTTCCAAATTGATGTCAGGATTGTCATTTGCATCGATGAAGACTGGTAAGATTATCAACCCTCTTTTCTTGTTTGGAGCTTTTCTGATGGCTCTCCCTATAGCCTGAACGATCTCTATCTCCGAACCTTTGGGATCAATGAAAGCCACCCCATCAAGGGTGGGGACGTCTATCCCTTCGGATAAGCATCGAACATTTGCTAATACAGCAGATGAGCCTGTTTCAACGTTTTCAAAAAGCTTCAGAATTGATTTTCGTTTGCTTTGGAGCATATCTCCCAGAATCATTCCATAGAATCCTATCGTAGGCTTTTGCTCTTCTGAGACTAAATTGAGCGCGATAGGAAAAGAGCTGATAAATTCATCAGCTGCGCTTTTCCTATTGTGAAAGGTGATTATACGCCTAAGATCATAGTTCTTGATTGCCTTGGACATCAAAAGTTGGGTTGCGATCGTCCTGGCATCGCTTTCATGGCGATTAACAGCTACAAATCTTCCTTTTTCTGCATATTCCCTGTAGGTTTTGTCATCCATAATGGAAATGAGTACTTCATAGTCGGAGAGTAGATCTTGAGCAATAGCTGTAGAAAAGGGCAACTTATGAAAAACGGGACCGAACTTTTCTTCATTGTCCATTGAGAGAATGTCGTATTCAAACTCTTGAGCTTTTGTTTTAACGTGATTAGAAAAGATCTTCGGAGTAGCAGTCATAAATAACTTACGTCGTGTCCTGATGGCATCTGTTTCAAAGAGGGTGGCAAAGTCACTATTAGCGGCACCAGCACAGCGATGGGCTTCATCAGCAATAATAATGTCAAAGGTAAGACGCTTATCCAATGTGCACAGCTCCTTAATAACAGGGGAGGAGTGGTAGGTTGAAAAGATCACCTTGGGAGTACCAACCGTTGATGACAAGTAGTTCAGAAGTGCTTTGGGATCTGTAGTGGTCGGAAACCCCAACTCATAGAGACTGGTTACCATTTGATCTTTATTACCTACTGTGGGATCTGAGCAGACGAAGATAGGGATAAAATTGGTAGCGGCATTTGCAATCCATTCTTGGTAAAGCTGAGATACAAGAGAGATTGAAGGGACTAAAACCAAGGTATTTTGAGACTTAAGAGCTTCTGCTACCCAAAGGCCGACAAGGGTTTTTCCAGTTCCACAGGCCATATAGAGTTGGCCCTTATCATGGCTTTTAAACCCTTCCAAGACCGATGCGATAGCCATTTCTTGGTGAGGTCTTGGGGTTTTAGGTCTGCGGACTGAAAGAGGCTGCAAATTTTCTATAGAAGATGGCCATTCTAAAGAAGACTCTAATAGATTCTCTAGAGAACAAAGACCCACTTGTTTTTCTTGAGCGGTTATTACTTCTCGCGCATTATCCCCTAAACGATCAGTGGTGCAGATTAATAATCGATAGGAGATTACAGATCTTGAGGATTCACTTAAAAATTTATCAACGTCCTCTTTGGTAACGTAGTAACTTTTATCGTAGCACTTAGATTGGATAGCCCAAAATTCGCCTGTACGCGTTTCTGCGATTAGATCGATACCCTTGTCTCTACCCCAATTGCCAGGCCAATCTTTCCAAAGCCAAACTTTTTTTATTTGCGCACTATAAACTGGATCATTTTCAAGGAACCATTTACAATACAGTTCAAAAATTTTACCTCTTTCAAAAGCAGAGATGTTAAATAAATGCTCAAACAATTCTTTAGTATTTGCCATTTTAAAACTATTCTATTTAATTTTTGAAAATTATATAAAAAACAACAATAAATTAACAGAGGTTTTATTTAAAAAATAAATACTTTTAGGAAGGAAATAAAGAAAATGAATAAATGATTCATATCCGACACCCACTTCTCTCATGAGAATATCATTTGTGTCTGATTTAAAATGAGTTTAAAGGAAAAAAGAATGAACGAATTAGATGATTTATTGAGAAAAGCAATTATTAAAGATAAAGAAAACCATCAGAATGCCCGTAAACAACACGATGCTGTCTTTCTTTGTGAAGAGGCATTACAGTTATTAAGGAGTTCTCTTCCGCATCTTTCAGATGATCAAATAAATGAAATGATCGAATCTCGACGTCAAAGATTAAAAGAAAGTTGCTTCGATTTATATCTCGAACTTGAAATATTAGCTCTTTCACGCCTTAAACGAGTGATAATTCAACGCTTTCCTTACGAATTCACAGAAAAATATACTTCAAGAAGTAAAACTCCTGGATAAGCAAAGAAAATGAATCTCAGTTGTCGTGATGCTTGCCGCTACAATCTTTTTAACATCCTGATTATTAATCTGTTATAATTGTCACAACTTGCTGCGACAATCTGACTTTGTAGAACAAGCTGTAATTAAGTAATTTGTTTTATTGTAATCATATTAAGATTAATAATAAAATTTCCCTGTTAATTTGGGAGGTTTTATGAGTTATATAAAAGCAGAAGCAGGACCGGCAAATGTTGGTGATTCTGTTCGAAAATTTACTGTCCATTATTTTGATGATGATGGAAATCTTACAATTCGAAGCGGAGGAACAAGAGCTTGGAGATGTAACAACCCAGGGGCGCTTTTAAAAAGCACATACAGCGTAAGCAAAAAGAGGCGAGCAATAGGATGGGCAGGCGATGCAGACAATGTATACGCAGTGTACCCTGATTATGAGACAGGCCATGAGGCCTTAGTTCTTATGTTACGAGGGAATATCTATGGGCCATTAACCTTAACACAAGCTTCAGAAAAATATGTCAAGGAAGATCCTGGTCACGCGCGTAAGATTACTCAAATGGCAAAATTGGATCCCAATCGCACAATAAGGTCGTTAAATGACGAGGAGTTTGAGCGGTATTGGAAAGCATTTGAAACTAATGAAGAATGGACAATCGGAAAAGAAGATTTCATCGAAAAATGGCACATCACCGGCGTACATAAAAAGAAAGGGGTCATTTCTGAGTACTTGGTAAAAAACACAAAAACTTCTCGATGGGTTTCAAAAGAGGATGGACTTAAATTGGCATTAGAAGGAAGATTACATGCAACGATTGTTCACCTGAAAACGGGTACTGTTTTTCTTCGTTCTCTTTTTGGTGTGATGGGCTTTAAGATTTTAAAATAGCAGAATCTACCCTTCAGGTTGTTTTGGGGTATAATGTGGGCAAACTTTATGTGTTATTTTTGCTTTTTTTTCCTCTTGTGAGAGCCACGGGGAAAGAAAATATTATTTTGCTTGACAAGCCACAAGCTGAGATAGCCGATTTATTAAGAGAGTTTGAACGTGTCGAAGAACTTGTTGAAAAACAAGTCTGTATGCAAGGAGAGCTTGTTTTGAAGATGCTCCCCAGAGATCCTGAATATTCTTCTATTGAAGAAGGGGATGCCGCTATTCCTTGCTGGCGTCTTCGTATCGAACCTTCCAAAGAAGAAATCGCTTTGTGCTTAAGCGACGATCATAGAGACTTTTGCGAGAAGCACATCGGCGAGCAAATATCTGTAGAAGGCGCGCTTTTCCCTGCGCATACAGCACACCATCCTACGCGTGTTTTAATACACGTAAAAAAAATGAATCTGAATTCGATAAAATAACAAAACCTGTTAGCTCTTCAGGCACTAAATGTCGTATCTTTGATTTAGTAAGATTCACCTTTCTAACTGAAGATGTAGCAAAACGCCTTGATGCGGTTTTAGATTCCATTCTTCGTGCTATTTTTTGTGCTTGAATAAAAATCACTTTTAAGTGTAAAACGCTTTATTCTCTAAAAAAGCTGGAAAAGAATTATGGTGTTTTATTTTTTATTACTAACCTTTATTGCCGTTAATTTTTCAGCTGTTGGAGAACAAGTTAAGAAAGTCGTCCATGCCAAAGACAACAACTTTTCTTGCGCTTATACGTATGATTCTGAAAGTTCTCTTGTGACATCTAAGCTAGTCTCTGATTCTACACAAGTGATCCACCGGACATTTTATATCTATGATCACCCTTATCTCATGCGTGAAATTGCTGATGATGGATCAGAAGAGGACATAGCAAATCTTTCCAATTGCACCTTTAGAATCTTCAAAGATTATCTCTATGACAATGGCCAGCTTTCTGCGAAACTTGACAAGTACCTAGATTTGAGCACAAACCAAGAAATTCTCATCACTCGCAAAGAATATGGAGAGCAGGGAGAACTTCTACGTACCATTCACCCTGATGGAGTAGTCGAACAACTTTCTTATTGTCCAGATGGAACTTATTCAAAGAAAATAACTGAAAACGGGAAAGACACCCATTTTTCCTATGATCCAGAAGGCCAACTCTGTTCAAAAACGAAGCCCGATGGCATAATTCTTTACTATTCCTACGACGATTTAGGCCACCTTATCCATTTCCATTCCTCTGATGGCTCATGTAGCTACAGCTACACCTATGATACGCAAGATCATCTTTTAGAAATTAAAGACCTAAATACCTCTTTAAGCACTTCTCTTGTCTATGACAAAGAAGGGAACGTCCTAAAAGAGACCTTCTCTCATGGAGCCTCACTTGAATATGAATACGATCCATCTTCCAAACGAACAAAAACCCTCCTTCCCAATTCTACTTTTATCGCCTACGAGTATGAAGGGGACAATTTAAAAAAAGTAAACTATAACAACCAGTTTCACCACGATTATCTTACCTATGATGACAAACTTAGCGAACCTACCATAGAGAGCCTTCCCTTTAACTTGGGTACGTTAACCCATACCTACAACCATGATGGCTATCTGCAATCTATCCACTCCCCCTTTACGGCCTTTGAGGTACTAGAGCGAGATACAACAGATCACATCACTAAAACCAATCATAACGCCTATACTTACAACAATCTCCACCAGCTCACCTCTGAAAAAGACAACATTTATAATTACGATATCCAAAACAACCGTCTTTCCATCAATAACACTTTCTACCATGTCAACAAATCAAACCAAATAGTAAGAGCAGGAAGAGAGCGTTTTTCCCATGATCTGAATGGAAACCCCAAAATAAGCCACAAGAGTGGAAAAAGAACAACGTACGCCTACGATGCTTTAGACAGACTCACCTCCGTGACAACGGATACAACCACCTACTATACCTATGATGGGTTTAATAGAAGAATCAGCAAAACCTCAAATGGCAAAACTCAATATTTTCTCTACGAAGGGGAAAATGAAATAGGAATAATAGACCCTTCTGGAACCATCACCGAGCTACGGATCCTCGGGAGGACAGACAAAGCAGAACGCGCCTCTGCCGTTGCTTTTCAGCTAGAAGGGAAAACATATATTCCAATCTACGATCTTTTCGATAATGTCTCAGCGATCATCGATCCAGAAACCCATGTCATCATAGAATCCTATCCCACAACAGCTTTTGGGGTCGTCGATTGCAACGCCCCCATTTCTCCATGGCTCTTTGCTTCAAAAAGGTTCGATCCAGAAACTGGCCTTTTCTACTTTGGCAAAAGATACTACTCACCCCAACTAGGTCGCTTTCTTACCCCCGATCCCGCAGGCTTCATCGACGGGTATAATCTATATGCCTACGCCCATAACGACCCTCTCATGGACTATGACTTATATGGACTTTGGAGCTGGAAAAAGATTTGGAAAAAAACTAAAAAGGTCATCATCCCTGCAGCAATAACCGCTGCCGCTATCGTTGTCACAAAGGTAGCCTGTATCGCTTGTCCTCCTTTAGGCATAGCCCTTGCTGGTGCAGTCAAACATCTCATTCCTTACACTCCACCCACAAACAAAATCGTCAGCCCCATCACAGAGTTCGCCACCGGCCACCCAGTCCCAGACGAGCACTCATGCATAGGGCAAGTAGGGGCTCCAGGTGCTTGGAATCTTCCCCGAGACTTACTTATGAACGGAATCCTTACAAGTCATGAATCTTGTAGACAAGCTGCCCTTGCCATAGCATGCGAAACGCAGAATACGGTAAATTATGTTTATAACGCCTCTCATGGTTTTGTATCTGATATTCTAGAATCATTTATAAACATCCTCGGAATCCCCACCCATCCCACTATTTTAGCCAAGAGTTTTATGCGCGACTGTGTTACAATGGGCGACCGACTGCGCCTTTGGTTACATAGCCAAGGCTGTTTACAAGGAGAAACTGCAGTGAACTCTTTTAGTCCTAACGAAAGGAAACTCTTTGAAATAAATACCTTTGGGACTCCTAGCTGCTTTGATATTGAAGGGGTCTCTAAAATAAAGCATATCATTGCAAATGGTGATCCCGTGACTCTGATAAGTTTACTCAAACATCCCATCAATTTTTGCACTAATAATAACGTTACAAGGCTCCCTGCTGCCAGCTTAGTGTTTTTAGAAAAGAACCACACAATTGAAGAAGGCGGGGCTTATTTTGAAGCTTTAAGGGACCTTGCACGTAAGGCACATGCTGAAGATTTAGAAAACAATGAGCAAACTGATGAAATAAGGATTGCACAATGATAAAACATTTATGGATAGCTTTAATTTTACTATTATTTTCTTCATGCTATAAAAATGATAAAGCTGCAGCTGGATATCAAGCTATCAAAGAATTTTCTCGCAAAAAATGCAAAGAAAACATGTGGCAAGTACAGGTTTGTGGTGGAGGGTTTAGTGGAGATGATTTTAATCTTGTTTTAGGTTTTCTTGTTTACGATCAATTCTATACTGTCTCAGAAGCCAGAGAAATATATGTAAAAACAATGGAAGATTTTCTTGGTTATTTAAATAATAATCCAAAAATAAAAAAATATAGCACACAATTCCCTCTTACCTATAAAAACGTTGAAATTTCTATTTCATTTCGAGATTCACACAAAAAATATGTCAACAGCCAATACATTGATTATATTTATTCAGCCAGAAATACAATTTTTTATGATGTACGAGAGTATACCGGAACCAAATACACTTATAAAACTGTTCATACTGAAAGTTACGAGGACGCCCTGAGCAAAGTCACGATAAATCCGAATTAGTTTCAAAGTCTGTCCCTCGTTTAAATAGGCGGGAAGACTGTGGAGAAAATCGATAAAAACAATAAAGGTTGCACAATGATAAAATATGTATGGATAGTATTAATTTTAGTATTTTTTTCTTCCTGCTATAAACAGGATGATTGGTTTGAAGCGTTAATGAAAATGGCGAGTGATGCTTATGAAGAAGACAGTGAATATTTAGAAAAATGCGAAAAATCGAGATAGCAAAATGATAAAACATTTATGTATAGTATTAATTCTGGTGCTTTTCTCTTCTTGTTATAAAGACGAGAAAGCAGACACAGGCTATCAAGCTATCAGAGAATTTTCTCGTCAGAAATGCAAAGAAAATAAGTGGGGAATGGAAGTTATTGGAGGAGGATTTAGTGGAGATGATTTCAGGCTTAGCCTTGGTTTTGTTATGTATGACCGATATTATACTATACCTGAAGCCAGAAAAATATTAGTTGAAACGATGGATGAGTTTCTTAACTATTTAAATAACAACGAAAATATCAAAAAATATATCAGTTGTTTTCCATTAACTTATAAAAATATTAGACTTTCTTTTTCTTTTAACGGTTCTAACCAGTCTCATGTTTCTAGTGAATATATTTGCTATGTTTCTAAGGTCGTGAATTGCATCGCTTATAGAGTTTGGGAGTATGATGGAAACAGATATGACCTCCAAACTGTTCATAGGGAAGCATATAAAGATGCCTTTCGTGCCGTCAAAATAGACCCTAGTTACGTTCCTGAGCACGTTGTATTTCTGCGAGACAAAATGGTTTGTACAGATGGTTCGATAAAGAATTAAGCTGAAAAGGAAAAGCCTAAAACTTGGTCGACGAAGCACTTGACATGGCCTAATGCGATGTCGGGGAAGATACCGTTAAATTGAAATGAAACTCGATAAAAACAACAAAGGTTGCACAATGACAAAACATCTATGGATATTATTAATTTTAGTGCTTTTTTCTTCCTGCTATAAAAATGATAAAGCAGCGGCAGGTTACCAAGCCATTCAGGAATTTTCTAAAAAGAAATGTAAAGAAAACACATGGAGGCAGCAGGTTTGCGGAGGGGGATTTAGTGGGGATGATTTTAATCTCGTTTTAGGTTTTGTTGTTTGTGATCAATTTTATACAGTCCCCCAAGTCAGAAAAATCTATGTGGACACGTTGGAAGAGTTTCTTAATTACTTAAATAACAATGAAAAAATCAAAAAATATGCCACCCATTTCCCGTTAACTTATAAGGACATTGAATTTTCTATTGCCTTTCGGGATTCTCAAAACACATGTGCTCTGAGTGAATCTATTGCCCTTGTTTCCAGAGCACATAATAATATTTACTATGATGTTCGGAAATATAACGACTCCAGCTATAACCTTTATACCGTTCATGCTGAAAGTTACCCGGATGCCCTATGCATCGTTAAAGTAGATCCTAATTATATTCCAAAGCCGGTCCCTCTTTTAAATTGGGAGGAAGGCTGTAAGGTGGCTGGTACCGATGAACAGCCTCATAACTTATGTATAGATGGACTCCATTGGAATTGTGAGTATATAGGAGAAAGTGCTACTAAAATATCATGGGGAATTCACGGTGCAGTAAATAATGTATATAAAGCCAACCATGGTTTTGTATCTAATATCTTAGAATATCTTATAAACACCGCAAGGATTCCCACCCACCCTAGTCATTTAGCTAAGAGTTATATGCGCAATTGGGCTGGAATGGAAGAGCGTGTGCGCCTTTGGATACCTAGCCTAGGTAAACTACATGGAGAAATGGCAGTGAATTCTTTTAACCCTGCAACAAGAAACTTCTTTGAGATA